>Ga0326514_10001985_pt1 | contig 13080 bp, 5 predicted proteins | sample 3_2548_0518_D_FD_203653 | JGI IMG/M metagenome (GOLD analysis project Ga0326514, IMG submission 203653) | Bovine rumen microbial communities from UC Davis, California, United States - 3_2548_0518 | ecosystem: Host-associated > Mammals > Digestive system > Stomach > Rumen | place: USA: California...
ATGGTTGAAAAGGGAATAAAGCCAATCTATATCTTTGACGGCAAGGCACCTGAACTTAAAAGCGAAACCCAGCAAAAAAGAAGGGAAGTGCGTGAGGAGGCTGAAAAGATTTTCAGGGATGCCCTTAAGGAGGGCGACACCGAAAAGGCAAGGAAATATGCGATGAGATCATCCAAGCTGTCCCCTGAGATAATCGAATCCTCCAAAAAGCTTCTGACATATATGGGAATACCATATGTTGAGGCAAAGGGTGAAGGTGAGGCTCAGGCAGCATATCTTGTGGCTAACGGCGATGCATATGCTGTGGCTTCACAGGACTATGACTGTCTGTTGTTTGGGGCAAAAAGGGTTGTGAGAAACCTTGCGGTTTCATCAAACCTTAAAAACCTTGAATACTATCAGCTGGATAAAGTATTGGGACAACTTGACATTACCCGTGAGCAGCTGGTGGATATGGGAATACTCATTGGAACAGATTTCTGTGACGGTCTTAAGGGAATCGGTGCAAAGACAGCACTTAAACTGGCGCATAACGGCAAGCTTCAGGAAAAATTGGACGAGCTTCAAAAGGAATCCTCACATGACCTTGAAGAGGTTCGTGAAATATTTTTAAAGCATGATGTAAACACCGACTACAAGATAAAATGGGAAAAGCCCCAATCAGATAAGATAATTGAATTTTTATGCTACCAGCACGGTTTTTCAGAAGAGCGTGTGGCAAAGGCATCATCCAAGCTCAAGAACCTGAGCTCATCACAGGGAAGCCTTGATGCATGGTTCTGATTTAAACTAAACAAATATATACTACTAAAAAAAGATTAATAATTGGATTCAAATATTCTATTGACTTGTGCAATCTCCACCACACACCCCAGATTGCATAAAACACGAAACGGCAGCTGTCATGGGATGGTAAAAGCCGTTTACTTTTTCAATAGGATTGGAATCCATGGTGTTGATGGTTTCTCACCACCACAAACCCGGAAACCATCAATGTCTAATATGGAGGGAAATCCTTCCCGAAGACTTTTTCTGCATATCTTATTGCCTGGTCAACCTGATCCCTATAGTTTTTAAGCATTTCAGCCTCAAAGTATTTTCTTGAAGGTGCCCTTAAAATCAGCTTAAGCAAATCCTCATACGTCCTGATGGCCAAATCCCTGTTGAAGCCATATTTGTTGACGATTTCAGGCGTCAGTTTTTCAAGGCATGGAAATTCCAGGGTCTTGCATACGGTATCCGTTGAAAAATAGGTCATCCTTATAAGCGGAGATACCGATGAGACCAGCACATGGTTTCCCAGTTTGATGAGCGGCGGAATGCCGGTTTTTACATACCTGTCCATTGAAGTCAGTTTTTCATAGTTTTTGAGGTTGAAGCAGTGCAGCTCCGTGTAGAAGTCGGGCTCGAAGTATTCAATCAAATCCAGAATCCTCTTGCCTGTTTCGGATTCGTAATACTCCTTTTTTATTGTTGAAATGTATGGTGTCCTGTCGAAGTTGTAAAAATAGAATTGGCCAGGGGAGAGATCCTCCTCTCTGATTCTTTGAAGAAACCTGAGAGAGGTCAAACCCTCGTTTCCGTGAACTCCGCCTATGAAGAGTTTGGTCGGTCCCTTGCCGTTGTCGATGTATCTGAAATAGGACATGAAAAAATAAGATGAAGGAAATCTATGTTCCTTCCTGCCAGTTTGCTAGGTAGGCTTTTTGCTTGTCTGTTAAAGAATCGATTTCAATTCCCATAGCCTTAAGTTTCATGCTTGCGACATTGTAGTCGATTTCATCAGGAGCCTTGGTTACGCCAACAGGCAAATCGTTTTCAAGTATATGTTTGGCTGAAAGGGCCTGCACAGCAAAGCTCATGTCCATGATTTCTGCAGGGTGTCCCTGTCCACGTGCGGCTGAAAGGTTTACCAAACGACCGTCTGCTAAAAGATAGATTTTACGTCCGTCTTTTGTGGTGAACTCCTCGATACTTTCACGCACCTCTTTTACCTCTGTTGAGATTGCCTCAAGGTCAGGCCTGTTGATTTCCACATTGAAGTGTCCGGAGTTTGCAAGCATACATCCATCCTTCATGTACTTGAAGTCGTCACCGCAGATGATGTCCGCATTGCCTGTTACTGTAATGATAAGGTCAGCCTGTTTTACAGCTTCGCGAATGGTCATTACACGGTATCCGTCCATTCTTGCCTCAAGTGCCCTTATAGGATCGACTTCAGTTACGATTACATCGGCACCAAGACCTGCTGCCCTTAAGGCCAGTCCACGACCGCACCATCCGTATCCGCAGACAACTACTGTTTTTCCTGCGATTACCATGTTGGTTGTTCCCATGATTGCATCGAAACTGGACTGTCCGGTACCGTAACGGTTGTCGAAGAGATATTTGGTATAGGCGTCGTTTACAGCAATTACCGGGAATTTGAGTGCTCCGTCGGCATGCATTGCCTGAAGCCTGTGGACACCGGTTGTGGTCTCTTCACATGCACCTTTGATATGGCTTAAGAGTTCTTTTCTTTCGTTGTGAAGCACCATAATCATGTCTGCTCCGTCATCGATAATTATGTCAGGCTTGTGGTCAAGTACCATGTTGATTGTCTGGTAGTATTCCTCATCGTCCTGTTCTCTCCATCCGTAAACGTTCAGTCCAAGGTCTGCTGCTCCTGCCACCGCATCGTCGTGGGTGGATAGGGGATTGCATCCGGTCATTGCTACTTCAGCACCACCGGCCATTAAGGTCAGTCCGAGGTTGATTGTTTTTGGTTCCAAATGAAGGCAGGACCCGATGGTTATGCCTTTGAACGGTTGAGTTTCCAAATAATCTTGTTTGATGTGTTCTAAAACAGGCATGTGTTTTTGAACCCATTCGATTTTTCTTACACCTTCAGGTGCAAGTGACATGTCTTTTACTTTACTCATAATATCATCATTAAAAATTCATTAATGATTAAATCTTGAACTTGGAAGTTATTAAATATAACTTTTTTCCATGCAGCGAAACTTAAGAATGTTTCCATGATTTATTTTTTAAGTTGATTTTATAACAATGTTATTTAATGAAGGCAAAACCTAAAAAATCTGATTAAAATTATTAAAGTTTCAATGAATGATTTTTTCAAATTATTTATAGGCCATATAGGTTATTTTAAAAAATAATCGGAAGTCAACTAAATGATTTGCTTTACGTTACTTAAATACAATCAAAAACATATTTAAATCATATCTTTATGAATAAATTTGCTTTAAAGATATAAGTGGTTAGTGATTGCAGGTGTCATGCCTTAAAAATCATTTCAACATAACTGCTAACGCCAATAGATTATCTTATTGGGGGTTAAATTGATGAATAAAAAAATTATTCTATTGTTAATATGTGCTATTTTTTTAACATTGGGTGCTGTTAGTGCAGCAGATAATGTAACAGACAATGCCGTCAGTGTTGATCACTCAACAGATAATGACATTGCTGATGTGGAAGAAAATGACATTCTGAATACTTTTAATGATGATACATTAGGGGATTTCGGAAGCTATGAAGAGTTAAAAGAGAAAATAGATAATGCAACAGAGAAAGATACTGTATACCTGGAAAATGACTATTACTTTGATTCATATTATGATCAAATAACTGTCGACAAAGAACTTACAATTGACGGTCAAGGATATGAAATAGATGCCAATGGCCATTCTAAATTATTTAATATTCACGGAAGTAATGTCGTTTTGAAAAACATCGTTTTTAAAAATTTTAATAGTAATGGAAACGGAGGTGTGCTATACTGGACTGGAATTAATGGAACCATCATTGATTGTACATTCATTGATTGTTATGGAAGTTATGGTGGTGCCGTCTACTGGTATGGAGACAATGGAGAAATAACAGGTTCCACTTTTGAAGATAACTCCGCAGTAACTGGTGGTGCCGTCTATTGGGAAAGTCTTAATGGAAGCATAACTGATTCAACCTTCATCAGCAATCATGCAAACGGCAATGCCGGTGCAGTCTACTGGTCAGGCAGCAATGGTGAAATTTCAGGAACAAATTTCAAAGACAATACCGCCGAAAATAATGCTGGTGCAGTCCAGTGGAGTGGATATAACGGTTTGATAGAAACCTGTGATTTTAATCAAAATTCTGCTGAAAATGCGGCCGGCGCAGTCCAATGGAGTGGAAGTGACGGTGAAATAACAGACTGTGAGTTTTCAGACAATTCAGCAAACAATGGTGGTGCAGTCCACTGGAGTGGAAGTGAGGGTGAAATAACAGACTGTGAGTTTTCAGACAATTCAGCAAACAATGATGGTGGTGCAATCTACTGGAGCCAATATTATAATGCATATATAGAAAACTGTGAATTCTATTCAAATGATGCCAATAATATGGGCGGAGCTGTTTATATAGGTGGTTCTGACAGTTATATAGATTCTTCTACATTCGACAGCAATATTGCATCCCGTGGTGGAGCAGTTTACTGGGATGGTGAAGGAACTTTAATCGATTCCCTTTTCACAAACAACGTTGCATCAAGCTATGGAGGTGCAGTCTACTGGGAAGGTGATAATGGTGAGTTGAACTCAACCACATTTATCAACAACATTGCTTCCAACAGCGGAGGTGCAGTTTACTGGAATGCAGATGAGGGACTAATATTTGATTGTGACTTCACATACAATAGTGCAGGCGAATATGGAGGAGCACTTTTATGGTCCAGTTATGGTGAAATTTCCTTGTGTGACTTTACAAATAACAAGGTGCTTGACGGAAAGGGCGGTGCAGTTTACAAAACCGATTATGCTTCAACTGAATTTTCAAACTGTAATTTCATAAACAACACTGCCACATACGGTGGTGCAATGACCATAGAAACATGTGCTGATGATTTAATCGCCGATTGTATTTTCAACAATAATCATGCACAATTTGGAGATGCAATTGAATGGTACGATGATCTGTGCGCAATAATCGACACAAGATTCAATAATGAAATAACAGGCTATGATAAATATTTCTATATAAACAATAAACTAATTCCAACCTTCAATATCCGTGCAGATGACATTAATTTGGGACGTGTGCTTAATCTTGGAATCGACTTCATTTCATATTATGAGGGCATGTGCGGAAATATTGAGGTTAGCATAATCAACATATATACAAATTTAATTGTATATAACTCAGTGCAAGACTTATCCGAAGAGGTGGAGTTATTAGTTCAGAGTTTAAAAACAGGAATTTATGAAATACAGGTAAACTACACCGGAGATAATGTTTATGAAAGCGTCCTTAAAACAAGGGTTTTCGAAGTAAGCGGACTTGAATCCTCAATTGATTTTACAGTTAAAGACATCAAATGGGGAGAAGAACTCGTTTTAACACCAGTACTCTCAAACGGTGCGGTAGGATTTATTGAAATTTATGTTGACGGAATATATGAAGATAAATTCCAGGTTGGCAATAAATATACCTTAAAAGGATTGGGAGGTCCTTACAGTGACATTACACTTGTATATCTAGGAAGCGATAACTATAAACCAAGTGAAAAAACCAAGAGAGTTTATGTGGAAAGATTGAACTCCACTTTAAATCTTCCCGAAAAAGTGGAATCCGGAAATCCATCCCTAATCGAAATAGGTTTAAACAAGGATGCTGAAGGATTAATAAAAGTTGTTTTCGATGGTGCAACATATAAGGGATATGTCAGTGACGGAAAATTCAGTTTTGAAGCTTCAGAGCTCACTTCCGGAAACAAAACCATGATTATCATGTATGACGGAGACTCAAAATATGATTCATTTACCAGGTCATATCTTATTGACGTATCTCTGAAAATACCTGTACTTCACCTAACCGCCTATAATGTCCTGCATGGAAACAATATTGTAGTCACTCCATATATAGAAGGGGCAAACGGAGAGTTTGAAATTTATGTAAACGGTGAGTATATACGTACCATTGATTCTTCAAGCACATATACCATGGGCAATCCTGAGCTTGGAAAATACGACATTAAAGTAGTGTTTAAGGGAGATTATTACTACGGCAAATGTGAAAATACCACATCAGCCAGAGTGTATGAATTCTATCCGATTTTAATTTCAAATCCTGCGGTAGTGTATAACGGTGGAAGATATTTCAATGCAACATTTTATGATGAATACGGTGATGCATTAGTCAATAAACTTGTAACATTCAGTGTTGATGGCACAGATTATGTTGTAAGAACCAATGCCAACGGTACAGCTGTTTTAAGACAAAACTTTAAAATAGGAAACTACACCATGACAATTATCAACACTGTAGTTAATGAAAGATTATCCGGACCGTTTAAAGTGTATTCAAGCATTGATTCAAAAGACATGACACGTGCATACAATACAGGTGCCGATTACACTGTCACCATATTGGGAGAGGATGGAAATCCTCTTGTTAAAGGATGGGCGATATTCAACGTGAACAATAAGGATTACACAGTACTCACCGACAACTTCGGAAATGCAACCCTTAATGCAAAACTGCTTCCGGGCACATACACAATAACAACAACAAATCCGTTAACCGGTGAAAGCAAAAAGAACACATTAAAAATAGTTTCAACTGTCAGTGCATCCGATACTGTTAGAGGATATAACAGTGGATCTGACTTTGAAGCCACATTTGTAAACGTCTACAATCAGGCGCTGGTAAATCAGAAAGTAACTTTCATTGTCAACTGCACAGAATATGTCCTATCAACCGATGCTAAAGGTCATGCAGTCCTAAATGAAAAATTAGCTGCCGGCAAATACAGAGTGGAAATTATAAATCCGGTAACCGGTGAAGTTGCAGTTAAAAACTTGACAATTGTTGGACGCATCAGTGAAAATAAGGATGTCGTATGCATTCCTGGCCAGAATACCTATTATACCATGCGCATAATCGGAGATGACGGAAAAGCAGTTGGATCAAATGAGATTGTTAAAATTACAGTCAATGATGTGACAAGCCAAATAAAAACCGACAATAACGGTTATGCATCATTTAAAATACCTCAACTAAACATGGGATTGTACAAGATATATGCTGAATATAAGGGATACAGTGTCAACAATACAGTTTCCATTTTACAGAAAGTGGATAATATAAGAATTATTGAAACAACTGACATCAACTTCAAACAGGCTGAAACTATAACCGTCAGATTCAATTCCTTTGATTATAATGCAAATGTGGAAGTAATCATTAGCGGTGCTAACGGTTATAATAAAGTTGAAAAATTCTTGGCACATGATTCTATTTCACTGACACTGTCCGACCTGAATGCAAGCAGATACACAGTGACAGTGAACTATTACGATGTCAACAACTTCCGATTCAACACTTTAGCCAAAACATTCAACGTTTTAAAAATAAACCCTAACATGACAGTTGCCGTTGGAAATGCCAATGTCGGTGAGGACGCTACAATTACCGTGACAATTCCTGATGTAACCGGGGACGTTTCAATTAGGGTTGGAAACAGAATAGTTTACAATGGTCCGATCAGTAATGGAAAAGTATCCAAAAGCATTAATGACCTTGCAATGGGAGTCTATCCGGTATATGTAACATATAACGGAAACGGCAATTACAATTCCCTTACCAAGACTGATACTTTAATTATAACTCAAAACAAAGTATTGACAAACATTGCTGCACAAGACATTTCCATGAAAACCGGTCAGTCAGCATACCTGACAGCCAAACTAACAGATCAGTACGGCAATGCAATATCCAGGGAAAACGTTACAATCACATTTAATGGAGCGGTCCACACACTGACTACAGGTGCTGATGGAACAGTTAAACTGCTAATCAAGGATGTTGCGGCAAAAACATACTCTGCACAAATTGCCTTTGCAGGTGACTCATACTATTCAGGTTCATCCAAAACAGTGAAAGTAGTAGTCACAAAAACGGAAAAGGTATCATTAACCCTCAAAAAGGTTACTGTTAAAAAATCCGCCAAAAAGTTAGTTCTAACAGCAACATTAAAAATCAACGGTAAAGCGGTTTACGGTAAGAAAATAAAATTCAAGTTCAACAAGAAAACCTACTCTGCAAAAACCAACAAGAAAGGTGTTGCTAAAGTAACTGTCAAGAAAAATGTATTGAAAAAACTTAAAAAAGGTAAAAAAGTAACTTATCAGGCAAGTTACAGTAAAACCACTGTTAAAAAAACTGTTAAAGTTAAATAGGTGTTTTTCCAACACCTATTAATCTTCTTTTTTTTGAATCCTCATCATTTTTTAATGCATTGTCATGTCCGGTTTTTTAAGTGATAATGTCAATTATTTTTTTAGAAAAGTTTTCCAAGTTGTGGAAAAATCCCGAAAAAACAAAAACTTTAAATGTAATGATTAAAATATATATATTTGTTAGATGCCGGGGTGGCTCAGCTGGTTAGAGCGCACGGCTCATAGGGTAATAAAGCAGTGCTCTAGCTTATTCCTGGGATACCGTGAGATCGCGGGTTCGAATCCCGCCCCCGGCATCCTAAATCCCAGGAATTTATCCATCTAAAACTATTTTTATCAACCGTTTATTTAATATCATAAGAATTTTATACTTTTTTTGACAGAATACTAATTGAGGATTTAGAAATGATATATAATACACTTGGAAAAACAGGTTTGGAGGTTTCAAGATTGGGTTTTGGAACCATGAGGCTTCCGACAAAAACCAATAATGCTGATATCGATAAGGCCGAAGCGTCAAAAATGCTAAGCTATGCCATCGACAATGGGGTCAACATAATTGACACAGCCTACCCTTACCATGCCGAAGGCCTTGACGGCAGCGGGGAAAGTGAAAATTTCCTTGGGGAGTTCTTCACCCAGAACCCTGTGAGGGATGACATCATTCTTCAGACAAAATCCCCTTCCTGGGCCATTGAGAAGTTTGATGATTTTGACTATTACCTGGATGAGCAGCTCAAAAAGCTCCAGACAGACTATATCGACATTTACCTTCTTCATTCACTTACCGTTCCGGATTGGGAAAAGGTGAGGGATTTGAATGTCTTTGACTTTCTGGATGATGCGCTTTCATCAGGTAAAATCAGGCATGTGGGCTTTTCATCCCATATTGAGGTGGACTATGTCATAGAAATCATTGACGAGTATCCGAAATTCGAGGTTGCACTCACGCAGCTCAACTATCTTGACGAGTATTACCAGTCAGGAGTCATGGGAACCAACTATCTAAAGCAGGTGAATATGGGAAGCATGATCATGGAGCCTTTGAGGGGTGGAAGGCTTGTGAACAACATTCCCGATGAGGTAAATGCCATTTGGGAGATGGCCGAAGTCAAGAGGACTCCGGTTGAATGGGCTTTGCAGTATCTGTGGAATCGTGATGATGTGGACTGTGTCTTCAGCGGAATGACCACACTCGAGCAGGTCAAGGAAAACATCCGTATTGCATCAACAGAGGATTGCATATCTGATAACGATCAGGAAATCATAAGGGAGGTTGCACGCACATACAGGACATTTCTTGGAAACAACTGCACACGCTGCGGATATTGCATGCCGTGCCCTCATGGAGTTGACATCATAAACTGCCTTACCGAGTACAATATCGCCCATATGATGAACGACCCGAAGGCCAGTGCCATGCAGTATTTCTCATTGATTGGGGATGATTCCCGTGCGGACAGTTGTATAGACTGCAAGGAGTGCATTCCCTTCTGCACTCAGATGCTTGACATTCCATCCGAGCTTCAGAAGGTTTATGAATATTTCGGAAGTGATTTTGACCACTTTTAAACATCACTCCATATTATTATTCTTTTTTTCATATATGTTTGAACAATTAAATACTTAATTATAAATTTATTAAACTTTTTTTATCAAATGAAATAAAACTTACACATTAATATATTAAAAATTACAGAATACAAGTATATATAAACCTTTATATACTACGAAAAGGAAATATATTTTTAATAGGAAGATACTTTCCGACTATTGATTATTGGAGCTTGATTTTAATGAGCGATATCCCAGAAGAAAAAATTGAAAGAATAGCAGAACAGATGAGAGAGGACAACATTAAGTTTATCCGTCTGCAATTTGTTGACATTAACGGTACTGTAAAAAACATCGTCATTCCATTCAACGGAAAGGATGACATGAGCGAACTATTCAATGAAGGAATGCTGTTTGATGGATCATCAATCGCAGGATTCGTTGGAATCAATGACAGTGATTTGGTTTTAAAGCCAGACATAAACACCTACTCAAGACTTTCATGGAGACCTGAAGAGTCAGCAACATGCAGATTCATCTGTGATGTGTGGACAGCAGACAACGAACCGTTTTTAGGAGATCCAAGAGGAGTTCTTAAAAAATCCCTCAAGCACATTGCAGACATGGGACTTCAGTACAACATCGGTCCGGAACCTGAATTTTTCATTGTGGACATCGATGAGAACGGATACCCTCTCCCATACGATGAGGCAGGATACTTCGATGTTGAGCCTTTGGACAAGGGGCCTGACTTCAGACGTGAGCTGACACTGAATCTGGAAGATCTGGACTTTGAGGTTGAGGCTTCCCACCACGAGGTTGCACCGGGTCAAAACGAAATTGCATTCAAGTTCAAGGATGCGCTCAAGACTGCAGATGCAGTAATCACATTCAAACAGGCTATCAAGGCAATTGTAGACAATATGGCTACCTTTGACCAGATGGATTACAGAGTGACATTCATGCCAAAACCTTTCTTCGGCGTCAGCGGAAGTGGAATGCACTGTCACCAGTCAGTGTTCAAGGGAGACAGGAACCTTTTCTCAGACCCTGATGCGGAAAACGGCCTTTCAAAGGATGCGCTTCATTTCATGGGAGGATTACTTAAGCACGCTCGTGCAATCACAGCAATCACAAATCCAATCGTCAATTCATACAAACGTCTTGTACCGGGTTATGAAGCTCCAGTATACATGGCATACGGTCTCAGGAACAGGTCAGCATTAATCAGGGTTCCTGCAGCACGTGGAAAGGCAACACGTATCGAGTACAGATCCCCTGACCCTGCATGTAACCCTTATCTTGCATTTACAGTTATGCTTGAGGCAGGTATTGACGGAATCGTCAACAAGATTGATCCGGGTGAGCCTGTTGAAGCGGACATCTACAGCATGAGTGAAGAGGAAAGGGAGAGAAGAGGAATCGAAGTTCTTCCGACCAGCTTGTGGGAGGCATACCATTCCCTTGAGGAAGACCCTCTCATATTGAATGCCCTCGGACCTCATGTAAGTGAAAAGTTCCTTGAGCTCAAGTATCAGGAATGGGATGAATACCGTGTCCAGGTATTCGGATACGAACAGAGAAAATATTTAGATATCTAATCTAAATATTAACCTTATTTTTTTTGGGAGTTTTTTATGTCTGAATCTGAACACCGAATGATTGAAATCCTAAGAGTTCTTGCAAAGCAGAACAAGCCCACCGGTTCAAAGCTGATAGCCGATGAGCTCAAAGAAAAAGGGTTTAACCTGGGAGAGCGAGCAGTCAGATATCACATGCAGATATTGGATGAGAAGGGCTACACTGAAAAGAAAGGCTATTCAGGTAGAGTGATTACAGATTTGGGTCGTGAAAAGCTGGAGAAGGGACTGATTTATGACCAGGTCGATTTCATCTATTCAAAATTTGAAGAAATGATTTATTTGACTGACTTCCTATATATGGAACAAAAGGGAAATGTTGTTGTCAATAATTCAACCATTTATAACGAAGAATCGATTAATATAATGAAAGAAATTTTTGAAAGTGGTCTTTCTGTTAGTCCTTACGTCAATATAAATGAAGATAAAAAGACAGGTGAAATCGAAGTCACAACAATTTGCGGAACAACAATCGACGGCGTGCTTCTAAATGAGGGAATCGCAACACAGCCGCAATACGGAGGACTTCTCAAAATCGAAAACTCACAGCCTGTAAACTTCACCGAAATCATATCCTACAAAAAGACATCCGTAACCCCGCTTGACGCATTTGCAAACTCCAACCTGACATCAGTGCTTGATGTGATAACAAAGGGAAGCGGAATAATCCCCGCCAACTTCAGGCTGATTCCGGGAATTGCAAGGGACAAGACACTCAACATCATACACAGCCTTGACAAGATCGGAATCGGAGGAGTTATTGGAATGTCCGAAGAGGGAAAGGACCTTTTGGGCCTGCCCGTTCCTGACGGAATGATTGGAATAGCAATAATCGGAGGAATAACACCCTTCTGCGCAATCAAGGAATTGGGTGAAGACATTGACATAAAGATTGCCGAAGAGATAAGGAATTTCAGCACCCTAAAACCTATAACATCAAAGATACACTCACCCCTTACAGTGCCTTCAATTGAAAAGCAGCCTAAACTTCCGTTCCTGCTTTCAAAGTCATGGAATCTGATTCAGCAGGTTGACTTCAATGCCCAAAAGCAAAAGGGAAAAATCGTTGCAAACGTCTCATACATCAGCCGAAACGATCTTGATGAGTCATTGGCGATTATGGAAGAGGCATACAACGACAATCCTAAATACATCAATCCATACTACAAGCTCATAGACCATCCAAAGGATGACAATATGGTTGGAATAGCTACAATCTGCAGCCTGAGCATTGATGGAATCCTTATTAAAAATGGAATCATGAGCAATCCAAAGTACAGCGGACTTTTGGAGCTGACCGAGCCGCCGCTATTCATTGACCTGATTTCATATAACGGAACAACCCTTGATCCGCACAAGATTTTCCTCTCAAAGAACATGACAAGCATCACAGGCGATGACAGTCCAAGTAAGATTCTGGCCAGCGTAAAGGAAATCCCATATATCTCACGTGACCAAGCCGTGGAGCTTTTGAGCATGCTGAACAATATAGGATTTTCAATATATAAGATCGGAAAGCCAAGGGAACTGGTGTACAATTCCAAGGTTGACAACTATAATTTTGGAGTGATAACTGGTGGTGGTCTAAACTCTATCGGTGCGATTAGGGAAAAGGGAATAAATATAGAAGTAAAGGCAATTGAGACATTACTTCCATTTGAAGAGATGAA
>Ga0326514_10001986_pt1 | contig 13077 bp, 16 predicted proteins | sample 3_2548_0518_D_FD_203653 | JGI IMG/M metagenome (GOLD analysis project Ga0326514, IMG submission 203653) | Bovine rumen microbial communities from UC Davis, California, United States - 3_2548_0518 | ecosystem: Host-associated > Mammals > Digestive system > Stomach > Rumen | place: USA...
CTTTATATTTTCCCCGGAGGGATCAACTTGAGAACTTTTCTGTATTTTTCGCTGGGTGATTTATTTACGAGGACTTACTGCAAATCGAAACTTGTTCGTTTTTAACCTCCTTTTTAAGAATAGATACAGATCGATATGCTTGCCAAACCCGCAGTAAGCCCTCCTAAATAAGTTACTCAGTTCTATACCGTTTGCAGAGGTACGAGGTGTTCTATGAAGCGCCTATGTACTTTCTGACTCCTTTCGGGTAGGCGGTTTCGGCCGCCCAGAGAATCGCGCTTTGGATCGGCTAGGGCATTTCGTATCTCTACAAATGGTATAGAAAACCATTGGCAAGCTGGTATCGAAGTAACGAAAGGAGGAGAACAACATTGGCAAAGACGAGACAAAGAGCTCCGGACTCTGGTGAAAGTCTAGGAAGAAAAGCACTATCGGATGAAGCTAGGATTAATCAGCTGGCTGCAATGGCCTATGATCTTGTCGAGGAACGTATTCGAGACAAAACAGCATCCGCTTCCGAGATAGTTCAGGTCTTAAAGATGGCTTCACCACGTGAGCAGCAGGAGTTAGAGAAACTCAGAGCCGATACTAAACTGTCCGAAGCAAAGGTCACTGCTATAGAGACCAATGAACGCTACGAACAGGAGCTTAAAGACGCGATGGAAGCCTGGAGAGGTTATGCCGGTAAAGGAGACGAAGAATGAAAGCCGGTGTATTCCGTTCGTACAGTGAACTGATCAAGCTTCCAACATTCAAGGAGCGATTTGATTACTTAGCTTTAGGTGGGCATATTGGCGACGAGACATTCGGCACTCTCCGCTATCTAAATCAACAGTTCTATAAGTCTTACGAATGGAAGAAAACAAGACAAAGGATAATACTCAGAGATGAAGGTTGTGATTTGGCTGTTCCTGGCTATGAGCTTGGTACTCGGGACATTATGGTTCATCACATTAATCCTATCACTCCGGATGACATACTGGATCATAACCCTTGTGTCTTTGATCCTGATAACTTGATTACCATCAGTAGACATACGCACTATGCTATTACTCACGGTAGTCAAAACGATTTGAGACCATTGTATGCAGAACGATTCAAAGGAGATACAGCGATATGGCGGTGAAACGAAATTGGGTCTTCGGCTGTAATGATCTTGGAGACTATTTGGAATGTGAAAAGTGCAATCATAAGTTGTCTGCTAAGCAGGTGATATTCGGCAAGTACGACATTAATACCTGTCCATGGTGTAAGTCTAAGATGAATCTACAGCAGAAGGACTACGACAGATTGAAAGAAGGGTTATCATGCAGCGAATCGACTATATAGCCCATCATGGTATCAAAGGGCAGAAATGGGGTGTAAGGAGATTCCAGAACAAGGACGGGAGCTATACAGCAGAAGGTCGTAAACGACGCATGTATCGGGATCGTGTGATAAGGGCAGGAAAAACAAGAAATGCGGTAGAAGATATTGTCAATAGCCTTTCTGCAGATGAAAAACTAAAGTTAGGAATGAACCCAGATGAAAAAGAGTACCTAACTTATGAACAAGGCTCGCAGGTTGTCAAAAGAATAATTAAACGCAGTGGGAATACACCGGTGGCATTCTTTGACATATTAGACGATGACAATACGGCTAATATAGTTGTCGCTACACGGTCAGGAGATAAGTATCGTGGTAAAGGCTATGCTAAAGAGTGTGCTCAAAAGGGAATGGCTTGGTTCGAAAAGAATAAGAGCCGATTTGAGTTTGATAAGATCTATTGGGGAGTGAGAACAGACAACCCAGCATCTATAAAGATTGCTAAAGACCTTGGGTTCAAAGGTAAGCCCGGACGAAAATGGACTGACCCAGATGACAAGACTAAATCATGGTCTGTTTATTATAAGGAGGGCCGCTGATGGATACAACAAGTATTCTAAACTCAGTAAAACCAAAGCTTAACATTGAGAAGACGGAGACTGCGTTTGATGAGGATCAGCTGATTGACTACATCAACTCAGTCTTCTTTGATCTTTGTCAACTCCGGGTTGGTCCGGAGACACCATATATGATTACCGGTGCTGATAATACTTGGGATGAATTTTTCCAGGGAAGAACGGATCTTCAGCCGGTAAAAACATACGTTGCAATGAAAGTTCGAAGGATGTTCGATCCGCCTTCTTCTTCAGCAGCATTACAGTCACTCGTTGAACAGATTAAGGAGATGGAATGGAGGTTGAACGTCTATGTTGATCCGACCGCAGAAGAGCTTGAGGCGCTTGGCTACCGAGATGACCTTTCCGACGAATAGTCCGGATGATGAATACATAGAGCACTTTGGTATCCTTGGTATGAAGTGGGGCGTTAGGCGTTTCCAGAATAAGGATGGTAGCTTAAAGGCTGCAGGAAAGAAGCGTTATAACAAGTCAAACGACGATGACGAACAGAGAGATACCGGACTCGCTCCCGGTGCACAGCAGTCGAGGAGTAGTAACAAAGGTCTTGGCAAAGTAATGGCAGCAGCAGGTGTTGCAGCATTAGCCGGTGCATCAGTTGCTCCAACTTTGGAAGCTCTTGGCAGACCGCCTAAAGATTATAAGACTATGCCAGACGAAGATCTTATAAAAGAAAATCGTCGATACAAGCTCGAAGAGACCTACAAGAAGAATAATGGGATAAAAGATTCGCCAGCCGATGCTTTGGAGAGCGGTGGCAAGATGATTGAGGGTATACAGAAGTTCCGCAATGCCGGTGCTACTCAGTATAACCCAAATCAAAATAGATACAATACTCGTAGAACCCTGTCTCAGAAGGAGATGGATGCAATGAGTGACAAAGAGCTTCAGCAGCTGGTTAACAGGCTGAATCTTGAGACTCAGTATTCGCGTCTTACTTCCGATCCGCCGACGAAGAGTAAAGTTGACATTGGTCTTGAGAGAACTCAGGCCGTTTTGGGTATCGTTGGCTCAGCTGTTACCATTGGTGCTGCTGGATACGGTATTTATAGGCATATGAAAGGTGGCACCGCTGGTCCGGTGAATCTTACGGCTTTTGAGAAAGCAATGAATAAATAAGGAGGTTTGCAATGTTATCTAACACTGCAACTCCGTATTATTATGGACAATTCCGAGATAAGGTCATCAGAGGTGAAATTCCTGTATGTAAAGAGATTTCCATGGAGATGAATCGCATTGACGATAACATCAGGAATCCAGGAATCTATTACGATGATCAAGCTGTCGAAGGGTGGATTAACTTCTGTGAGAATGAGCTCACTCTTACCGATGGCAGCAAAGTTGTTCTACTCGACTCATTCAAACTGTGGGGTGAACAGGTCTTAGGTTGGTATTACTTCGAGGAACGCTCGGTCTTTGAGTTGAATGAGAATGGATCTGGTGGTCACTGGGTCCGTAAGATGCTCAAGAAGCGATTGGTCAATAAACAGTATCTCATTGTTGGACGAGGTGCTGCTAAATCGCTATATGACTCATTTATGCAGAGCTTCTTCCAGAATGTGGATACCTCTACAACGGATCAGATCACTACAGCTCCAACTATGAAACAGGCGGAAGAGGTTATGCAGCCAATTCGAACTGCTATCACGAGAGCTCCCGGTCCGTTGTTTAACTTCCTTACCGCAGGTTCGAAGAACAACACTACAGGATCCGAGTTGAACAAACCTAAATTACTTTCAACTAAGAAAGGTATTGAGAACAAGCTTACTGGTTCAATCATTGAAGTTCGCCCGATGTCTATAGACAAGCTTCAGGGACTTCGTTGCAAAGTTGCTACTGTTGATGAGTGGCTTTCTGGCGATGTTAGAGAAGATGTCATAGGTGCAATTGAGCAGGGTGCATCTAAAGTCGATGATTACCTAATTATAGCAACCTCATCCGAGGGAACTGTGCGTAATGGTCCTGGAGATACCATCAAAATGGAATTGATGGACATCCTTAAGGGCAATTACTATAACCCTCACGTATCAATTTTTTGGTACAGGATGGATGATCTTAGTGAGATCTCTCATATAGACAAACGAACCGGCAAAACCGTGTATACTCCAGAGCTCTGGGTTAAAGCTAACCCCAATCTGGATCGTACAGTAAGCTTTGAGACATACCAGCTTGAGGTTGAGAGATCCGAAAACGCTCCCGCTACAAGAAACGATACGTTAGCCAAGAGATTCGGTATTCCGATGGAAGGCTACACATATTTCTTTACGTATGAGGAGACACTCTGTCATAAAAAACGCGATTATTGGCAGATGCCGTGTTCTATGGGTGCGGACCTTTCACAGGGTAATGACTTTTGTGCATTCACATTTATATTTCCACTGCAGAGAGGACAGTATGGAATTAAAACCCGATGCTATATTTCTGAGTACACACTTTCCAAACTTCCTGCAGCTTTGAGACTTAAGTATGATGACTTCATGAACGAGGGATCCTTAATCGTTCTTCCAGGTACGGTATTGGATCTTGATATCGTTTACGAGGATCTTGATGCGCATATAGTCGAAAGACAGTATGATGTCCGTTCGTTTGGATATGATCCATATAATGCAAAGGAGTTTGTAAATAGGTGGGCTACAGAGAATGGCCCATTCGGTATTGAAAAGGTAATACAGGGATCCAGAACCGAGTCTGTTCCTCTTGGTGAGTTGAAGTTACTCGCAGAGAAACGGGCTCTTTTGTTCGATGAGTCTTTGATGACATTTGCAATGGGTAATTGCATAACCATGGAAGACACTAACGGTAATCGAAAGCTTTTGAAGAAAAGATATGAGGCAAAGATCGATGCTGTATCGGCGATGATGGATGCCTGGATTGCCTATAAGCTCAATAAGGAGAGTTTCGAATGAGACAGTTAGATTATATAGCTCATCACGGGATTCTTGGGCAGAAATGGGGTGTAAGGCGGTTTCAGAATAAAGATGGGACTCGTACCGCAGCTGGTAAGAAACGATATTCTTCGGATGGTAATGCTGTTAACGACATAGAGCAGAGAATACTAGACCGGTATAAGTCTGGAAAGTTGTTGATGAGTGCAGAAGATCATTATTATCGCAATCGTCTTAATACAAATCTTCCGTTGACTATAGAGGATGCGGTTAATGAAGGTTGGCACACTGTTATAGCTAATGCTCATCAGTTTACTAAAGACAGTGAGATATTAAACGTCAAGTATGTTGACCCGTCTGGTAAACGAGAAGCTTTATACGATAAAACAGGCAGTTTGCTTAAAAGTGCTTTGGATATGGGATCGTACAATTACTGCCCTTCTGAAAAATCGTATTACGGTCACTTTAAATACGATATTCTCCCCTGGATCCAATATGGTAATGCCCCAGATGATCCATCTACTGTAGGTCAGAGAGTTAATGCTATTTTTGGGCGTTACAACAAGAAGACTGCGGAGTTAGGCAAACACTATTGTGATCAGATCTCAGTCGCTTTCGATACTCCGATTGATGATATTTTTGATAGGAGGACAGCATGAGACAGTTAGACTATATAGCTCATCATGGTATCTTTGGTATGAAATGGGGTGTTAGGAGATACCAAAATAAAGATGGCACATTAACCGAAGCCGGTAAAAAACATTACCATCCTAACTATTCGGACAGTCAGCGTAAACAGGATAAGGCGTTATATGGTAACCGTGGTGTTGAGCGAATTAATAAACGGATGCATGAAGGATATTCTATTCTTGGTGCAAGACACTATGAAGCTGCTAGAAAACAGCGTAATCGTATGATACTTGCAGGGGCTGGAATTGCAGCAGGTACTTTAGTTACTGTTGGTGGTGTAATGTATGCTAACAGTCCTGAATTTAAAAACAAAGTAGACTCTGGAGCCAGGGCTGCTGGAAAATATACTGCTGGAAAGATTTCTAATATGCAAAGATCATACAGTAATTTTGAACAGCGTAGACAAGCGGCAAATAATCTGCGTCGATGGAATGTGAGGTGATCTTATGACTTTACGAGAATATTCAGCCATGGATACCTCGACAGCTTTTATAGCTCATCACGGTATCCTTGGTATGCATTGGGGTATACGTAGAACCCCTGCTCAGCTTGGTCATCCAACACCTACTCCTCGTAAGCTTGATAAGGGTAAAACTGGTGACTACAAGAATGACGGTGAGACCGTAAAAGAAACTTATGGTAAGGGAAAGACTCGCATGATTCAGTCTCGTAATGGCGAGCATCCGAAGAATCCGAGTACTGGCTCATCTAAGACAGCTAAGAAGCCGAAACAGAATAAGCAATCAAGTCCGGAAGAAGAGGCAAGAAAAGCTTATCTGGCTAAGAAGACATCTAAGATCGATCGTGATATTCATTCTTACGATTCTGTAAGAGGTAAAGGTATCAGAACTGATAAAGGTCTTGAACTTCTTTCTAAAGACGATGTCGAAGCTCAGGTTAAGAAGCTTGAAGCTAAGAAAGCCAAGATTGAAGCTAAATACGGTGGGAAATGGGATCGTAAACATGACAGAATTGAGAATTCAAATCTTGCTAAAGTAGCTAACAAAGTAAAAGAGCCGAAGCAGGTTGATGAGACTCCGGAAGAGACTAAATCTAATCGTGCTAAATACGTTAAGATCGGTGTAGCTGTTGGTGCTGGAGTCTTGACTGCGTATGGTGCCTATAAGCTTCATCAGATGGGTACTGACGAAATTGCTCGTAGAGGTGGAGATCTCGTTGGTAAGATTACCGGTGCTAAAGATCGAATGATTAATAAAGCTAAGGACGCTTCTGTTGAATTCCAGCAGTCAATGAAGGTTGCTAAGCAGAAAGCTAAACTTAAAGACGTTCTTCCGGAGAGAGAAAGTACCGTAAAGAAGGCTTTTGACAAGTATAAGGATCATCCAGAGATGGCTGGTTCGATCTCCCAGTGGATGACTAGAGATGACAAGGCCGATATGTTTATGGGTAGTAGAGGTAACACTCTTTCCGATCTTGAAGAGTATCTGTCCAGAGCATGGCCACGAATTGTGAAAGCATCATAAGGAGGTAATTTCAAAATGGCCTTTACAGAAAGGTTAAAGCGATCTTGGAACGCTTTCTTCAATAAGGACCCGACTCCTTATGCATCTAGTAATGAAGGTTCTTCATACAGTTATAGACCCGATCGAGTGAGATTCACGTTTGGCAACGAGAGGTCAACAATAACTCAGGTCTATAACAAAATTGCCGTGGATTGTGCCGCTATTGACATCCAACATATAAAGCTAGATGACCAGAAACGATTTAATGGCGTTATGGACAGCCGGTTAAATGAGGCCCTTACCGTGTCAGCCAATATTGATCAGACTGGTAGAGCTTTGATTCAGGATATAGTCATGACTATGCTTGATCAGGGTGACGTGTGTGTTGTCCCGTATGATATTTATGGGAATGCTGACATTTGGCACGCTACAGCTTTTGATGTCAATGAAATGCGAGTCGCCAGAATTGTAACCTGGCATCCGCAGACAGTTGATGTTGAGATTTACAGTCCTATCAGCGGTCAGAAAGAACGGATGAACTATCTTCCTAAGAGAAATGTAGCAATCATTCAGAATCCGTTCTATGCAATCATGAATGAACCGTCAGCTACTATCAGAAGATTAACACGTAAGTTGTCACTTCTTGATATGACAGATGACAATAATGCTTCAGGTAAACTTGATTTGATTATTCAGTTGCCTTACACAATAAAGTCCCCAACTAGGAAAGCCCAGGCAGAAGCCAGAAGAAAAGACATAGAAATGCAGCTTGCTGGTTCCAAATATGGGATAGCCTATACTGAGAGTACTGAAAAAGTAACGCAGTTGAATCGGTCAATAGAGAATAACCTTCAGAAGCAGGTCGAGTACTGGCAGGAATTGGTTTATAGCCAGCTTGGTATCACTCAGTCAATCCTGGATGGTACCGCAGATGAGAAGACTTTCCAGAATTATTACTCGCGAACTGTGGAGCCTATTGTTCAGGCGATAGTCGATGAGTTCAAACGGAAATTCTTATCTCAAACAGCCAGAACTCAGGGTCAGAGCATTCAGTTCTTTAGAGATCCGTTCAAGTTGATCCCGGCTTCACAGTTGCCTGACATGGTGGATAAGTTCAAGCGAAATGCAGTAATGACATCTAATGAATGGAGACAGATCCTCAACATGATGCCTTCCGAGAATCCAGATGCTGATCGTCTTGAGAATCCGAACATTTCGAAATCTAATCAGCAGTTTGCTATGGAGAACGGAGAAGGCGGAGTTGATCCACAGGCACTACTAGATGGTTCGGGTATCAATACTCAGGAAGAAGTTCCGAATGAGTTAGATGATACCACAAAGGATTCATTAGCCGCTTATCTTGAAGAACTTGAGCAGAAACTAAGTGGGGTGGTCTAATGGCATATGCAAGTAAGTATTATGATCCAGTAGCAGCCCATGAGTACTATGAGAACTACACAAAGAAGGGTATCTTAAAAGGTCGTGAGAAAGGTTCAACCACTGAATCCAATTCCAAACTTACAGATGCCCAGAAAGCAGATTTAAAAAATGTCAGAGCTCGTATATCTGCCGCCAGATCTTCAGCTATTAAGAATGTTAGTGCTAATGCTAGTTCAAGATTAGCACAGATAGCACAAAATGCTACCGCTAGGTCTAACTCTATAACCTCTGCTTCAAAGAGCAGATTAAAAAATATCTCTCAGGAGCAGCGAACCAAACTTCTCAAAGAGAGGACTGATACTAGAGTTAAGACCAACAACATGAATGTTGAAGCTAAAGAAGCTGTTAAACGACGTAACGAGCAAATGACCAATGAGATTGAGTCAATGCGGAACCAGATGGACTCCCAGTTGGAGCAGCTCAAAGGTCTCTCATATGCGGAGCGTCGACAGAAGGTAGATCACTACAAGGCTTTGATTGACCGAATAAGAGTCAAAGCAGGAATCGAGAACACTAAAACCCTTGAAGACACATCTAAACGCGTTTCTGAGATTTCACAGAAGTCTTCCGAAAAGCAGCAACACATCACCGATAAGTATTCACAGAAGCAAGCTAAGGAGCGTCAGTCTGCTCAGAGTCAGAAGCAGGCAGTTCGTCAGTCTGCTCAGAGTCAGAAGCAATCCGTAAGGCAGCAAGCGTCTAGCCAGAAGGAGAGTATACGTAATAAGTATAAGCAGGAGCTTGAACGTGAAACTACTCGGATCAAGGGAACGAGTTCTCGAAAAACTAAATAGGAGGGAAATTCAAAATGGCTAAAGTTTATGACTTTGGCGGTTACTGCACCAAGGATGACGTTAGATGTAACGATGGTACAGTAATGCGCAAGGGTTGCTTTGCACATAACGATGGCCAGACGGTTTCTCTGTTCTATAAGCATAACCACAATAATAAGAGAGATCTTATTGGTAATGCGCTTCTGGAACTGAGAGACGATGGAGTCTATGCATATGGCAGCCTCAATCCGAAACATCCGGATGCAAGTTTAGTAAAGTCGCAGATCGAGCATGGTGACCTTGTCGCTCTTTCGATCTTTGCGAATCATCTGCAGAGGAGAGGCAACGATATTTACCACGGCGACATCAAGGAAGTCAGTCTTGTACCGTCCGGAGCAGATCCGACTGCAGTGATTGACAGAGTTGATTTCGCACATGCTGATGAGGACGAGGAAGATGACTTCTCCGCTGAATTCTTTGGTGGAAAGGATGTCATGAATCTCGATGTACTCATCCATGAAGATAAGGAGGATCCGAAAGTGGCTGACGAGAACAAGAAACCGGAAGGGAATGCCGGTGGTGAAAAGACTGTGCAGGATGTCATCGACACTATGACTGAAGAGCAGAAGAACGCTATGTACTACGTTATCGGTAAGATCGTAGAAGAAAAGAATGGTGGTAAAGGCGCTTCTGACGAAGACGATGACGATGAAACCGGCGGTGGAGCTGTCAAACATGATGATCTCGATGATGACTATCAGGAGGATAACAATATGAGAAATTACAATGCTTTTGAAAAGAATGGCGCTGCTGGTGATGCCATTTCTCATGACGATCTGGAGGCTGTATACGCTTCTTCGATTATGGATGCCATGAACAATAATGCCGCTAAGTGGAGCGGGTATCTTATTCAGCACGCAAAGAACGAGCTGGCTCATGAGGATCTCGACTTTGGTCTGGACGATAACACTCAGACTTATGGTGTGATCAACATGGATCTCCTGTTCCCGGATGCTGTCAATGTTACCAAGAGACCGGAATTTATCAAGCGTGATACCGATTGGGTTGGCAGTGTTATCAGCGGTACGACCCATGTTCCGTACACCAAGATCAAATCTGTGATCGCTGACATTACTGCTGATGAGGCAAGAGCTCGTGGATACATCAAGGGCGAGCAGAAGATCGAGGAGTTCTTCCCGATTGCTAAGCGTGAGACCGGTCCTCAGACCATTTATAAGATGCAGAAGCTTGACCGTGATGACCTGCTTGACTCCGCTGATCCGGTTGGATTCGTTGCATGGATGGATGCTGAGATGACCCTGATGATCAGGGAAGAGATCGCTCGCTGCATCCTGATTGGTGACGGACGTGCTATTGATGATCACTATCACGTGTCTCATGAAAAGATTCGCCCGATTGTTTCTGATCATGATATTTTCACTGTGAAGACGATCATCTCCGACGAGGCTTATGTGGATCCGAACCTGATGGTTGAGGAGATCTCCAAAGCTCATAAGGACTATAAGGGTTCCGGTAACCCGGTATTCTTCACCACAGTCGGTACTCACACCAACATGATGTGGGCGAAGGATCAGATTGGTCGCAAGATCTATACTTCCGAGGCTGAACTGCAGGCTGCTCTGCGTGTATCCAAGATCGAAGAGGTCGAGCTCATGGAAGACTTTACCATCGAGATCAAGGGTACGACTTACGATGTCATCGGCATCAAGGTCAACCTGAAAGACTACTATGTTGGTACCAATAAGGGCGGCGAGCTGACTTCCTTCCAGGATTTCGATATGGACTTCAACCAGAACAAGTATCTGAAGGAAACAAGACTGTCCGGAGCTCTTGTTAAGCCGCATTCTGCCCAGGTATTCCTGCATGTACACAAGGCTGCAGCAACATATACTAGGTTCACCGGTTCTGCCTTCGAGCAGGGTGTAACCTACTATGAGAGAACTGGGACTGAGGGCGCTTATGTCTACACCCCGACTCAGGATGTATCCTACAATTCGGAGAAGACGTACTACACCAAGGACTGATAGTCCAGTGAACTAAAGGAGGACGTCTAAATGAAGTTTCATGGTAATGTAGGCTTCTTTGTGAGCGTTGATGTTGGACACCATGTCTATAAGCAGCAGTTTGTAGAGAAACCTTATTACGGTGACGTGCTCCGTGATACGAAACGATACGAACCTGGTCAGAAGATTAATGACGATTTGACTATTAATAATCAGATCTCAATAGTCGCTGACCAGTTCGCTTATGACAATTTCGGCTATATGCGATACGTCATCTGGAGAGGTCAGAAGTGGAAGATCACAGAAGCTAGCATTGATTACCCGAGAATTATTCTGTCAATAGGAGGACTATACAATGTCTCAGGAAATACAGAAGAACCTTAGGTATGAGCTTGACGATAAGTTAGCAGAGTTGCTTCCGGAAAGCTGGCATTTATATTTTCAGCCACCGGAGAATCAACAGCTAACTTATCCTGCACTGGTGTATCAGAAGGGTTCTGGTGATACCAAATTCGCTGATAACGGTATGTACAAGTATGATCGACAGTATGAGTTGACTTTTATCTACGAAGATCCAGATGATGAAACGCCATTCTATGTGATGAGCCAGTTTCAGTATTGCAGAGCTAATCGTCATTTTGTAACTAATAATCTACATCATGATACTATGGTTTTATATTACTAATAGGAGGACATGATTATGTCAGAATCAGGAAGACTTAAATGGGATGAGACCGGTAAGAAGACATGGTATACCGGTACTGACAGAGGTGTTGTTTATCCGGTTTCCCCGGAAGGAACCTATCCGGAAGGTCACGCATGGAACGGTCTGACTGGTGTCACGGAATCACCGTCTGGCGCTGAGGAGACTGCTCTTTGGGCAAATAATAATAAGTATGGTTCTCTGTATTCAGCTGAGGAATTCGGCGGTACGATCGCTGCTTACGACTCTCCGGAAGCGTTCGATGAGTGTGATGGATCCAAGGAGATCGAGGGACTTCCGGGCGCTTATATCCTTATGCAGGATCGCAGAGGCTTTGGTTTGACCTGGAGAGTTCTGAAGGGTAACGATACTCAGAAACAGAAGTACGGTTATGAGATTCATGTTGTCTGGGGTGCGACGGCATCTCCGTCTGAGAGAGAGCATTCAACCACGAACGACTCTCCGGAAGCTGAGAATCCGAGTTGGGAGTTCACCACAATCCCGGTTCCGGTACATTCTGTTGAGGGCGTTGAGACGACTGCTCATATGAAGTTTGTTTCCACAGAGCTCACCAAGGCTCAGCTGAAGGTACTTGAGGATACTCTGTATGGCGTTGATGCTGCAGAGGCTAAGGGTGAGGAAGGTCAGGAAGGTTATGTACCGGCTGTTGAGGCCAAGGTTGCACATCTTCCGCTTCCGGACGACCTGATCGCGATGCTGAAGGCGGCTGCTTAATTGATTTGAGCACATAATAATACGGGCTGGGTTCTATATCAGGATCCAGCTCTTTTATTTTTGAAAGGAGTTAAACATGCTTACACAGGTATATGAATACGAAGATTATCTTGGAAGAAAGAGAAAGAGTACAGTCCGGTTCAACTTTGATGAGTCAGAGCTGGCTGAAATGGCTCTCTCAGATGAGGGCGGTTTGGATGAGTGGATTGACAAGATCATCAACTCCAGTTCTGTTCAGGAGATTGTGACTATTGTCAAGAACGTGATCCTAAGGGCATATGGCGAAAGAACGGAAGACGGCCGGTTTATCAAAGAGGATCCTGTTACCGGCGCCCCTCTTTCTCGGAAGTTTAAGTCTTCTGCCATATTCCCTATTGTGTTTATGGACGTTTGTTTTGATGCCAAGAAGGCTGCAGCTTTCATC
>Ga0326514_10001987_pt1 | contig 13076 bp, 17 predicted proteins | sample 3_2548_0518_D_FD_203653 | JGI IMG/M metagenome (GOLD analysis project Ga0326514, IMG submission 203653) | Bovine rumen microbial communities from UC Davis, California, United States - 3_2548_0518 | ecosystem: Host-associated > Mammals > Digestive system > Stomach > Rumen | place: USA...
CTTGCGACTACAGGAATTAAGCGTGCACTTGCGACTAATGCTATAGCCGGTGCCGGAGAAGCCGGAGAAAATATCATACAGGATGTTGCACAATCTTTCTTGGATCAGATAATCAATGGCGAAAATTCCGAGCTTAATACTTCTTACAATCAGAAGATAGCAAGTGGTATGAGTGAAGAAGAAGCGTTCAAGACCGTTGCTAAAGAGTATGCAGGACAGCTTGCGACTTCTGCCGGAACAGGCTATCTTATGGGTTCTGCTATGCAGGGTGTACCTACTCTTGTTAAGAATGCAGAAGCAGGCTACTTTGATAGAAAAATAAAGAAACAGAGCACAAAGACTAACAGTACGGTTGATGATCTTCTTGCACAGAGAGCAGCAGAAGAAGTCAATGGAATCAGCAATAAGTCCAATGAACAGATATCAAAAGAAAAAGCCGCTATTACTGAACAATTAAATGACTTAGCGCAAGGCAATATGCCCCAAGATACTCTTCTTGAAACAGGTAATACTGTCAACACTCGCAGTGCGAACAAATACACTTACTACAACGAGGGCAGAAACTATATTGACAATAAAAGGCTGACAAACAATATCAAGTTTGATAACGATACAGATAAGCAGGCGTTTGATTCAGCAAGAAAAAAACTCCATGAAGCATTAAGGGAGTGGAATGATGCGAAAGGTAATGAGCAAGCTGTAATAAGTGCTATTGAGAAAATGAGCACGGCATATTCTGAAATGAAACAGGTCGCACAAAGAGGATATGAGACTGATAAATCTGTTCAGGAAGAGTATAGAAGGCTTAAGAAGGACTTTGCAGACAGGACAAAAGGTGTTGTTATCAATATATCTGATGAATTGTCCGATATCCCAGATACAACATTGAAGGCACTTAACAGCAGTATGTCTACTCTTGGTAATGACGCTATAAAATTCCGCAGGAATAGTGGTAGTCCCATTGACCAGATATGGGATGAATTAGTGTCTGCAAGCGGAAATCAGTTGGATGCTGATATCGCAAACAAGAGCGACATGATAATTGCATTAAATGAATATGTAAATAGTATTAAGAACAGTACAAAAGGCGGTATAGAACGCATACCGGCTGATGTTGACAGGTATATTGGCGAAGACTTCTGGGATTATATCACAGATACATCAGACGAAATAGCAGGATATGATCCTGTCATGGCAGAAGATATCGGTATTAACCCTGAAACTGATATGGAAGAAGGGTATACCATCGAGAGTGAGCCTATTCAGAGAAACACTTATAAGGAACCGGGAGTATCAGAATTTGCCACCAATACCGCAATAGGCGCAGGCGTTGTCAATAAGGAGATGCTTGACAATGACCCTATATTGAGAAAAGCCGCAGAGATTGAGCATCACAGTAATGCAAGAACTTTCTCGGACGCTATGGAAGTGGTCAATACTCGTGGTGATGAATGGTACGACGAGGTTGTAAATGGTAAGCATTTACTCGGACAGCCCAGAGAAGTTGACGGAAAAATGGAGTATGAGAAAGCAGATCAGGATTTTGATACAGGTATGATTATCCTTCAAAATCTTGCCGATCAGATATCCATGACTAATGATCCGATTGCAAAGCAGGCGTTAGTAGCAAAGAGGAATGCACTATTTGCTAAGATGCGTATATTCTCTTCTAATGCTGCACGCACATTACAGGCTCATGCTAAGTGGACTGATACCGCAGACGGTGCGATTCTTAACGGAGATAAGATTCGTGGTGAGCAAACAAGAATGTGGGCTACCCGTAATGCTTCTAAGGTTGAGGGCAATAAAAAGATAGCCCAGGCACTTGCCAAGATAGGTTATGACGGTTCGATGGAAAAACCGGCAAAAGCACCTTTAACTCATGAACAGATAAGAAGCGGTATAAAAGCGGAGATTCAGAAAGAGTTTGGTAGTGTATCAGATAAGTTTTCAGATACAAACATTGAATATCTTGCTAGTTTAGTAGAGAATGGCGTTTCAACGGATATAATAGCCGATGAAATACAACATTTCCTTGCACATGGAGAGTTTTACACTATTGATGAAAGCACTCCTGTTAAGAAGAAAATGTCTAGCAAATTGGCTAATGTCCTTAAGAATATGGGTGATGATAGCCTTAAGGAATCTAATAAGCCCTTGGACAATGGATATCCCAAGAAGAGTCATGCAACTATTGTTGAAGAAGTGACAAATACATTGGAAGGTGAATACGCAGGTCTTGGACTTGATAAGCCTACAGATATTGAATTTGTTGCGACAATGGTTGAAGAGGGTGTTCCTAATTGGCAGATTGAAGATGAAATAAGACACAGGCTTGACACTGGGGAATGGTACACGCTTGATGAAACAATAGAAGCACCCAAGCCGAAGAATCAAAGATTACAGAATGCCCTTAACGCACTTGTAGGAGAAGATGTTACACCAATAGAGAAGCCGCAACCTACGCTTGAAGAACTGATTGAACAAGTTAGGAATACTCTTAACGAAGAAAACGCAAGCATATCTGACTTTACAGATGATGATATCGCTTATCTCGCAGGCTTGTTAAGTCAGGGAGCGACTAAAGCAGAATTAGCAGAAGCACTCAACGCCAAGATGGCAACGGGTGCTTTTGGCTTGTCCGCAGAGACACAAAGCAGAGTCAATGACATATTCAAAGCAATGGATATGGTGAACCCTGAAAGCAAAGAATATGCGGATATGCAACTTGAAGCATTCAGACTTATAGCCGATGAGGTTAATCCCAAGGCCGGTGCCTTAGAGAAGTTTGATTCATGGAGATACCTTGCAATGCTTGGCAATCCTAAGACTATGATCCGCAACTGGTTAGGCAATCAGATGTTCAATGTAGTCACAGGAATCTCTAATAATGTGGCTGCGCTTGGCGAAGAGATAGCAGATCGCAGGAGTATTAGGAAAACAGGGCACGGAATAGAGAATAGAACGAAAGCTCTTATCAATCCTTTTGACAGAAGCGCAATCAAGGCGGCTCGAAATGACTTTAACCTTATGCGTTATCAGAGTGGTGCAGGAACGAAGTACAAGGACACCAAGAGCGCAATTCAGGACGCTTCTTCTACTTTTGATAATGGACTTGTTAAATTCTACGAGGAATTGGTCAACAAGGGTATAAGCGACACAAGTGCAGTACGCAGGAAGTACGCTACATCATTGCTTGGCTATATGAAAGCGAACGGACTGACAGAAGCGGACATGGACGCATCACAGAAATATGAAGCCCTTGACAGATTGAGCAGGCGCAAATTGCTATCAAATAGTGAAAAAGCAGAGCTTGATAGTCTCCGTGAGACTCACAATAAAATGGAAAAAGCCAGAGATTATGCGCTTAAAGAAGCGGAGTATGCTACATTCCATGAAGATAACAAGTTTGCGAATTGGTTATCACAGACAGCTAACAGCAATGATGTTGCCAAGATATTCATAGATGGTATGGTTCCGTTCAAGAAAACACCTGCTAATGTGCTTAGAAGCGGTCTTGAATATAGTCCTTTAGGCATAACAAAATCGGGTTATTTAATGATTAAGCGTGCCGTAGAAATGAAGGGCGACTATGCGGACACATACGAAACAAAGAAGCTTCTCGGAAAGGGCACTAAAGAAGTTCAGAGAACCTATGCAAATGATGTTATAGACAGTTGGTCTAAGTCCTTAACGGGCACAGGATTAGCCGCATTAGGTTATTTGCTGTTTAGCAAGGGCATATTACAGTCAGGAAGTGAGGACGAGAAATACCAGAATGACCTTGAAGGCTTACAAAATTTTTCAATCAAATTTAATGTAGGTGGTAAAGATCGTACTTACACTATAGACTGGGCGGCTCCGGCAGTTATGCCATTACTCTTAGGTGCAGAAGTTAAGAAGATAATGGATGAGCAGGCGATACCCGGCAATGAGATGAATCCAGATGATATTGTAAGGATCATCAATTCAACATTGAATCCCATAATGGAAACATCTATGTTACAGGGCGTTCAGAATACACTTGAAACAGTTGCAAGACAGGCAAGCAATGCTAATGGTGTTGGTGAGTTTGCCGGTGGTGTACTTGGTTCGTTGGCAACCAACCTTGCAACAGGCTATGTGACACAGGGTATTCCTACATTATCAGGACAGCTTGCAAGGACAATAGACGGAACTAGGCGAACGACAGATACAAAAAGCACAAGCTCAATAATGAGTGAAGCTGAAAAGCAGTTGCGTAAAACTGCAAACAAGATACCGTTCGCATCAAGACTTAATACGCCTTACATAGATGCAAGAGGAGAAACGCAGAGCAATAATCCGTTTGAATATAGTGAACGATTCATGGATGAGCCGCTTAAGAATGTCGCCAAGGCAATTCCCAACCTGTTGTATCAGTCACTAAGCCCCGGATATCTGGCAGAGGTTGATACCAGAGCGTCAGATCAGATTGCCAGAGATGCTTATAACGGACTTGATGAGAATGGCAAACCCATAAAAGATGCAGATGTATTCGCTGATTGGAAGTCTTCTGTAAAGATCAATGGCCAAAAGCTTGCGCCAAAGCAACTGTATGATTACAGAGTGGCGGCAGGACAGGCAAATACACAAATCCGTGAGAGACTTGCACAGGAAGAATGGTTTAACAATCTGTCAGCAGATCGAAGAACAGAAATTCTTAAGAGCACAAATACGCTAGTTGACCACATAGGTAAAAAGGCAGCAGATGATACATATAGCACAGAAAGCTCCGCATATGAAGCGTATGAGAATGGTGGAGTTGATGGAGTCATAGACTATTATTACAACGAAGCCCACAATAAGGACATTAAGAATGCACTTGGCAGCTCGGCAGACTTCCAAAAGCAGTTATACGATAGTGGAGATCAGAACAGGATAGCTAAGTACCAAGAAGGTCTTAATATTGCCAAGCAGATTATGCCCGATAAGAAAAGTCTTACGGAAGAACAATTCCTTGAATATGAGAAGTATGGCAAGAGCAAGCTCGAAAAAGACTTAAAGTATTCACAGAAGGCAAATGAGCTTGATGTGAGCAATTCAGAGACATTCAAGAAGTTGGTTGATGCTAAAGTATCTGATGAGAAGATTAAGGCTGCTTCTGATGCTATTACTTCTACCGTGATAGGCAAGGATGAATATAATCGTGATAAGTATATGTCATTTAATGATACCACTTGGGGCATATATAACAAGGAAGGACAAGCCGGATTGGACAACTTTGCCTTAATTCAAAAGGCAGGCGGTGGAAAAGAAACATATGAAGCCTTCAAACGATACAACAATCAGGCAAAGACAAGCACTGATCTTCCTAGACTTGATGCTACGAAGTATATGAAGAAGGTAAGTGAAATCGAACGCTATCGTGAAAAAGGTGATGCGGACGGAAAAGTATCACAGACTGAATTACTTGGATATCTTAATGCCGGTAATTATAGTGATAGTTATGCCAACGCATTATGGGATGCATTCATTCAGAGTAATACTTATGTTGGAGTCAAAAAGAATAAGAATGGTGCATGGGCTAAAACAAAGTAGGATCGGCATTAAGAAAAAGGAGTAATATGGCAGACAAGAATGTAATTCCATATCTGGCATATGACGAAGCACTAGCAAAGTTTGAAAGAGTAAACAAGAGAAGTTGGATAGTAACTATCATTCTTATTGTTTTACTCTTTCTTACTAATGGTGCTTGGTTGTATTACGAGAGTCAATGGGAAACGGTATCAACTACCTCAATAACACAAGAATCAAGCGCAGAAGGTGGTGGAACGGCCGTTGTCAATAATGGTGGAGATCTAAACTATGGCGAAAGCAAAACAAACGATAACAACAACTAAAAGTCGTGTACGAAAGACAGGTGGCAATAGTGGTTACATACAATGTAATATGTGCAAAGGCACCGGGAGAATAAAAAATTGGCACAAGTCAAAAAAGAAATGATCGAGTACAGTAACAGTCAGATTGAAAATATAATAGACGAGTATATTCATTCTGAACGAGACAGAGCCTTGCTTAAGCGTAGGCTTATAGATGGCATCTGTTATGAACCGCTTGCAGAAGAATTTAATCTATCAACAGTACAAACAAAGAAGATAGTATATAAACTATCCGAGATTGTATTCAAACACTTTAAGGCGTGACTTTGGTTGCGCCTTATTTTTTTTTGATACGAAAGAGATACGAAAGAGATACTTTTACTTAATTTTTCTATATACCCATATCTAATAGTATAGAGTCATAAGGAGTGATTCTATGTTCATATATACCAATCCCAATCCAACAGATAAGAAAACAGGCGATTGCGTTATCAGAGCAATAGCGATAGCAACACATTCCACATGGGAAAAAACCTACATAGACCTATGCAAGGAAGGTTTGCTTATGGCAGACTTGCCTAACTCTAATGCGGTATGGTCGGCATATCTGAAAAAGCTAGGATTCAAGAAAGAGATTCTTCCTAATTCTTGCCCTGATTGCTATACAGTCAGAGACTTTGCAGAGGATAACCCTTACGGAATCTATGTTCTTTGTAGCGGAAATCACACCGTTACTATCATGGACGGAAATATCTATGACGCATGGAATAGTAGTAACGAATTTGTAAGCTTTTATTTCTACAAGGAGGACTAACTATGCCTAACTATCCGTATAATTCGTACCTTAATCAAAATCAGACACCACAAGTAAGCTTTATGAGCATCAGAGGAAAAGATATAGCCGCCAATTATCCGATTGCACCCGGCAACACAATCTTCTTCAAAGACGAATTAGCACCTTATATCTATGTCAAGACAATGGGCTTTTCTCCGCTTGACCATCCGACCTTGGAACAATACAAGCGAGAGGACGCAGTTTTGCCACAGGAAACCGCTTCTAATGTTTCATACGATAATTCTTCCATTGAAAAGATACAAAGCGATATAAGGGCAATTATGGACGAATTAGACGGTATCAAGAAAAAGCTCAACACAAGAGCCGTGATTAAGAAGAAGGAGTTAGAGGATGAATAACAATATGCTTTCAATGCTTCAACAGTTACAGAGTAACCCGATGGCTGTACTGTCCAAGAGATTCAATATCCCACAAGGCGTAGATGTATCAGACCCGAACGCTATAATTCAGCACCTTATGAATACGGGACAGGTATCTCAACAGGCATATAACAATGCTAGGAATATGGCTATGAACTTTAAGAAATAAAAGTCGGTGCACAGGCTTTTATATACCGGCTATCCGTCAAGAGGGTAGTCGCTGACCTAACACAATTATAGGAGGTAGAAAAAATGACAACAGGAAATGAAAACAACATGGTAATGCCTGTTTCGCCTATGTATGGTGGATATGGCAACAATGGCCTTGGCTTCGGTGGTGATTGGGGTTGGATTATACTCCTTCTTCTCATCGCAGGAAATGGATGGGGCGGCTTCGGTGGCTTTAGTGGCTACGGTATGGATGGTGGCTTATATCCTTGGATGAATCAGGCAGATATCACCACTAGCGGATTCCAGAATGCACAGCTTGGCAATCAGTTGACTTCTATTCAGTCAGACCTTGGTGACATTCAGACACAGCTTTGCAATGGCTTTGCCGGAGTAGAACAGGGGGCTAATGCTAGACAGATTGCTAATATGCAGCAGTCTTTCGCTAATCAGACCGCTATGTTACAGGGCTTCAACAACATTCAGTCACAGTTTGCGGATTGTTGTTGTGAGAATCGTTTGGCTACTTGCCAGACACAGAACATTGTTCAGAACGAAGGCAATGCTACAAGGTTCGCAGATGCGAATAATACAAGGGATATCATTGATTCACAGACTCGTGGAACACAGGCTATCCTCGATAAGTTATGCGCTCTCGAACTGGATGGCTACAAGAGGGAGAACGATAACCTCAGAAGTCAGCTCAATATGGCTACGCTTCGTGAGTCACAGACTGCACAGAACGCCTTTATTGCTAACGGCTTTGCTAACGAGGTAGATCAGCTTTACAACAGACTCAATAGCTGCCCTGTGCCTACAACACCTGTATACGGCAGAACACCCATCTTTACTTGCAACAGCAACAACGGTTGCGGTTGCGGATGCGGTAATTTCTAGGAGGTGGGACTATGGCAGAGTATTTAGCGAATGCAGTACAGAGTGTTGACCTCAACAATCCCATTCTGTTCACGGCTTCTATTCCTTGCACCAAGGGTTATATCTACCATGAGGATGAGACAGGAATTTTTACGCTCCGTGGTATCACCAATAATTGCTTTGCAAGATACAGGGTTACTTTTAACGGCAACATAGCATTGCCTACGGGTGCAGTCGCACCAATAGCGGTGGCTATTACTGTCAACGGTGAGCCTAGACTTACAAGCAGAGCAATATTCACTCCGGCAGCAGTTGAAGAATACGGTAATGTCACGAGTACGGCAATAATAACCGTACCAAAGGGATGCTGCTTTAGCTTGTCGGTTCGTGCCGTAAGTGGCGTTACTGACCCGACAGACACGGCTGCACCCACAATAGATGTTATCAATTCAAATCTTGTTATAGACAGGATTGCTTAAGGAGGTGAAAATATGAGCAAAGTATACGATGAAGCAAAGAAAGTGCTTGAACGAGAGATAGAAGATATCACACGCAAGGGAAGCATAACTATGGATGATGTAGTCCTTATGGAGAAGCTTCTGGACAATCTTAAGGATATCTCTATAATATGCGCTATGGAAGAAGAAGGCTATTCCGAGAGGATGATGTATGATGCTGACGCTTCCTACGCAAGAGGACGTGGGACTTATGCTAGGCGTGATTCAATGGGAAGATACGCAAGCAGAGGTTCTTACGATGACGGTTATGGCTATGAGAATAACGGTTCGTATAACTATAGAGGTTCTTATGAGAACGGATATAGCGGTCACGAAGACCTTGACAGGATGATGTCAGAAGCCAAAACCGATAAAGAGCGTGAACTTATTAGGCAGCTTAAGGAGATCAAGAGATAAATCGTCCACGAATCGTCCACGAAATCTTTAAAAGCCTAGTAAATTCAAGGGTTTTGGACTTAAAATAAAGTGTCCGATTCCCGTTGCCAGCTTAACCCCTCAACCCAGATTTTACAAGGGTTTGAGGGGTTTTTTGTATCATTTATTATAAAAAATATCGTCTGTTATAAAAGGCTATTTTGTGCGATACAAAAATTTCAAGAATAAAAATCGTCCACGAAAAAGTCCATGCAAAGGTCACGGGTCTATGTTCCCGTTTCCGAGAATCAAATTAGCGATATCCTTCTTTTTATCAGCGTTTGCAAGGGAATGACGATAGACAGATTTCATAATTGCGTCAGTTTTCCATCCCCCTATTGCCATTATATCTGCATCAGATAGTCCACAAGAATGTGCGTAAGATGCAAAATAGTGTCTCAGATCGTGGAATCTGCATCTTGGAATACCTAAACTATCTTGTGTGCGGTGTAGTGCCTTAAGTAATTGACCGGGATATCCTTTATAGATATGCCCCTTTTCTCTTATTTCGTCTGCCAATGAATCAGGAATATAGACCTTGCGAACACTTGATACTGTTTTAGGTAGGTTTTTGACCTCATATCCACCTTGTTCTGATATAACCATAGTTTTATCTATCGTAAGGCAATCACCGTCTAAATCGCTTAATTCTAAGGCTAATATCTCACCCTTACGGAGTCCTAAACAACCTAACTGAAAAGGTATGTGATATTCCGTACCTTCCACCGCTTTGAGTATCTTCGCTATATCGTCCTTATCCGGCACCTGTATATCCTTTGGCTTGCCCTTGGGAAGGGTAGTATGCAGATTCATGTTTGGTCGGTACATCTTTAGCACGGAAGATATAAGGCCATGGTAATTCTTGACTGACTTAGGGGAATGATTCACGGCATAATCATTGACTGCCCTTTGAATGTCAGCGTGGGTAAGATTATTGATATCCTTATCCAGGTATTCGGGCATCATTCTTAGAAGCTGCTTATAGGATATGATTGTTGTAGGTGACAATATGTTATTCTTATATCGGATATACTGTTCCACATAGGAAAAGAAAGTACCCTTGTTGGTGGGTACATCTTCAATCATCTTGGCAACCTCTAGTGCTATCTCATTCTGTGTCGGCTTATGATCGAATGTATGCCGATAGGTTACACCGTTTATGATCTTCTTGATTCTGTATGATCCGCTTGGGAGTTTTTCTACTTTCATAGTTTATCCTTTATCATTTTGCTATATTTTAAGATTCTATTTACCATTTCCTTCGCTTGTTCGTCAGCAGAATGGTACATTTCAATAAGTTCAAGGTCTTCCTGAGTCAATTTCTTTACTTTGAATTGATGTTCATATGCTCTGTACAGATTGTTAAGGTTGGTATCTGATTCTCTACCAAAGAGATAGTCAATAGAAACATTAAACAAATCCGCTATTGCTTCCTGCATCTCAAAGTCTGGTTGACGTTTCCCTTGTTCATACATACCTATTCTGCTCCGGGAAGTATTAAGAAGTTTAGCTAATGATTCCTGTGTATATCCATTCTGTTCACGCAATTCTTTTAGTCTCAATCCATATTTATTCATAACTCAAACCTCCTTTCAAAAATATTTTACCATAAATGACACGAAACGTGTTGACACAATTTGTGTCGTGTGGTAATATCGGTTCAGAGCCAAGAGAAAGGAGGTTATTAGATGGACGCAAAAGCAATAGGAAAGCGACTTATATCCCTTCGAGGAGACAAGACGCAGGAAGAAGTAGCCAAGGCGATTGGTTCGAGTCTGTCAGCTATCGGAATGTATGAGCGTGGTGAAAGAATCCCACGAGATGAAGTTAAATTAGCGATAGCAAAGTATTATGACACAACCGTACAGGCAATTTTTTATGCCGATGAATGACACGATATGTGACAGTAAGGAGAACAAAGAGGAAAATGCCAAGAATAGCAGAACTTAAACCCAAATACATGGTATGTGATATCGGCATGACCATTGAGGGATTGAGAAAAAGAAAAGGCTTGAAGCAATCTGAACTTGCGGAGCTATCAGGAATACCGCAGCAGAATCTTTCGTACAAAATCCTTAATAATTCATTCAAATACGAGGACTTGATAAAGATATTCAAGGCATTGGAGCTGACGGATGAACAGATATTGAGGTTGATGAAGATATGAAAGAGATCGTATTCAGAACAGCGGAAGAGTATTTCAGATTCATAGCGATCATGGATGAGGAATTGCTTAACCGCAATATGTCATACCAGGAGCTTGCACAGGAACTTGATGTATCTATCAGGAGCTTATACAACTTTCGGGCAGATCGTAGTCGGAATCCGAGTAGGTTCTTAGCAGGAAAGATTGCGAATTACCTAGATATTAAGAATGGACAGTGGAGGAAATATTGATGAGTAAAGTAGGTTTCGCTATATGTCTGCTTGGTCTTGGTGGACTAGCAGAAGCATATGGCAACGGAAGGGAGTTATCAATCAGCTTGATTCTGATAATAGCCGGAGCGCTTCTTATATGGATTGGAGACATGAAGGATGATATCGAGAATGCCAAAAGGACTAATAACAGCAATGTTCTTGATCGCCTGTACTTCCTTAAGCGGTAAGGCAGCCGAGGAGCCGGAACTAATCAAGGCACACGCAACAGCATATTGCTTACCGGGCAAGACCTACACAGGCAAGGAAGTAAGAGAAGGGATATGCGCAAGTGGTAATCCCGATTTGATAGGCAAGACAATCATTATCTATCAGAGATTGCCAGAGAATAGGATAGGCAAGGGACTGGGAATCTATGAGGTTGAAGATTCGGGCTGCAATGATTATGTGATAGATGTGTGGTGTCCGACCTTAGAGGATTGCCAAGAGTTTATGGACTCGGCATATGAGAACGGAGCATCCGGCAAGATATGGGTGCAAGTGATTGAAGGAGCAAAAGGATGATACAAGATACATTATACGTCCACTATTTCCGTCAAAGATGGCGAGAGATAACGTGGGAACTTAAGAGATGGGATGTAGATTGGAGCAAGGTAAGAATCACCTGTGCACCAGAAGGGAAGAAGGATGATAGGAGAGTTTGATAAGCCTGTAAAAGCAAAGCAAGCCTTCTATGAGATGGCTTCAAGAGCTGAACAGGTCAACCGAAAGGCAAAGCTAAGATTCCAGAAACCACCATATTATATGTACTTCTTGGAATCATGGACTACTAAAAGAGAGGATGTGATAGACGAGTGAAATTGAAATGCGAAATATATAGGGATTCAATGCAGAACTATAAGAAGTATGCTATTCCACCTGCACAACTGATAATAGCGGATGTTCCATACAATGTTGGAACTAACTTCTATGGTAGTAATCCCATGTGGTATGTGGGGGGGGACAATAAGAACGGAGAAAGCAAACTAGCAGGAAAAGCAGCTTTTAATAGTGACTTCAACTTCAATCTGTATGAGTATTTTCACTTCTGTAGCAAGATGCTTAAAAAGGACGATACAAAGCCACTATCAAGAGGTCGAAGCAGTGACAGCCCATGTATGATTGTCTTTTGTTCGTTTGAACAATTACAGACTTTAAGAGATGCCGCCAAGAAACATGGATTTGTGAATTATATACCGCTGATATTCGTTAAGAACTATAGCCCACAAGTGCTTAAGGCTAATATGCGTGTGGTTGGAGCTACAGAATATGCACTTCTCTTATACAGAGATAGACTTCCAAAATTCCGTAATGGCGTTAAGTGGGATGAGAACGGTAAGAATATACCGGGTACAGGGCATATGGTGTTTAACTGGTTCGAGTGGGAGCGTGATGGTAAGGATATACCTAAGATACATCCGGCACAGAAAAGCGTTAAAGTGCTTAAGCGTCTTATTGAAACATTCACAGATGAAGGTGATGTCGTGATAGACCCCTGTTGTGGTTCGGGGGCAACATTAAGAGCAGCGCATGAACTTAATCGGTCGGCTTTTGGATTTGAGATTGACAGGAACTTCTACACAAGAGCTAAAGAAGAAATGCTTGTTTTCCCACAAGAGGAACAGATGAG
>Ga0326514_10001989_pt1 | contig 13070 bp, 18 predicted proteins | sample 3_2548_0518_D_FD_203653 | JGI IMG/M metagenome (GOLD analysis project Ga0326514, IMG submission 203653) | Bovine rumen microbial communities from UC Davis, California, United States - 3_2548_0518 | ecosystem: Host-associated > Mammals > Digestive system > Stomach > Rumen | place: USA...
TTATAGTGAGTTTTAACGTTTCTAACTCCAATTGTTGGAGTAGTTTCATATTCTCCTAATGTTATATTTTCATTTAAGAATCGTTGAACCTTAAAATCGGAAATTGTTTTAAGTTTAAATGAAGGTCTAAGACTTCCTTCTAGTGCTATTCTCCATATACGTTTAGCAACTGTATCTACTCCATAAATACAAGTTGGAGTTTTTATAACACTTTCTTGCCACTATGACCCAAACTCTGAATTTAAGAAATATGGTGTATCAGGTAATACATTAGCTGTAGTTATAAAGACAGTTGCATTTTTCTAATCTGCTGCTAGTTGGCTTGCTGAAACGGCCAAATATCCAGTAGCATGTTCAAATGTACAGAAAATATCTCCAGCTTTTTCAATAAGACTTACTAATTCTCCATGAGCCGAACTGTAATCTTGATAATGTAAGTCTCTAAATATTCTATATCCATTTGTAAATGAATTCTTTACAGAAATGTCAGAGTATAATACCCTAGTTGAGAAATTATTTTTAATTGCTGGAACATCTGGGCATTCTACATTGTACTTTTCATCTACAGTTTTGTTTAATCCACTATTAATTAAGAAGGATTCTGGAATTTTATAAGAGCCTAAGCTTGATAATGAAGTATAAGGATAAAATGAGCGTTTATGTCCTGTAAGTCCTACTTCTGCAGGGACATAAGGATCTGTACTTCTCAATGCTAAGTTGAAATTACTACAAACTTTAACAGTAGCAAAATGTCCCATCTGTACTGCATATACATCACCAAGAATGATCTTTTTATTATGATCTCCGGTAGCCATTTCATTATTTCTATAATTTTTGCCCCATAATGTTCCATCAATAATAATATTATTGTTAGGAGCTTCTGGATTAGCAAAATTACGATTCATACGAGTAGTAAAATTTCCAATATAACAATCTCCACCAAAAATATTATGAATTTTATATATCGGACTGGTATATGTAGTTACTATTCTACCATCAATATTCTCGACTTCATCATCTATAGTATTTTTAATATCTTCTAATGAAAATCTTGGACTTATAGCATAAAACGGAAATGAACTTCTACATCTTATTTCTATATAGTTCTTCTAGTCTTCTAATTTCTCACTATATTGAGGTATTTTAATATTATATAACTAAGTTTCTAATCTTCCACTCTTATTTTCCAGTCCTATATATGGACCATAGAATCCTCTTGTCACATAATCAGTATTACCATAGACGCCTTTCTTGGTTACTTTACCAAATATGTTTTTCTTTTCTTCGTCGTCAGGATTATACGTATAAGGATAACCTACATATGATACTTTTAATGGATCTGCTTCTTCTCCAGCAGCAGCAGCAAACCAGTTTTTTCTAAGTCTACCTTTTACCTAGTATGTAGCATCTGGAATAGATGTAACATACATTTCAGTGCTTTGTAAATTATCAAAATCTTTTCTAGATTCATATAATATAGTATAAAGATGATTATTTTGCTACTAGAAATAATTATTTTCTAATTGTGATTTTGCTTCTTTAAGAATATATTCAGATCCAGTAAAATATTGATTAAAGTAGCCCTAGTCCAGGATATAATCTGGGCAGATAGCTGCTTGCATATTCATTTCTGCTCTATATTCTGGAATATATCTTTTTCTTAAATTAAAGTCATGAATAAGATAATGTGCATTCTAGGATACTAATGTTTCTACTAAATACTCATCGTCTACTACTGGTAGTACAGGTAATTTGCTAGATTTATCTGTTAAAATAGGAATTGCCTAACACATAGTAGTAGGATTTCGTCTCTATCTTACAATAAATAGGCCTTTAATTTTTCCTTCAAGAGCATACATTAAATCTTCAGGAATATTAAAATTAAATCCAATAGCATTGGTCACTTCTATTCCTAATTGTGGATTTTCTTTATCAGTATAATTTATTTTAATTACTCCCTTAGAATTTTCATTTGGACTTAAAAAGTTCTACTCTATTAGTTTTCCATTTTCTAGATACTTATAACTTATAGTGTATTTTTCTTTATCCCTTATTATTTTATTTCGGGTAGGTTGTTCTAATTCTTTATAATTTAATTCTTTGTATATTGGAATATTATTAAACTTTGTTTCACATGTTAATTCATTTATTCCACGAATATTAAATACAGGAGATAAAGTATAATTATTTAAAATATACACAACTCCAAATCTATAAAATTCATCATCCCAATACCCAAGATAATTATATATATTGTTTGCATTATAGTATTCACATTTTCTACTATCAGACTATGAATCATCTTTATACTCTTGATTTATATGACCAATATCTATGTGAGTTAGTTCTGGAGTGATTCTCAATGATAAATCAGTTAATTCTTCATAGTCTATTTCAGTTTCTTTAACGTTGCCGAAGAATAACATATTATCACATTGAGTTTGAGTCTTTACAGCATCAACTACTATGTACTGCGCATTTAATTCTTCTACACTTGATACTTGTGTTGTTTCAAAACCTGATATAAGTACATTTGCAGTCTTGTTTATTATATTATATAATTTATTTACTTTGTGTACTGTAGTCATCGGAGATAGATCCTAAGATGAAGTAGTTCTAGTATAGTAAACGGTTACATATTGATAAGCCGAATCTAAATTAGTAAGAACAAAGTCTACCTATTTGTAACTGTTTTCATCTTCCATTCCCCCACGTATTGATAGTGGATTATTAATAGAACCTAAATGGCATGACACAATACTAGATTGTCCTATCCAGTCTGTTTCATTTCCATCTCCGTCAGCTAATTTAAAGTAAAATATATAGTTTCCTACTTTTAAATTGCCGTTTTCTCTAAGTCCTCTGAAATTTATTTTTGGAATAGTACTTACACGTTTATATAATGAAGTCTACACTTCAAAGTCTTCATTATTATATATATTTGAATCTACTGTTCTATCAACTATCTCATAAGAATTATTACCTATACAAGAGAATCGGGTATTAATCATACGAGGGATATTTTTATTGTCATTTAAAATTAAATTTACTGTCCCATCGTATGATTCTTGCGCTTCTATTTGTACTGGATGATGTAAATCGAAATTGAATTGCTCTGTATCTAAGTTAGATAATTCATTTTTATAAGCAATTGTTTTTCCATTTTCTTTATAATCTTCTTTATATCTTAGTACTTTTAACGGATTATATTCATATGTTAATAATCCCTTTTTACTAAGCTACCTAATCCCAAAACTGGCGTTTATATCCCAATTTTTGTTTGAATTTTTATTAAATTTAAAAGACATAATTAATCATCATTTTCGGTTTGACTTCCGGTTGGGTTTACGGTTGGATTTACGGTTGGACTTTCGTCATCTCCCGTTATATTTTTGTTCAGTCTACCTCCAGACTAGTCTATTTTACTATATGCCCAATCTTCTGTTCCTAAAGTAAAGATTTTATTTCCTAACTCAGAGAAAGTAAATATTTGTGGCGATAATACTGTAAACTAACTGTCTGGGTATGTATTGTATCCATATTCTACGTATCCTTTATTGTAATCGGCTCCATAAAAAGTTAACTCATCATCGTTGTTATGCCATATATTTCTAATAAATACGTCTGCATCAAGATATCTTGACTGATCTCCAAATAAAGTTATAAAAGCAAATCCATGACTATAATCTACAGGAATTGGATAATTGGAATCACCTTTAATTACATCTAATAAAGTACCGTTAAGTAAGTCATTATAAAATCCTAAGTTGATTGAGTTATAATATACTAAATTAAAAAAAGGATCTTCCAAGTCAGTTTGTGCTTTCAATGATTTTATATCTTTATTCTACTCATGTAAAACTCTAGTTAATGGAAATAGAACATCGTTATAAGCAAAACCTTCTAGTATTTGTTTATATGTATCTGTGTTTTTACAAGAATATTTTGCCCCATCTTTATTTGTCTAACTGTGAATAGTTGGTAAGAACACTTTATAAAATTTTCCATCCTTAACTAGACTATTATTTACTTTATAACGACCATACTAATCTTTTTCTAGTTGACATAAATAGGTACCTAATACTTTATTTATAATTCCAGGATATATATTAATTCTCTAGTCGTCAGTAACATCTGAAAATTCAGGAACTCCTTCAGCGTAGAAAAGATCTTCTAAATTAATTAGTCCAAACCTATCTGTAGTATTAGTTATTTTTCCACCACAATCTATATATCCATTAGTATAATTATCTGCAATAAATGCAGGTATAAAAATATCAGATTTCTCTAGTATATTATTACTTAAACAACTCTATATTAAGCTTTCTATGTCTTCTCCATTTAAAGATATTACTGGATTTTTGTAAGATATAATATTTAATAGTCCTTTTGTTTTAAAGCTTAAGGTTTGATATATCTATGATATATTTGGAGCATTTAATAGTAGATCTGTATTCTTTTTCTTTGTAATTAATATTTGAGACAGTAGACAGAATAACATATGATCTGCTCTTAAGTGTGTCTCACTTACTGGAAATGTCTTATTCTCCTCATTATCCCAATGTGCGTGTAATTTAATTGTCTTATCATAATATCTAGAAGGAGTTATGGTTATTAATTCCGACTACTTCTAGTTATCTTCTATATCTAATGGTGTTGCAATATTCATTAATTGGTATCCATATTGTGATCTCCACAATATGTACATAGACCGAGAACTACCGTGAGAACACTAAAAAAGATATCTTTTATTTACTCCTACATCGTCTAGAGACTCATCTCCTGCATCTCTATTAATATAGTTGTTTCTAACATTTAACGCTTGTCGTCCATAGTGTTTATCACGTTTGCCACCACTTGTGGCACTTTCAAATTTATAGCTATACAAATTTTCTCCAAATTCAGAATGTGGTAATACCATTAAATTACAAATTCTACTATCAACGTCACCGTCCCAGTAACTTTTATCCCAGACACGTTCATATTCATTTGAAGCAATAATCTAAATTGGAGCATAATTGCATTTACTCATGGCTTCTATTCGTGATGTTCCTTCAGAACCGTAGTTTACAATTCCTACACCTTCTGAAATATATGAACCATAATGATATGGAGTTTGTGCATTTCCTTTAAAATCATATCTGGATAAAGCAGTTTTCTTATTATAACTTCGTTCTACTTCAATCATAGAATCTTTCATCGTAGTATTTGCATCTAATTTTCTATTTTTAGCTAACCACAATGATAAACCCATAAAATCTTCACCACCTATGATATTTGCTAGGCTGCCATCTTCTTCAATTTGGAATCCAAATAATCTTTCATTGTATAAAGTATCATCAGGATCATATATTGGAAATAGTCCTTCTAGACATACTGAATAAAAGTCTTCCTAACCAAATCTACTTATAATTCCTCTATGAATTTTTATTGTAGATACATTCTAATATGTAGTTCCAATTTTTGTATAATTAATAATGGCTTCATCTAATGGAACTTCTTTATTGTCAGTTATTATAGTTGCTTTTTCTACTCTCTTTTGAAGTTCTTTTATGATTTGACTATCACCATTACCTTCATATAGATATTTTGTTTCATCCTTAACTCCACAAACTATTGTTCCCTTTTTTGCACATGCCTCTAATGTTTTGTCTGAATCAAAATTACCAGCATAATATGGTTTCATTTCTGTTTGCTCATTATCATATTTAACAAATTTGTCACAGTCTATATTTAAAGTACTAGTAATTTCACATTCAACATTAAGAATAATACCAATTGGCTTATTATAATATTTATCATGGTCCGCAATAAACATTACATCATTTGCCGTTACGATATTTTTAGGTGCACTTTCTTTTACGTGTCCACTTTCGTCTTCCATTAATATAGTATAATTGAAAGACTTTATAATATACGACTATTCTATTTGTAGTTCAGGAGTAATTTTTACTTTAGGTCTACTATAATAATTAAACTATTTAACATCTTTATCATTGAAAAATGTTCCAGTATATAATAATTTATATTCCTATCCGTTTTTAACAGAGTAATTTTTATAGATTATATCTAAACGACACAAATATATATAATTTGGCTCTACGTAGTCAGGAGTAAATGGAATTCTATCTTCAAAATCTCCAGAATATATTAATTTTTTTATTTTAATGATGTTTGGTATATTTTCTGGAGTATATTCACTGTTAATATATAAGGCATCTATTTCACTTTTAGAGAGCCGTGTTGGACTCATAGTTTTGTCTAGAGGTATTAGTACTAAACGCATATGATCGATTTCAGGATCGTCTGTAAAAGTCGTATATGTCCATTTTAAAGTTACTGCATCCTTATCGACTTCAAAATTCCAATTAGTAATTTTATTGTGTGCGTTAGAAATATTATAGTTAGTTAATTCGCCAGATTTTAAAAAGCTATTGTTGGACAATTTTAATGCTCCATATTTACTTGTAGGCATTATATCGTAATATAGTGTTTCATTTCCCTATATGTTATAATAAATTGTACTCGCAATAAGTCCCTATTCAGCATTTCCAAGTTCTTTACATGACTATAGATTATGCTATTGTGTATTAATATTACCATAAAGCATTAATGGCTATATATTTTCTTTTGTTACTGGATAACACTAATCTAAGTCATCTGGCTAAACTTCTCCCACAAACTAAACATCAAAGTTTGCACCATTTTTTCTATACTTTCTATAAAGATTAAATAGTTTAAAAGTATTTAATTCAAATACTATTTCTAAAGTTCCCTATGGTCCTGGATATGTCTATAAAAACTATCTATAATTACTTAATATTGTTTCAAATGGAATATGTCCTTCTAATTTTTTATCGTTACTCTCTGAATCCTGATAAATATTTCCTCCATTCTAAAAAATCCATAAGTCTCTTTCCCACTATGTATCTTTTTCTGGATATAAAATTAGTTCACTATTTTTACAGTTTGAAATATCTATTGGTTCTCCTCCAGAAGTCGGAATTATAAACAATTTTATGGTTATTATGTTTTTATCTATTGCTTCTCTTAGAATATCATTAAAGTTTTCTTCTACTTTAATTATAAACTTATCTCCAGTATTAAATATTTTTGGTTCCTAATTCTCAGAATCTTTAAATATCTCAGATTTAAATTCAGTATAATCAATAATTGGAACTTCTCCAAAAAACTATTTTATGAATTCCTATTGTAAATTTATTTCCAGTGTTGCCTATGCTACTTCTGATACATAAATCTGCTATGGAGAAGGAAAGCATCCAAGTTGTCCCTTTTTGGTTTCTGGATTATATGATGCTACATAAATGATACCTCCGTATTCTTTCATGCCGACTGGGACATATCCTTTAGGAAGTGCAGCAGTACCAACTTCGACATTGCCCATATCATTTTGTAGAGTTAATTCGTTTCCGTTATATGTTACAAGAGTACCATTTAAACAGTTAGTTAATGTCTTTGCAGGTGTGCCTAATGGATTTAAATCTAAAGACATTCCATCTGAAAAGGTATTAATTGTTTCTTTTCTCATTTTCGTTTATTTCTATTAAATCCTTTAAAGTTAATACTCTATCTCTTATTTTTATCACTTGAACATTTTTGCATTTATATTTCTTTTTATAAACTGTGTAACCATAGTCTATTGGCATTTTACATTTTATAAAATATTTCCAGCCATCATAAAATAAAAATGCTTCATTCTTGATTTTAAATAAAACTCTATTAGTTACTTCTAAATTAGTTACAGGTCTACCAAATTTCTTTTTAATTTTATTATACTCTTCTTCTTTAATTGCAGTATAATAGTAACCATCCCACTATTTTTTCTTCTTTTTATACATTACTCTAATTTTTCGCATTAATTTTTTTCTATAATATCTGTAATGTTTAACAGAATCAATAGTAAGTTGACCACAATACATCCAAAAGTCTCCAGCCCTGGTAACTAATGTATCACAATTTCTAAGATTATAAAAATAGAACATTCGCCATCCGTAATTTATAATACGAAGTATGTCTTTTCTTGGAACATTTGGAAACTATTCCTATAATCTATCTACATAATCATCTACTCTTTTAATCATTAATAATAGGTTTTACCGGAATTAGCTCTCTAGGTTATTCTATCTTTATTTTTAGGGTCTAAATATATAGGTTTTTCTACCATATATCCAGCTCTCTAGAATTTTAACATCATCTAATAACCTGTAAAGTTTGTATTTAAATAATCAACATCTTGCCATTTACCATTCTATCTTCCTTTTACAAAATCGTTGTCAAAATATCCTTTTATATAGATTTCCGCATTGCGATTTACAGTTGGTAGTTCAAAAGTATCACTATTATCTATAACGTCATCCAAGACCATCTTAACACAAGATAGCCAAATTTTAGATGCTAAGTCCTTTTTGTACCTTTCCTTTATCTTTAATTTATCTATAGGAAGATTACACATTAAATCCTCTGTATTTAGAGCATAACCTAAAGCGTAATTCATTTTATCCAAGGTCTTTCGTGTCCAGCAGGTGTTTTGTACTCTGGATTATTTTTATATCCTTCTTTTGTGTTAGAATCTGGTGAATTCTAGCGATTATTTATCTACTTTTTTGTTCTATTATTATACACAACAGTTGGTCCTGGTAACCACTCTGTTCCCAAAATAGCATTCTATAATTTATAGTAATCGTCTAAATAAATACGATCGTAGTAATGAGTTGGAGTACTTATTCCAGACGGTTCAAGTAAGTCTTTTTCAGTTTCTAAAGGATTTAAATCCCATAAATCATAATATGATACATAAGTTCCTTTTTCATCTTGTCCTTTTCCTATTGTGTGAGTTCCAAAATAGTTACTGAGAACTCCTGATAATTTATTACTATTTATTGGCAAATTCTGTCCTTCATCTACAAACTACTCTATTTCTTCTAAAGATAAATCGTCTGGAACTAATCTATAATAAGTATGATTATTTTTAGACATAGATGGAGTGTATGGGGATTTCTCTATATTCATAACAAACCAATGATTATGTAACTATTCGTCTGGAATATTCAAATATTTTGCAAAAATTCTGTCTCTGTATGGAGACATTGTAAGTGTATCCCATGTGTCTTTTTTAGGACTTCTTAAGGCTTTTTTGAATCTCTAATAAATATTAGAATAACCATAAGGAAATACATTGTCATATAATCTTTTTCTTGCTTCAGGAATAGATAAATTATTTTTCTATAGTTCCTAAGTTATCAAATCTTGTGCCACAGTTTCTGCAGCAGTTTTGAAGTCTATTTCTGGAAAATACCCATTTCCAGAAGTAGTAATTATTTTTGGCATTATTTAACAGGTTTATAAGATTTATTAAATACTTTACGATTCCAACTTGTCTTGGCATCTAGTATTTTATTCATGTCGTTTTGGCTTAAGTATTCAGTTACTCTAGCAGCATCACAAAGTTTAAGCCATCTCTATTCTAATGCCGCTGCAAGCTATATAATGTTAGGATTATTAGTCCTTATTCCTTCTTTAAATTTTTCAACAAAGGCACAATAACAGGCTATTGCATCTTTTTCTTTATCATTTATATATGGTAGTCCATCGTCGTCAAGTTCAGTACCTCTGTATAAAATCATTATTGGACCACAGTCTTTATCTAAGTAGAGAGTGTCTCCAACTCTACGATATTTTACATACATTCCTCTCTGATACAGAGGGTCTTCGTATTCTTTTCTTCCTTCAATATACTCTTCAACAAATGAAGAATGGTAGTCTCCATTTTCTGCTACATTAGACACATAATTCCAATCTTCATGACAATATGTAACTGCTTCTATCTAATCACAATTACATGGTAATTCTACCTATTTATCTTCACAATCTACATCTACAATAAGTCTATAGAGTCTATCCTACTTATTGCCTATTTTTTGCCATGCTACCATACCAATTTCCTCGAAATCTTCAGGAGTTAATTCTAAATCATAGAGTAAGTTGGCATGAGTATAAGCTTCATTAAAGTTTGTCATCTTGCAACTTGATCATTAGGTAAAATTGGTGCTGCCAATTGTCTATAGTAATAAATCTTTTTCTTAGTTAATCTTTCCTTAACCTCAGAATCAATAAATGAAAGTTTTGCTTCATCACTTCCGGGGCAAGCACATCCATAATGCTCTAGCATTCGTTCATCCTTAAATACAGCAACAACTGTTATTCTTTTTAAGAATGGTGCATTAAACACCCAACAGTCACACATACCACTAGCATTTGGTGACATATTAATGTATACGTAAGGTTTATCCTTTACTCTACGTTTATATTTATGATAGCGCATAACAGATGGATTTGTATACCAAATAAATGGATTCTACATATCTGATGAACCTATATATTCTATACCAAATCCACCAAAGTCAGTCATTAATGGCGGAATAACGAAATGCATTGTAGGAGTACCTTCATATCCTAATGGTTCTTTACCACAAGCTTCACAATTCTCAATGTCTTTACAATCTACTGGAATACAGCTAATTGTTTTAAGTAAGTCTTTTTTAGGGATTACACCTTTTACAACATACTACTTAATAACTGCCAGTCTTTCTTCTGCTATTTCATCCTCTAACTATTCTAATGACATTGTAGGATTTGAAGAATATCCTCTAAGTCCTCCCATAATATCATTGTAAATAGCTGAAGCCATTTTACTATAATATGCCATTATTTATTTCTTTCTTCTTTTAATTTATCTGCAAGTGTTTTAGCTAGTTCATTTGCATAATGTCCATCCCATGATAAATTTCTAAATTTTGATTCCAAGAAATCGTTCTACTATCTAAGATTATCATACAGCAAAAATTTCTCAGATGTACTTAATTCAGATAAATCTTTGTGTGAATTTAGAAATTCTGCTAATATAGGTTGAATGATCTGGTGTGTGCGAGCTTCTCTAGAGTATTCCCCAAATTTATAATTTGAGTTATAGTGAGAAGATGTTAAACTTGGACGCCATTTTTTATCATCTGGAATGCCGACATAATCTTGTGCATATCTCGTCATTCTATCTGCGGCTGTAAGTGCGTTATTGATTCTTTGTTTCCAATTATCAACAAAAGGAAAGTATTGTTGTTCAATTGGATGTGCTAATTCTGCTATAAATGTATCTCTATCTTTCAAATCCTTTAGATTTATACTATTAAATACTGGATCATAATGGGGTATATGTTTTGTATGAACTAAAACAGGCCTGCCCGCAGCATTCCATGTAGCCGTTAAATTTCTTTTCTTCCTCTATGTCTCCTCAATCATCCTCTGCGTCTCTTGTTCTAAGACTTTTTTATTTACATTCTTTGCAGTATATTTTGGATCTAATTCTGGATATGTTATAAAGTTCCAGAGCCATGGAGCATGCTAACTTATATCATTATAAAAGTCTGGTCTATATACTTCAAGTTCAGCTAGCTCTTGAAATCCATTTTCGTTTACCTTTCCAGGGGTTGCTTTTGCTGACGAGTAATAGTACCCATACAATGGTTTCCCTCCAATAGTAATTCCTTTCTAACCTTTTTTAATTAGCTTTTTCATAATATAAAAATAAGGCGGCGACTTTTTAGGTTCGCCGCCTATAAATTTAGATTAGATTATTAATTAAGGATTAACAGGTTCTGTACTTTCATTTCCTTCAGTAGCTGGTTCAGTATCGTTAGAAGTTCTAGTTTCGCCAGCAGCTACAGGTGCTAATTGACCATAGTAATATGGTTCAAGAGTTGGATCATCGTGAGGAGCAGAAATTAATTGTCCTTCTTCACATGGTGCCCAACCAAAAGCATCATTAAGAGCCTGTAGGAATGCAGCATCAATATCAACAATATTAGCGCCTTCGCAATTGCAGCAAGTTGCAGGAACGAAAAAAACATGAGTAGTCTTTGAGTGGGTTACTTCACCTACAGCTGAACCGCCGAGAATACCACGGCAAGTAACATAGTGTAAAGTATATTGAACATACTTCATACCAGGAACAGGCATTTCGTTCATTTGCTGTGTCAAAGACATATAACCAAGGTTTTCCATAGTAGGAAGACGAAGGTCTTTGAGAATTTGTGCATACGTACCAGTACCATTTACACAATCTACAATATGTAGATACTTGTTGGTAGATTCCTTCATACCTCTCATGATAGTGTCGCAGTCTTTAGCACTGCAATTAGTAACGCATACATTGTCGTAGCATTCAATTTGATCAAAGGGAATCCAACCACCTTCTTCATAAGTGCAACAAGTAGATGTACCATCTTGCCATACTTCAAGAACAGCGTCAGTAAACATACCGAAGTTATCGCTTACAAAGACAAGCTTGTCGATTTCATTCATCTCGTTGACTTCTTTTTTTACACCTGTACTCATAGTGATTCCAGTATTACCAGCACCATCATAAGTATTTAGTACATCATTGTCTGCCTACTTACCAACATGAACGTCTAGGTAAACATCACCATAAAGACGATTGATCTTCTTAATTTGTTTTGCAACTTCAGCAGCAGTAGTAGAAGCATCACCTACCCATTCGTAAACAAAGTCTTTACCTTTGAAGACTTCATCTCTAGCATAGTAAGAGTTACTATCTCCTGTTCTGCGTAATGAGAATTTTAGTCTAAATTGATACTTACCGCCACGGCTGGGAGTATAAGTACGGTTTTTGTCTACGGTTGTACATGCAACAGCTACATCAACGATTAGACGACCTGCTAGAGGATCTACATAAGGACTACGATAAATTGCAGCTACATTTTCTTTTCTAAATAGATTTACACCATTTACCCAGAAAGTGTTTACACTGCTACCAAGATTAAATTCAGTCTTACCCTAAGCATCTGTTGAAGGATTAGCTGCAAACTAATCTAAACTGTGAATTAAAGTTGTTGTTGTGAAATTAAACATAATTTAAAATATTATTTTGATTGTTGCTATTGTTGAGCTGGAGGCGCAATAGTCTAATTAATTGGAATATTTGTCTGTAACCTTGGGTCACTCGCATTCTCCATTACAAGTTTTACCAGCCCATTTAT
>Ga0326514_10001990_pt1 | contig 13069 bp, 6 predicted proteins | sample 3_2548_0518_D_FD_203653 | JGI IMG/M metagenome (GOLD analysis project Ga0326514, IMG submission 203653) | Bovine rumen microbial communities from UC Davis, California, United States - 3_2548_0518 | ecosystem: Host-associated > Mammals > Digestive system > Stomach > Rumen | place: USA: California...
TTTTTTTGGCTTTAGGTCACAAAAAATTTTTATTCACGACTCATTGCAGTACATCTCTGACGAAATAAGGCTTTTATTGTTGTGCATTTGCTGTTTTTCAGGGAATTTTCTGCACCATTGCGGTTAAATTTCCGCTTTATGAATATTTCCATCAATGTGTGCAAAATAATAGAAATAAAAAATTTAAAAAACAAAGGCGGGAGGACATCTCTGCCCTTCCGCCCTGTTTTGTGTTGCCTGGGTTCAGGATTTACTTCTGAGACTCGATGAACTTCCTGAAGCTTCCGTACTCCGAGATGTCCGTGCAGCCCTTCATGGCCTCACCCTCGCAGATGAAGCCTGTGACCTCGCGCCCGTCCTGAAGCTGTATCTTCCCGAGCCCCAGGGGATAGGGTATCTGGGAGAGGAACCGTCCGACGTTCTCCGAAGGCACCCTGTACACCTCAAGCTCGAAGCTGTAAGGGGATTCCGCATCGCGGATCATGCCGGGCTTCTGAATCCCGGTGCCATTAAGGAGGAACATGCGGTAACCCTTCGCGCTTATCGTCTTTTCGGAAAGTACCGCCCCGCACTCCTTAAGCTGCCAGTTGAGCGGCAGCCCCTCGAGGTGCGCGCCGCACACCGCGATCTCAAGCAGCTCCTCAGGGAGCTTCTCCTCGGAGCTCTCCTCAAATGCCGCAAGGTGAGCCCCTGTCGGCATTCTCCTTGCGTTGAGGTAGCGCGCGCCGAGGCTGAGGAGCGCCTCGTCGGAGAACGCCTTCGCGAACACGGTGATGCCGAAGGGCATCCCGTCCTTCTCTCCGCCCTTCCTGAACCCCGCAGGGAGCGCGATGGCGCAGAAGTCGAGGAGGTTCATGAAGTTGGTGTAGTACCCGAGGTTCCAGTTGAGCCTTATGGGGTCAGCGTCAACCTCGGAGCGTTTGTAGATGGTGCCCGCGGTCGGGATAAGAGCACAGTCACAGCCATCAAGCTCTCCGTAAGCCTCTCGCTTAAGCTCCATCAGGCGCTCGCGGTCGGAGAAAAGGTAAGCGGAGCTGAACTTAAGGCTACCGCATATGATGGTCTTAATCACAGGGAGGCAGTCATCGAGGTGCTTCTCGAAGAACTTCCTGTTGCCGGCGTAGCGCTCCGCGACGAACGAACGCTCGTAGAGGAGTCTCGCGGCCTCTAGGAACGGACGGAGGCTTATGGTCCCCCGAAATAAGAGACAGTTTTTTGCAAACTGTACGACGATCATCTATCCTTGACTACAAAAATAATATACAAGAGGATACGGTCATGGCAGCAGGCAAACAGCTCCGTCCGGCCCCGGGTGAGGAGAATTTCTCAGACTTCATCCGGGAGAGCAGATACTACATAGACAAAACGCGCTGCCTTAAGACTATTTTCGAGAGCTCCGACGGCCCTCTTCTGATGCTGCGCCCGAGGCGCTTCGGCAAGACTCTGATGATGAGCACCATCAGGTACTTTTTTGAGATGAACTATGAGAACCCCGGTGACACCTCTTTGCAGAATGAGCTTTTCAAAGCACTTGATATCACAAGAGACCAGGAGTTCTGCAGAAAGCACATGGGACAGTATCCCGTAGTTTCACTCACACTAAAGGACGCAGCCGGTTTTGATTTCAGGAATGCCTGCGTACGGCTTGGAGAGACCATCTTAGATCTTGCCTGTAGCTTTACTTGGCTTATGGACAGCAAGGCTCTGTACGCAACTGAGAAAGAAGCTTTCAGCAAGCTTCTGGATCATGATCTGCTATGCTCCGGCACTGCTGAATCAATAGACATCCTTCAGTCATCTCTTTTTATTCTTTGCAGAGCCCTGTTCAGGCACTGCGGTAAAAGACCTCTTCTTCTAATTGACGAGTATGACGTTCCTCTTCAGAAAGCTGCCATGGGAGGGTACTACGAGCAAATGAGCAAGGTGATCGGCCCCATGCTCAGCATCGCACTTAAATCCAATGATTACATCCACCGGGGAATTCTGACCGGGTGCCTCAGAGCAACGAAAGAAGGCATCTTTACCGGCCTTAACAACTACTCAGTCAACTCGGTGCTGTCAGATGATGACAGTCTCTCTGCAGCATTCGGCTTCACACCGGATGAAGTCAGAGCAATGCTCTCCTACTACGGACTCAGAAACCTCTATGATCGGGCCAGGGACTTCTACGATGGCTACAGAATCGGCTCAAAAGAAATATTCTGTCCATGGGACGTGACATGCTACGTATCCGATCTCCTGAAGCCCCGCGCCAGAGGACCAGAGTCATTTGCTCCGCCGGCCTACTGGAACAATACCAGCAACAGCAAAATCATCACACAGTATATGCCGCACCTAAGCGAGCAGGGTGCCGCCATGCTTCAGGATCTGCTTGATGGAAAAAGCATTGACGTCAAAGTCCATGAAGATATGAGTTACGGCGACTTTGACCTCAGCGACGCCGGACAGTTCTGGAATCTGCTTGTCTATACCGGATATCTGACACTCGAAAAAATAGACACTGACGACGTTTGCTGGTTCCGAATCCCGAACGCTGAGATCAGAAAATGCTTTGACTCAAACATAATGGCCTATTACCACAAAAGAGGCGGAGCATATTTCGAAAACTATTCCAAAGCCATTGCAGAGGCACTTCTTGAAGGCAATGCAGAGAGACTTGCTCTAGAGCTGACCAATGCGCTTCTCACATTTGTATCTGCACGTGATGTCGCCTGCAAAGAGCCAAAAGAAAACTACTATCATGGACTTCTAAACGGAATCATCCTGTCGGCAGGCGATCTGATAAAGGATCATTCATCCAATACGGACAGCGGTGACGGTTACGCTGATATTACCTTTCGCTCGGCCAAACTCGATGTTGCCGTAATAATAGAGCTGAAGTATGCCGCCTCACGTGAGGAGCTCAGCGACATGGCCCATGAGGCAATTAGGCAGATTATTGATAAGGATTACGCTGAGGCAGTCAGGGATAGATTTGTCAGGAAAATCTTCGGCTACGGCATCGCATTCTTCCACCGCCAGTGCGCTGTGGAGTCTCAGGAGCTCACGCTCTGAGTGCAGCTCTGACAGCAAAGATTTCGCCGGCCGGTGCCTGGGTCCGTATCACGTCCTCACCTTCCAGTGAGGCTCTCGCCCCACTTCGGCATGCGCCCGATCTCCGCGAATTTGAACGGCAGCCCCACGTTCCTCACGCCGTTGTTGTGCTGCACGGCAAAATGAAGGTGCGGACCGGTGGTGTAGCCGGTGTTGCCGGAGAGCGCTATGACCTGCCCGGTCTCGACCATCTGTCCCTTCGAGACCATCGCGGAGCCGCCCTTGAGGTGAACGTAAATGGAGCTCGTCCCGTCATCGTGGAGGATGCGGATGAAGTTCGCGAAGGGCCTGAATGAAGGAGACGGTCCGCCTGTCGAGGAGTTCATCTTCATGTTGACCACACGCCCGCGGCGCGAGGCGCGCACGGGAGTCCCTATCGGCATGCTGATGTCAACTGCGTAGCGGCTCGCGGGCCCCGAGTGGCTCAGCTTCCCGCCCGGTGCCTGCGTGACGCGGAACGTCCCGTAGAACGGGATGATGAACTCGTTGCCGCTGTACTCCTTCATGTCGAAGGTCGGGGTACCGATACTGCAGGTGAAGGAGAGTTCGAACACCCCGCCGTCGCTGTATGAAATGTACCCCAAGGGCTCGGTCTTGCCCTCCCCTATGCGGTAAATCTTCGAGAAGTCGATGTCGCTCTCGACGTACTCAGGGTGGCTCGCGTGGAGGGTCACGGTGACCGGCGAGGCGATGAGGTTAGTGATGTAGACTGCGTAGTCGCCGTCCTCGTCCCTGATCGCGAGCTGCACCTCGTTCTCACCGCAGTCATCGTAGAAGTCCTCGGTCATGACGTCTGCCGCGACCTCGCTCTCGTCAACCGGGATGTCGGTGAAGTGGGTGGTGCCGTTCTCGTCGACATAGGAGTAGACCCTGACGCCCGAGAGGCACACGGATGACGCGAGGAGCGCCGCGAGCGTGATGAGGAAGGTACGGAGCCTGCCCCTGATGCCGCGGACGAGGCGGAGCGGGAAAAGGAGTGATCCCGCAGTCATGCCCTGCCCGCCCCCGGCGCGGGACGGAGGAGCCCTTTCCCGAAGAGATCCCCGAAGAGCTTCTTCGCTCCTCCCCTGAAGTCAAAGTAGGTCGCGGGGACCGGGATGCTCGCGGTGGTGTCAGTGACAAGCACCAGATCGCCCCTCCTTATCTCGGAGGGCGATGAGCGGAAGAACAGGATATCCGGGCGCAGGACCGCGTAGAGATCCGCGATGCACTCGGGAAACGGCCCCACGATCTTGAAGATGGTGAAGGGATATTTCGGCGGACGGTAGAAATTTACCGGCCGGCTCTCGCGCCTGAAGCCGCCGAGCTCCCCCGCGTAGGCTCCGAACGAGCTCTTGGGCGGAGCCTTCTGGGCTGCGCCCTGCTGCGGCTTACCCGAGAGTTCGGCGAAAGACTCGGGCCCTGCCTGCGCCGCCTCCTTCTTAACCTCTGGCTGGGGGAGGAGGGAGGCGGGAACGTTCTTCCGGAGCGCCTCAAAGGCGGGCGTTCCTATTCTCAGGGAGTAGAGCTGCACTCCCATCATGTTCAAAAGAATGTTACTGTTTACAGCCATCTTAAGCCTGATTGGATGCAAGTAAAAATTCATGATAATGACTCATTATGACATTTCTGCATTCATTAAAATTTGATTGCACCATCTGTTGCAGTTATCATGAAGTTATGGAATAGACGTTCTGCCCCTTCGCTGGCGAAGAGCTGGATGTTCTTCCAGTCATAACAAGGCCAATTCTGCAGAATTCCTGATTGAGTCCTGAAGAAGCTCCGGCATTGTCTGACGTCGCACCCGCAAGGGGCGTGAATTGCAACAAAAGAATACTCTGCGCCACAGCAACCTCCGGATCTGAGGGGATTTTACCATTTTTGCCGGAAACGGCCAGAATCCGGCGCCTGCCGGAGAGAAGGGATTCGGGGAAGAGCCGGAGGCAGTGCTCCGGGAATGAATGGATCAGAAATAAGAAAGGCCGGCATCAAGCCGGCCCTGTTTTACTGGTGCTCCTCTGAAAGGAGCCGCAGCGTCATTTGATTAATATACTGGCAGACCTTTCTCAATCTCCCAGGTCATGCCGTCATCACGGACCATAAGGAAGTACTTGCCCTTCTTGTCGGTGTAGACATCGCCGCAGGTCCTGGTGTTGTCGCAGAGCTGGTTGTCAAGGCCCTGTCCGTAGATGCCGTGCTGCCAGTCAGGAGCGGTGGTTACCTTCCAGCGCTGGCCGCCGTTCTCGTCGCCCTTGCCGGTGAAATCAACCTCGATGTACCAGATGCCGCCTGCATAGCACTTCATCGGCTCGAAGGTCCAGCCGTTGGTGGTGCCGGCATAGTACATAGCCTCATGCTTGTCGCACCTGGCATCAGGTATGCCCGTGGGAACAACATCGTAGGTCAGCTCGCCGTCGGTGTCCTTGACTCCGATAATTGTCATGCCCTGAGCGTCGGTGAAGACATCGCCGCACATTCTGGTGTTGTCGCAGAGCTGGTTGTCGAGGCCCTGACCGTAGATGCGGTGCTGCCAGTCAGGAGCTGAGGTTACCTTGAAGCGCTGCTCGCCGTTCTCGTCGCCCTTGCCGTCGAAGTGAACACCAATCTCCCAGCTGCAGTTCTCCTCGTTGTACTTCATCTCCTCGAAGGTCCACTTGTTGGCGGTCGAGGCGAAGTACATCGACTTGTTCTGCGGCGTGCACTTGGCTGCCTGGTTGACGGTTACGTCCTGCTGCGCGGTGCTCTCGGCCTTGCCGTCAGATACGGTGAGGTAGACGTTGTAGGTTCCTTCCTCAGCATAGGTGTGCGCAGGGCTTGCCGCATCGGAGGTCTCGCCGTCACCGAAGTCCCATGAATAGGTCAGCTTGTCGCCGTCCTCATCCTTGGACTGGTTGGTGAAGGTCACGTTGAGAGCGCTCTTGCTTACAGAGAACGCAGCCTTCGGAGCAGTGTTGGTGTTCTGTACGGTTACGGTCTGCTTTGCACTGTTCGAGAGGCCCTTCGCGTCAGTCGCGGTGAGAGTTACCTCATAGGAGTCCTCATCGGCATAGACATGCTTCGGGGAAGCCTCGGCCGAGGTCTCGCCGTCACCGAAATCCCATGAATAGGTCAGCTTGTCGCCGTCCTGATCCTTTGAGGTGTTGGTGAACTGTACGGTGAGCTTCTTTGCCGCAGCAGTGAAGGATGCCTTGGGAGCATGGTTGACCGCCTTTACGGTTACCTTGACCGTTGCAGAGGAGGTTGCCCCCTTGTCATCGGTTACGGTAAGGGTGTAGGTGGTGGTCTTCTCCGGGGTAACCTTCACGGTCTCGCCGGATCCGATGCTCTTGCCGCCGGCGGTCCAGGCGTAGCTCGAGATGGAGCCGTCAGGATCCTTGGAGCCTGCCGCGCTCAGGGTTACCGCGGTGCCTGCGTCAACATTGTCGGCGGAGGCGGAGGCCTTGGCTACCGGGCTCTGGTTGGTAGGGCCGGGGAGAGGTCCAATGTTGGTTCCCTCAACGGCAGTGTCCTTGATACCATCAACCACGAAGTTGCCGCCGCTCGAGTTCTTGTACCAGCTGTTTCCGCAGTCATTGAAGAGGAACTCAATGCCGGTGGCGTCATAATCGAAGTCATGCCCCAGCACGTACCAGCCTGAATACTGAGACTTATCCATCTCCTCGCCCGGAACTGCAGTCCAGCCCTCGTCGCCGGTCTGGGGGAGAGCCCTGTAGTGCATGCAGACCTTGCCCGGATCTGATGCCGGCTTGAAGTAGATGTCGGCATGCTGAATGATGTGAGGAACGCCCGGAACAAACTGCTGGCTCTCCTCATCCCACATCCAGCTGCTGCTCTCGTCAGCCGAGAGGCACTGGCCGTCGCCGGATGCCGCGGTGCCGTAGGCATGGTAGCGGGTGTCAGCGCAGCTTGAGGTGTCGATGTAGCGGACGGATGCCTTGTACCAGCCCTCAGAGGCCTCCTTGTAGGAAGCGCTGCCCCAGTTCTCGTCGCCCTGCGCGCGGTAGTCGGAGGCAGGCTTGGAGCCGTCAGACGGGTTGGCCCAGAGGGTGATGTTCTTGTAGGTCGGGCGCGGTCCGACGCGGGAGAGGAATGCCTCGCTTCCCTCCTGCTCGCCGTTGATGTCCTCAACCCACTTGCCGTCCTTCTTGGTGTAGCGGCCGGCGCCTACATAGACCTGCTGGATCTCGCTCTTCGTGACATTGCCGAGGGTATCGGTAGCCTCCATGTAGTAGTCGACGAGCTCGTCCTGGAGATCATCGATATAGGCATAGTAGGTGGAGCCGATCTTCTGGCCGGGGATGACCTTGTAGTTGTAGCTTACATCGTTGTTCTGCCAGGCGACTCCGTTCATGTCCGGGGTAAGGTCCCTGACCTTGGTAGGATACTCTACCCACTCGCCTACCTGGTCAGGATCGCAGTTTGCGACGCCAGGGCAGACGGAGGCCGGATCATAGACGCGCGGAGCGATGTCGGTCGGGGACATCCTCTTGTCCTTGTGCTTTCTGATGAAGACCTTGACATCCTGGATGCCGCTTACATCATAGGCATAGGTGTAGATGGCGAAGCTGTTGTTGGCCCAGAGCTTGGTCCAGCCCTCGGCCTTGGAGGCGTTGGCGCTGCCCGGATTGTACGGATAGCGCTGCACCCACCACATGGAAGGACCGGTGCGGTCCTCTCCGGCGTGAGCCTCTACGTAGGGCTCGGTGAAGAACAGGGACTGGTTGAAGCCGAGCGAGGGCTTGACGTTATCATCAACGTTCTCGTCATAGTAGCCGAAGCCCGAGTCAATGGAGCTGATGAGGAAGTACCAGCCGAGCTCCGCAGGGTTCGCGCCGCCCTTGTAGTCATTGCTCTCGTCGCCCTTCACAGGGTAGCTCATCATGTACGGATTGAGCTGGTTGCCCTCGTAGGTTACGCGCTTCTCCTTGTCAGTCTTCGGAGACCAGTAGTTGGGATGGCCGTCGAGCCAGATCTGCTCTGCAGTCTCGGCGTAGTTGATGGCAGCCTGGAGGAGGGCGAAGTTTCTCTCGAGGTAGTGGTAGCCGTACTCCATGGAGACAGCGTGCCCGAGCGGGGTGCCGTCAAAGTTGGTCGGCCAGTCGAAGGTCTTGCCGGTTGCCTTGGTGAAGTCCGCGAACTGTCCCTTCCATACGCCCATCGGGATATGCCAGTGGTACCAGGTCGGGTCTGAGGATGAATCACGGGTATCAACCCAGGAGCCGTCCTGGACGTGCTGGACATCATCCTCGGGGATAGGATAGGTCTTGAGGTACTCCTGTACGCCCATGCCCTTTACCCCGGGCTGTACGTAGGTGAAGTTGCCGGAATTTTCCCAGGTCTCCACGGAGCCCGCGCGGCCCTCGCCGTTATCGCCGTCGTGGGCGATTACGAAGTAGGGAACACGGCCGCCGGCGTCCTTCTCGAACTTGCCGATGGTCTGCTCAGGACCGGCCTTTCCTTCCCAGCCCTCAAGCCAGGAGCCGTTCTGATCAACAGGGATTCCGGCGAGCTTGTAGACCTCACCGGTCTCGGGGTTGACATACTGTACCCAGTGCGGGATGTCAGCGAACGGGAAGTAGTTGACGATGTTCTGCTGCTCGTGCTCCATGCCGAGGGTATACCAGGTGCCGCCGTCAACGTCGTTCTGGAGATCTGCCCTGTTCGGAGGGGAGACGAGGGTATCCTTCCCCGGGTCATCGAGATAAGGATAGCTCTTTACCGCACGGGAGAAATGGTTGTTGCCCATGACTGACCACTTTACGCCGAGCTTCCTGAGAGTCGGGATGAGCCTCTCGGAGAAGCCGAGCTCGGTCGGGAAGAATCCCTCCGAGGGCCTGAACGAGTCGCCGAGGAAGTAGTCCTGCTGCAGGGTTACGTTCTGGTAAATGAGATCCTTCAGGAAATACTGCGGTCCGACCAGGGGGCCCATGGAATGGTGGCCGGTGAAGTGGATAGGCTCAAGCGCATGGAAGCCGTTGGCGGTCTTGAGGCTGTTGTATGCGTCTACCCACTTGTATGCCCAGCCCGGCTTGAAGAAGTCGAAGGTGCCGCGCTCGGCGAAGTCCTGGACATCGTTGATTACCGCAGCGGACATGGTTACCTGTACCTGGCTCTGCGGATGCTGCGAGACGAACTTCCTCGCGGTGTCAGCCGGCCAGTTGGTGTAGGCGTTGCGCTTCGCGTCCCTGTCGTAATACTGGTTGAGGTTGTCGTGAGGCATCAGCTTGCCGTTTTTCAGGGCGAGCGCGTAGCCTGCGACCGAGCCGCTCTGGAGCGCCATGGCACCGCCGTCATAGGTGTAGCGGATAGCGCCGCCGACCGGAGTGGAGGCGTACTTCGAGGTGTCGTAGTACGGCCAGAAGTTCGGCATGTGGTTGTGATATACGTGGGTGGCAGCTATGAGAGCCTCCGCGTCTGACAGCCCGACGACTGCAGAGAACGGAACTGACATGGCTACGCCGAGGGCCAGCATGAGCTTGCTGATCCTGAAGCCTGGCTTTTTCATCTTCATATGTTCGTTAGTTCCTATGCTTTTATGATCGCGTCTTCCGTCAGTGCGGGAGACGGGGCGGAGCGGACCGGCCTTTTTTATTGTTCTCAGCCCGCTGACTGCACGGCGCTGCCGTGCACAATTTTCGCGGCGTTAAATTTTATACAATGGGGCGCCATTCGATTGTGACCAGTGGCACGATTTAAACCGAATGAAGTCAGAAAAAGCACAAAAAAGTCCGCATTATCAAAGGCAAACAGGGCTCTGTGCCGTCCGGATTCGAAGCAGCGCAATCATTCATCAGCGGCTTTAAGCGTCACGCTGCATTTCCATGTCCGGTGTCACCAAAGAGACAAGAATGCTGCCGGCATGACGGGGATTATCAGGAAAAATGCATTGGACGGGGAAGAAGGAACATCCCTTCATGGGAAATGAAGGGATGCCGTGCCGGGCATGTGCACCGTGTAGCCTCAGGAAGAAATCCATCAGCGGATCCGGCGTGAGAGTTATTCGCGGACGGTATTTGACCCACTGCCAAAAGTGCTCTTAAGATTGAGCTTTGTACGGCATGAGGGAATTTGCCCGCCGCGATATGTCATCATCGCGGAGACAGCGCCTCGAGGTATTACGAGAGGCAGGGACGGATGAATTGACCGCAGCACGGCCTCAGTATAGTAAGGTGCCCTGTGCTCTGCAATACTGAGCAGAGGCTTTTGTGACAGAGCTGTCATAAGGCTGCGCCGCGCCCTTCTCCGCCATACGGGACTCTCTCCCGGTATACCGTCTCAGGCGCAATATCGATGTCCCGGCCATCCCGGGTTATGGTGCCAGGATGAATCTCTGAGTTTCTGAAGATCCTCTCATCGCCAGGCGCCCTGAACACCGGGCCTTCGAGCCTCTTCGTGTCAAGGAGCCGCTTCCCGCCTGCCGGGAATGCAACCAGCATCATCCTGTCCTCAAGCGGCCCGGCCGGAATTGAAAAGGCCGCCCCTGAGGACGGCCGTACCTGCACAGAGGCACCCTTAGTTGTAGGTGCACTCCTTCGTCGCCTTGTCGCAGTAGATGCCCTGGATGATCGAGCGGTAGTTGCCCGCGCTGTCCGACTGGCCGAGGATCACGATGTACTCAGCGATGTTGTCGTCGGGGTTCACGGGTAGCGTGTAGACGAACGACTTCTCGCCGGTCATGAAGATGTCGCTTATCACCGGCTCGTCAGTCACGGACTCGATCTTCCAGCTGGTGTTGAGTCCCCTGAGCGCGTCAGGATCGCCGTAGTCGTTCTGGTAGAGCCTGATGGTCTGACCGTTGAAGTCGATGCCCATGTCGGAGTCCGGGAGCTCGCCTGCCTTTGCCGGATCAGGCGTGATCTTCGCCGAGGCGCTCCAGGCCTTGCCGCTCTCCGCGTAGGCGTTCACCACAATGGTGTAGGGCTTGGTGCGCGCCTTGTACTCGTGGCTCACCTGCGGTACCGCACCGTCGGTCTCCTGGTGCTTGCCGTCTCCGAAATCCCATCTGTAGCCCTTGATCCTCTCCTGCCTCAAGGTCATCGGGCTCAGGTTGAAGCTGATGTCGTAGGATCCCGAGTCGTTCCTCGCGTAGAACACATAGGGCTTTGTCTCCGCGGGGCAGAGCGCGGTGTTGATGAACACCGGCTGCTCGACTGACACCGTGCCGCCGCGCCCGTCGTCCGCGGTCATCCTGACCGTGTACTGCCCGTCGGTCTTCCCGCCCGGAGAGAACTTGTGGAAGATCGGCTCCTCGGCGGACTTCGTGGTCTGCACGTCGCTCCCGTCCCCGAAGTCCCACCGGTAGGTGATGACGTCGCCCTTGTCCTGATCCTCCGCCCTGCCGCTGAACTGCAGGCTGTAGCAGGTGCTTAGGTCAACCGTGTAGATGATCCGGGGGTTCTCCGGAGGGTTGTTGTCGCTTGCCTGGCGGACCGAGAACTCGCCGGTCTTCTGGAAATAGAGCGAGATGTACTCTGGCGAGAAATGCTGCGCGAGATCGCTCCTGATGTCCCGGAGGGCCCCCGGGATGAAGACGGTCGAGTCGATGTCCATCTTCGCGTCGCGCAGGGACTTGAAGAAGATGTATACGGGGGAGTTCTCCTTGAAGTCATGCTCCCTCAGATCGTTCTTGTCGCCGCCGAGCTCCTCGGTGGAGGCGTTGACCGCGCCGTTGTAGTCCTCAAGCTCCGTGCCGACGAGGGCCGAGGCCGACTGGGCGACCAGCGTCGACGGGAGGGAGAGGTCGTAGCGGAGGAGATGGGCCTTTGACGCGACCGGAGCGCCGCTGTCGATTCTCGCGGCAAGGACGCCGAACTGCGTCACGGCGACAATGTTCCTGAAGTTCTCGACGGCGCTGATGAAGTCGCCCTCCTCGATCTGGAACTCAGCCTGCCCGTCCTTCGAGGACATGGTGAGGCCGATGTCGTTCCGGTCGCAGAAGCCGTCCCCGTTCACGTCAAGGCAGACCGCGGCGTTGCCGAGTTTGTCATGGGAGTCGAGCCCGTGGAGCACAGCCATGACCCTGAAGGGCTGCCCGGTGAGCGGCATGCTGTTCTTGACCCTGCCGCTCTTCGTCTTCTCGACCACATCCTGCCCGCCGAGATCCCCGGCGAGCACGTCCCCGAGGCGGTCGGAGAGGCTGCCGTCAGGCTCGCTGCCCGCTATCACCGCCGAGACGGCGCAGGCAAAGACCGCAGCGCAGAAGAATCGTGCTTTATGTGGCATAGCTGTATCTCAAAAAACTGGCTCACGACAATTATCAGGAAACAAATTCCCCAATACATTCTGCCACATTCCCGCGTTTTAAAACTGCCGGCACTTCACAAAAGACACATATCGGCCCGCCGGCAGAGCGCTTCAGGAAAGGTCAGGCCAGGGACCTGCGGTAGACCGACCTGATCTCGGACTCGGTGAGGACCACGGCGCCGTTCCTCATGCCGGGGGCCGCCGCGGCGCGCTTCGCGAACCCCTCGATCTCGAAGTCGGAGACCGCGGGACGGGGCCCGAGGAGGCGGTCCATCAGGGTCCGGAGCTCACAGAGGTCCTCAAGCCCGAGCTCCTCCAGGATGGTGCTGACGATTACCGGATCATGCTTCTCGACGGCGGCGAGGTAGGCAGTGAGGATAAAGCCGTTCGCGCGCCCGTGCGGCACCGAGCGGTGGTAGGTGAGCTGGTAGCCCATGGCGTGGACTCCGACCGTCCCGGTCTGCGCGATCACCATGCCGGCGACCGTCGAGGCGTAGAGAAGCGATGCGCGCTCCTTCATGGTGATCTCCTCCTCCCCGAGGAGCGCAGGCTCAGCGGAGACGAAACAGCCTATGGCCTCGGCGGCGAGCGCGTCGGTGAGCCTCCCGGCCCTCTTCGACATCATGCCCTCCACGGCGTGGGTCATGGCGTCGACCGCGGTGTCAATTGTGGTTTTCCTGTCCATGGTCACGGTGTAGCGCGGATCGACGAAGGCGGTGTCGGCGAACATCGCAGGCGAGGCGACGCTGGTCTT
>Ga0326514_10001992_pt1 | contig 13066 bp, 14 predicted proteins | sample 3_2548_0518_D_FD_203653 | JGI IMG/M metagenome (GOLD analysis project Ga0326514, IMG submission 203653) | Bovine rumen microbial communities from UC Davis, California, United States - 3_2548_0518 | ecosystem: Host-associated > Mammals > Digestive system > Stomach > Rumen | place: USA...
ATGATTTTATGATATTTGCATATTTGTTTAGATTTGCAATCGGTTTTTCTTTGTCTGCTGCCATCATTATTTTCGTTCAATCAATAGAACTGAAAATACAACCCATTGCACCTTTAGGCCAATATTCCTTGGTCATCTATACTGCTTCTATAGCCATTCTTGGATTGGTTAATACCATTCTCAATTATTTCTGCCTACACACAAATCAATATTTTGTAATAGATGTCCTGTCTTTATCGCTTTGCTCAATAATTACTTTTGGGATCTTTAAATTCGCAAAGAGTTGCCAAAGGAACAAAATGCTAAGCCTATTATTCTTAGGAGAATCGTAGCTTTTTTTATTAACAAATCAGTTAGTCTTAATAGGAGTTAATGGGGAAAGAGGCTACAAAACTACTGCCAATAGAGTCTCTTCGGTTCATTTGCGCAGTATTAATAGTTTTACTACATGCGGGAGGATTGACACCGTTGCAATACGACAATCCTGACATACCTTCCAAATTCTATGTATTCGACACCATTAGGATCGTCTTGTCAAAAGGACTTTGCTGCGTAGCTGTTCCTCTATTTTTCATCATATCTGGATATTTGTTTTTTAAGAAATTAGAGAAGTGGGACTATTCTGTGTGGAGAAACAAATTACAAAAAAGGATTAGGTCACTATTCGTGCCATACTGCTTATGGTGCACCATTCCTCTCGTGTTTCTTTTCTCTCTACACTTCTGCAAGATTTTATGGTTTGACAAAACACCTGTTAATGCTGATTCCCTGAAAGAATGGTTCGACAGCATAGGAGGATGGCTCTTTTTTTGGGATTGCGGAACAGGAACCCCTGTCAATGGTCCTCTTTGGTTTGTCAGGAACTTGATTCTCGCAGTTCTCGCTTCTCCACTAATCTGGCTGTATGTGAGGTATACAAAAATGGTAGGATTAGTTTTTCTCTTTCTATTCACCATATCAGGAGTCTCTCTGGGAATCTTGTTCTTGGAAAAATCGATTTTCTTTTTCACACTTGGAGCTTATTTTTCTCTAAACAAGAGAAACATGATTATCGACCTCAAAGACAGAAAGAAAGTCACGATAGCCATCGCTGTTCCGTTGCTTTTATTCATGACGTTGGTGTACGACAGTCATTACGACATCTATGAATTTCTGTTGAAGTTCTTTGAACTTTTCGGTTCTTTGGCACTGGTTGGAGTTGTAGCTTCACAATCTGAGAATACCTTAGTAAAAAAAGCAAGCCAGCTTTCAGATACATCCTTTTTCATCTATGTTGCTCACGATCCAATCCTGATTCCTCTTTTTGCTTTTGTGTTGCGTGAGATACTTCCTACAGATAATGAACCTGCCTGGATTGCTGCATATTTTGCTATGGCAATCACTATCATACTTTTACTTCTCGGCTTATATAAAGCCATGCACACCTATTGTCCAGGAATACTCCGTATCTTAACTGGAAGTAGGGGCTGATGTAGTGTCCTTCTGTTGCACTTACCTAAAGAACCGAAATAGTGAAGATACCTCTTTTATTAACAGCCAGTGTTGATGTCCGTGGAATGAAGGGAGCTATGTTTTCAGCTTCAGAACGCGAACGGATGTATACTGACACGTTGAACTTTTACATTGATGAGTCCGAGAGGACTAAAACAACAGGACTGTTGGTCTTTGCCGAGAACTCTGGTTGGCCAAAGGAATCGATTTTGTCGAAATTGCACCCATCGACATATACAAAGATTGAATATATTGCCTTAGATACAGAAGGCTTCATTCAGGAGATGGGAAAGAGCTATAATGAATTGTTGATGATGGATCGTGCCATCGAACAATCGTCTTTCATCAATGAAGCAGGGTGTTTCTTTAAACTAACGGGACGCTTTCCCATACTCAACGCCTTTAGCTTAGTAGCCGAAGCAGAGAGGTGGGGCAAACGGCATGGGGAATTGCAGTTCTATGGTGACTGTAAAGACCACAAGATATTCGATTGGCTTGGTGTCAACATCAATGGTCATGTGGGCGAAAGCCGCTACTATGCTGTCAGTACAAGCTTCTGGGACAAACACTTCAGAGGACGGTATACAGAAATGAACGACTATGAAGGACACATCGTGGAGAATCTGATTCTCAGCGTCATCCGGAAAACAAAACATGAGCCAGGAGTACATTGCCGTTATAGGACGCAGGCACGTTTCTCAGGTTGCGGTGGTCATTCATTAGGCAGCGGCAGCGATTTCTTTCATAGTACAGACAACGATTCTGCCATTGTGAGAACAAAACTGATGATCCGCCAACTGATACGCTGGATGTTACCCGATGTGTGGCTCTAAAAAGGACAATGACATGAACATCCTCCTTTTCCAAAACATCATATCGCCCCACCAGATGCCATACATACAGCACTTACCCATGATGGAAGGAGTGCAAGATGTAGTCGTTATTGTTCCAGAAGTGAACCTTGGAGAAAGGAATTCTCTTGGATGGAATGCGAACAAATGGTTACAAACAAAAGGGGTGAACTTTGTCGTGGCTCCATCGACACAAAAAGTAGAAGAGCTGTTTCGGAAATATGAAAAAACAAACACTTGGTGTCTGTTCTCTGGCATCAATGCCTTTCCTCTGATTGTACCATGGTTTCGAGCATCTCTGAAATATCAGGTAAAAAGGGGAATTATAACAGAACCGCCATACGTTTATGAGCATCCACTTTGGCAGCATGCCCTTCGTTTCGCTTTGAGAGACTGGATATATGTAAAACACATTGACAAGATCTTTGTGATGGGCGATGATTATTTAAAGTATTATCGATTCTGGAGCAAACGGTGGGAAGTAATTCCGTTTATATATTGCACAGAATGGAGAGAACGGTCTACCATAACTGAAGAAAAAGGGGACAAGTTGAAGGTGCTCTATGTGGGTAGTCTTTCTCATCGGAAGAATGTAGATTGTCTACTAATGGCAAGCATGCTGCTCAGCAAAGAAGAACAAGAACATATTGAAATAGGCATCGTTGGTGATGGTGAGAAGAAACAGCATTTGGAGCAACTGGCAAGTTCAAGCTATTCAACAATCCACTTCTTTGGCACGATGCCAATGGAAAAGGTCCCTCAAATAATGGAGCAATACGATTTATTGGTACTTCCTTCGCTGCATGATGGTTGGGGCGCAGTGGTCAATGAATCCCTCATGTTGGGACTATACGTCATCTGTTCTAACCATTGTGGTGCCAAGTATTTGCTGAAAGACCCTGACAATGGATGTGTTTTTCAAAGTAACAACTTCTATGACTTGAAGTCTGCACTTCAGAAATGTTTGGATAAGGCAACTGTCATCAGAGATGGGATGCCAAAGAGAATCGTCTGGAGCAGAAGACATATTCACGGTGAAGCAGTTGCAAACTATTTCTACAACAAACTGAAAGCATGAAGATTCTCCATTACATCCCATCTATAGACGAGACATCTGGTGGCGTAGGTGCATACATGCAACTACTGGCACGTGATCTTGGCAAGTTGTGTGAGTTGCATGTGGTGACGCATAAGTCGGAGCGAATGCTCACTTTGGAGAACTGCCAACTGCACTACATTGATCTTGATAACAATCCTTTTTCTGTGAAAGCAAAAAAGGAATTTATAGAACTGTTGAGGAGTATCAATCCTGACATCTTTCACACCAACTGTTGTTGGATGCCCCAGTCGGCTCGTAATGCGATTTGGGCAAAAAAACATGGTTATAAAGTTGCTTATACTCCCCACGGAATGCTTGAGCCATGGATTATGAAGCGTCATTACTGGACAAAAAAGGTTCCTGCCATGATACTTTTTCAAAAACGGGGACTACAGGTTGCAGATATTTTACATGCAACGGCCGAAAGTGAAAAAGTAAACTTAATGGCATTGGGATGGAACAAGAACATTACAGTCATTCCGAATTGTGTTCGCATTGACGAGATCCAACTCAAGAGTTCCTGGCAGAGGGGAAAAAACATTCTTTTCCTAAGTCGGGTACATGTAAAGAAAGGCATCAACTTTCTCATTGAGGCAGCATCACAACTAAAAGAAGAATTAACGGGGTATACCATAACGATTGCAGGTCCTGGAGATGAGTCATACATTAAAGAATTAAAGCAGATGACGGTTCATCACGGCATATCCCAACTGTTTCGATTCATCGGTCCAGTGTTTAATGAAAAAAAATGGTCACTTTACCATCATGCCGACCTGTTTGTCCTACCCACTCATTCTGAAAATTTCGGTATCGTAGTGGCTGAAGCACTGGCCTGCGGCGTACCTGTCATCACGACAACAGGTACGCCTTGGAAAAAGTTAGACACAAATCATTGCGGATGGTGGATACCAATTGGTACACAGCCTTTGACAGAAGCGCTTCGGCAGTTCTTGAAATTAGACGAAGAAGAATTGAAAAGGATGGGACAAAATGGCCGAAAGCTAATTGAGGATTGCTATTCTAGCGAGAGCGTAGTAAAAATGTTCATGCAATTATATTCGTCTCTTGCATAATTTTTTCACTTTGTTTTCGTTATATTATTAATGAACGAAGTACATCATCCTGGGTTTGTTCCCGTACAGACCAAATTACGACGGGGAGCATGGAACATTGTAAGTGCAGTGCTGTTCAGACCACTGCCTACAAAATTGTTTTGGCCTTGGCGTAGATTACTCCTTATGTTATTTGGAGCGCAAGTCCATAAAAATAGCCACGTTTATAGCTCAGTGAGAATATGGGCTCCTTGGAAGCTTAGGATGGAATGCGGTGCTTGTCTTGGCCCTGGCGTCATCTGCTATAATCAGGATATGGTTTGGCTTAAGGAAAATGCAACGGTGAGCCAGTACAGCTATTTATGTACTGCAGGGCACGAGACAGACAAATCCAATACAGCTAATGAAGGACTAATTACCGCAGGAATCACTTTGGAGTGTGACTCTTGGGTTGGTACTCATGCGTTCATCGGCATGGGAGTGATAGTCGGTGAAAAAGCTGTCATTGGGGCAAATGCAGGGGTTTACAAAGATGTAATGGCAATGGCCATCGTTGGGGGCAATCCCGCAAAGGTCATTAAAATGAAAAGTGAAAAATGAATAGAAATCCTAAAATATGTCTGGCATGCTCAGCAGGGGGACATCTTCGTGAGTTGCAGTTAGCAATTGGAAGTATAATACAAGATTATAACTGTTACTGGCTGACTCTGCGCACCACATCCACAGAGGCTTTCATGAAGGACAAGGAGCATGTATTCCTGACAAATTTCCAGCCAGCAAGGAAATGGACACTCATCGCGAACTGCCTACAAGCCATCTTCTGGGTATTAGTAAAACGTCCAGATGCAATAATCACCACAGGTGCTGGTGTCACAGTTCCCACAGTGTTTTTTGCAAAGAAGCTGTTAGGGTCTAAAATTATTTTCATCAACTCGGCTGCCGATGTTACCCATCCATCGCGAACACCTCGATGGATTGAGAAGTACGCCGATTTATTTTTAGTACAATGGGAGGAAATGAAGGCTATTTTCCCCCATGCAATTTGTTGTGGAATCTTATGATATTTGCAAGTTTAGGAACTATGGATATGCCATTTTATAGAATGGCAAAAGCGGTAGACGATTTCGCAGCATCTTGTGACCAGGAAGTTATCGTTCAAACTGGACATACTAATTATAACTATCGTCACGCAAAGGCATTTGTGTTCTGTACAAAGGACGAAATGCAACACTATATCCAGAAGGCCGACATCCTAATCTTACAAGGTGGATGGGGGGCTATCTCGGAAGCGATGGAATTGCATAAGCGCATTGTGGTCATTCCCCGACATGACAAGACGGAACATATACACGACCAATTCCAACTTGTCAAGAAACTTGACTCCTTAGGTTGCATCATTGCAGTGCTTGATGAGGCAAACCTAAAGGAAGCTGTAGAAAAGGCTAAGAATTTCGATTTTAAACTGATACAAAAAGGATCGGCCGAGAATATCATCAGGAACGCTCTTGAGAATTGGTTTCATAAAAACAGATGAAAATTACTATCATAACAGCATGCTTCAACCGTGCTGGTTCTATCAAAACAGCTATAGAAAGCGTATTGAACCAGACCTTCCCTAATATTGAATACATTGTGGTGGATGGAGGCTCGACGGACGGAAGTCGTGACATAATCAGTAGCTATTGCGACCGAATAGACAAAATAATATTCAAGTCGGATCATGGCATGTATGAGGGACTAAACAATGCCATCCGTGAGGCCACAGGTGACATCATCGGCCTATGCCATAGTGATGACCAACTATACGATGAGGACACGGTCAAAGACGTAGCATGTGCGTTTGAAAAACATCCACAAGCAGATATGGTGTACGCTGATGGATTGTTTGTTAATGCGACGACGGGCAAGCCTGTAAGAGTATGGAAAGGCCACCCACTACATCGCTGGCGTTTAGTATGCGGATGGTTGCCATTACACACCACATGCTATGTCAGGCGATCTGTTCACGAAAAATATGGTCTCTACGATGAGAGCTATAAAATAGCAGCTGATACAAAATTCCTGTTATCAGTCCTTTACACTCACAGGATCAAGACTGTATCCATTCCTCAATATGTGGTGAGGATGCGTATGGGGGGGGCTAGCACTGACAAAGAACGAATGAAGGATATGTGGAAAGAAGACATCCGAGTCTTTAAGGAGACAGGATTCCACTTCCCTGTAGTTATGAAAGCAATGAAAATGCTATGGAAACCAATGCAATTTGTCAGAGGTTGGGTAATGTCGAGGAAATGAATTAACCTTAATCCTTATAACTATGTCAAGAAGAAACAACCAGACAAACACTATCATCAAATGGGTCATCATTATAGGTGATTTCCTTGTGCTCAATTTACTCCTACTGGCTCTTCAGAAGTATCATCCTGCTGTAAGTTCATGGATTCCTGCAAAAAAGGAAGTATTTTGGGTAGTGTGCAATATGGCAATGATTCTATCACAATGGAAGTTCTGTACTATCATTCATGAACGCATAGTGTCTGGTGGTGACATTCTTCGCAGGGTGATTACTTTAAACATCGTTCAGATTATCACTGCCTATTTAGTGATGAAAGCTATAGACATTAATTTACCAGTAGGATGGGTTCTCGTCCACATAGGAAGCATACAAATTTTCACTCTGATTGTCGTTCGTCTTTTTGAACGTAATATCATTAAGCGAATCCGTCAATTAGGATTCAACACACGAATGGTGACATTCGTGGGCAACGATCCCGAACTCGTAGCTCTCTACGAACGCCTATCTAAAAATCCGACACTAGGTTATCGAGTAAAAGGCTTCTATGCTGATTTTGGGGCTTCTGCTCAAAATGAGGAAAGTATAGAGATGGCTTTGGGGAAAAAAAGACTTGGCACTTTACACCAATTAATGGAATCCATAAAAAGAAATGAAATCCTTGATTTAGGTGACGAACTATATGTTTGTTTGTCAAGACGTGAGCGTGAGAAAATACAAATACTGTCGCACTACTGCGACAAACACGTTATTCGTTTTTATTTTGTTCCTTTGTCCGTTGAGCTTTTAGACATTCACCTCAAGCGTGAGCTTCTCGATGATATGGAGCTGTTTACCACTCATGAGATCCTGCTTGATAATCCTGTCAATAAGGCTATAAAGCGTATATTCGATATAGTGACATCCTGCATTATTCTGCTCTGCTTTATACCACTCTTCCCGTTTGTTGCGCTTATTATTCACATACAAAGCCCAGGCCCAATATTCTTCCGTCAGAAGCGAACGGGCATTAACGGATGCGACTTCGTATGCTATAAATTCCGGTCAATGCATGTGAACAATGAAGCCGATACCATTCAAGCAACCGAAAACGATCCGAGAAAATTCCCTTTCGGCGATTTCATGCGCAAATGCAACATAGACGAAATGCCTCAATTCTGGAATGTACTCAAAGGAGACATGTCTATTGTTGGGCCGCGTCCGCACATGCTCTATCACACCGATCTCTATCGACAACTAATCAACGACTACATGGTACGCCACTTCGTAAAACCAGGCATCACAGGTTGGGCACAGGTAACAGGCTTTCGAGGAGAGACCAAGGAATTGTGGCAGATGGAGGAAAGAGTAAAACGCGACATCTGGTATATGGAGCATTGGAGCGTTTGGCTTGATTTGCGTATTATCTGGATGACTTTTAAGACTATTTTTATACATGACGAACAAGCATATTAAAGAATAGAAAAATGTGGTTAATATCAAATAAGACCTTTGTAAGAGATAGTGGACTATTAGAGAACTTCCACGATTGCCATTGCCATCTGCTACCTAATGTAGATGACGGCGTAAAAGAAACTGACGAAACTTTGCAGATTCTGGAAGAATGGGAAGACTTAGGAGTAAAAGAGGTATGGCTTACTCCACACGTTATGGAGGACGTTCCTAACACGCCAAAAGACCTCAAACAAGCATTTGAAAAATTAAATACAAAATATAGAGGAAAGATCGAACTGCATCTGGCGGCAGAGAACATGATGGACGGCCTATTTACCAACCGCCTGCAAGAAAACGACCTACTTCCAATAGGAATAGAAGGGAAGCACCTACTAATCGAAACTTCCTACTACATCCCACCAATCAACATGGAAGAAATCATCGAAAAGATAAAGTCAAAAAAATACATCCCCATATTGGCACATCCCGAGAGATACCAGTATATGGACGCAACTGCCTATCGAAAATGGAAACAACGAGGAGTTCTGCTACAACTAAACTTACCATCACTCGTGGGTGCGTATGGTCCCGAGGCACTACACAAGGCGGAGTGGCTGCTCAATCAAGGATTATATGACTTTTGTGGATCCGACACACATTCCATCAATCATACAAGATACTTTTTAAATAGTATGATAAAAAAGAAAACCGTGAAAAAAGTGCGCAAACTCATTGCAAACACCTTTATTATTGAGTAAGACAGAAACTAAATTGTCGTGAATTCTCAACTTATACTACTTTTTTGCAGCCATTAACATTAATTTGCAGATTGATTATTCATTATTTGTAGAATTATATTAACTTTGCATGAAGATTCCAAAGCAATAGGCCACATAAGGCTGAGTTAGGAAATTTTTGTCATACAAAATGACGTTAAATAAAAATTATATGAAAAAATTACTTCTGTTTTTTTGCCTGACAGTTATTTCTGTTCAGACAATGCATGCACAGACTGTTCAAGAAAGTTTGAATTTGGACAGTTGGTATGTCGGATTGAATGCAGGTACCATCATGCCTGCATCAACCTTTAAATTTAATGAGGCCAACGCAGGAGTCGGAGTCCGTGTGGGACGATGGTTCACACCTGTCGTCGGTCTTCTTGGAGAAGGACAAGCTTTTTTTGGCCAAAATGGACAACTTTCAGCAAGTAATGCTGCCATTAATGTCTTGGCACTTCAAGTGATGGGAACTCTGAATTTCTCTAATTGGTTCTATGGGTATCCTGGAAAGCCTCGCGATTTTGAGGTCATGGCTCTTGCTGGTATGGGCATGGGACACTTTTATAAGCCATCTTTTGATAATCCCATCAATGGTCCTAATAATATGACTTCTAAATTTGCTCTTGATTTTGTCTACAATTTTGGTTCAGACAAACAATGGCAAGCTTATGCAGAACCGGGGTTAATGTATCAATTAGCTAATGGTTACACTGAGGTTAAATATAATTTCCAGCGTTGTCTTTTTAGTTTTAACGTTGGCTTAAACTACAAGTTCCTCAATAGCAACGGCACTCACAACTTTAAGATTGTGGATGTTTGCGACCCGAATGAGATTGCAAGTTTGAACGATAAAATCAATCAGTTGCGCCAAGAAGGCGAGGACAAAGACGCACTGCTTGCCAGCAAGGATGAGTTGCTTGCCAATAAGGATGCAGAGATCGCCGATTTGAAAAAAGCTCTTGAGGAATGCGATACTGTCAAAATTATCGAATCGTCGACATCTACTAATTTGCAGCCTACCGTATTATTCCGTAAAGGCAAGAGCGTGATTGACCCTGCTCAATATGCTCCTATTGAACTCATTGCTCTCTACATGAGAAACCATCCTGAAGCAAAAATCGAAATCAGGGGTTATTCGTCTCCCGAAGGTGCAACTGACCTGAACCAGAGACTTTCTGAGCGGCGTGCTGCTGCTGTGAAGGATGCTCTTGTGAATAAATACAAGATTAACAGTAACAGACTCAGTACTATTGGTTGTGGCGAGACCGACAAACTATTTGAGCAAGTTGAATTTAACCGCGTTGCTACATTCAACGATACAAGCAAATAAGTAGTAACTACATTGACACATGTCATAGAACAAAAGAGTTTTCATTTGTTCTATGACATGTGTATTTTACCTAAATCACATGAGGACAATACTTCTGACCCTTATGCTTGTAACAGGCTTCTGTATCTCTGTTCAGGCACAAGAGCTTTACAGAAATTTCATCCAAATTGGTCTGACAGAAACAGCGTGTTATAGTAATCAAGAAAGAGGGTTAGATCTGTCACAAAATCCAACAAAGGACTTTCGCAATAGTATGGGCATATCCTTGTCCATAGGCAGGTGGGTGTCGAGAAAAGTGGGATTAAGGCTAAAGTTTTATGGTCTCGATTATAAAACGGTGGTTTCAGATAACAGGGAAGAAAATAAAAGTCGTTATATGGCTGCTTTCGGCGATGTAATGCTAAATGCAAGTAGTTTTCTATTTGGAGAAAGCAAAACAAGGCGTTGGGAAATATCCCCCTTTTTAGGTGGTGGCATCAACCGAAACTTTACTTATGACGAATATGGTATAGGCCTTCGACTTGGTCTACTCAACAACTGGCGCCTATATAAGCGATTGAGTCTGCAGTTAGAATTGGCCTATTCAGTATACGAACCTGACACCGACGGTTTTAACCCTTACGAAAACGTAGTATCTGGTAGCAGTCGTCACAGTTTAAAAAATCGCGATAGGAGTATCATCATGGAATTGGGTCTTAATTACCGCTTCGGCAAATGAACTTTTACCATGAAGAGTATGCCATTATTTGTAGCCATTCTACTGTCAGCGCTTTTTCTGTGAGCTAATCTTCTTTGCTTTATTCCAGAAATTATTTGTGTTTTTCTTAACCCAACTTATGCACTCAATCTATTTTGTAAATATACAATCAATAATATGAAAAAGTTATTGTCATGTTTACTCGCCATTTTAGGATTGACGACAGCCTGCGGCCAGAAGAATTATGAAGATGCTGACGTAAGGGATTTTGCTGAACTTATTGAAAAGTATGACGTGGTGGTGCTCGATGTGAGGACAGCCGACGAATTCAAGGAGGGGCATATAGAGAAAGCCTTGAATATCGATGTGAAACAGGATGACTTTATAGAAAAGGCTACAGCCACTCTACCTAAAGATAAAATTATAGCTGTCTATTGCCGAAGTGGTCGCAGATCTGCAAATGCAGCAAACCAATTATCTTCTGTTGGTTACCAATTGGTTAATCTGAAAGGCGGCATCATGGCTTGGAAGGACAACAACATGCCTGTAACAACTGCGAACAAGTAACATGGATAATCTGCAAGAGATATTTCCGATAGTTGATATGGACGGACATGTGACAGGTTCTGCCACACGAGGTGAGTGTCATAGCGGCACAATGCTACTTCACCCCGTGGTGCATCTTCATGTGTTCAATTCTAAGGGAAACATTTATCTACAAAAAAGACCTGAGTGGAAGGACATACAACCAGGAAAATGGGATACTGCCGTAGGCGGTCACATAGACTATGGTGAGACGCCAGAAGAGGCACTTCGTCGCGAAGTGCGTGAAGAGCTGGGTATTACAGACTTCAAGCCAAAAGTGGTCGACAAGTATGTATTTCAAAGTAAGCATGAACGAGAACTGGTATATGTAAACAAAACGACTTATGATGGTGAGATGCACCCTTCGACTGAGGAACTGGATGGTGGCCGCTTCTGGACGATGCAAGAGATACGTGAAGCTTTAGGGAAAGGATTACTGACTCCCAACTTCGAGAGTGAGGTTAAAAGATGCTTTGCAAAAGAATTGGGAATAAAATATGCTTTGTTCTTTGATATTGACGGAACGTTAGTAAGCTTCAAAACACACGAGATCCCGCCCTCTACGATTTTCGCCCTAACCCAAGCTAAGGCAAACGGTCATAAGGTGTTTATATCAACAGGACGTCCACCACTCATCATCACCAACCTTGGAGCTATCGAACACTTGATTGACGGCTATGTGACCATCAACGGGGCTTTATGCTTCATAGACAACGAAGTAGTCAGATGCAAGGATATTCCGAAGGAGGCAGTACGGGTGGTAGTAGAGGATGCACAAGAAAAGAACTATGGGGTGATTGTCGTGGGAGAGAAGGACGTGGCTGTTCTTGACCCGCAAGGACAAGTGGACAAGGTGTTTCGGCAGGAGATTGCAGTGGAAAATCTTGACCAAGTAAAGCCTTTGAACGTTGTTCTTGAACAGAAGATTCTTCAACTGACACCCTTCTTTACAGAAGAATATGAACACGACCTGATGCTGCGTATTCCAAGTTGCACCTCTGGTCGATGGCATCCTGCCTTTACGGACATTACCGCAAAAGATGCTGACAAAGGTGAAGGAATCAGAGCTTTGGCCAATCACTTAGGACTGGACCCACAATTCACCGTAGCTTTTGGCGATGGCGGTAATGATAGTTCTATGATAAAAGCCGCAGGTATCGGGGTGGCGATGGGTAATGCTCTTGAGTCACTAAAGAGAGAGGCCGACTACACGACCACTTCTGTCGACGAAGATGGTGTCTTTAATGCCTTACGACATTTTGGCATGATATAGGCAACAACAAAAGAACATTGGGCTTACAATAAGGCGAGATCCGTTTCTGGGTCTCGCCTTATTCGTTATCAAAGAGCGTTGCTTAGTAAGCATCCGTTGAAATACACGTTGTAGCAGTTGTAGCTTTGTTGTACCTTTGCAGTCGCAATATTGCACACAACTACACTGTTATTGTATCATGA
>Ga0326514_10001993_pt1 | contig 13065 bp, 11 predicted proteins | sample 3_2548_0518_D_FD_203653 | JGI IMG/M metagenome (GOLD analysis project Ga0326514, IMG submission 203653) | Bovine rumen microbial communities from UC Davis, California, United States - 3_2548_0518 | ecosystem: Host-associated > Mammals > Digestive system > Stomach > Rumen | place: USA...
TTATGCGTGGACATCTGGAACAAAGCCAAGCCCCAGGTTGAGTATTATTGGCAGGACGGTACCCTAAGTGCGCTCGAAGAACTACGCACAAAGGAACTGTATGGTCAAAACTATAGCCAGAGGCACGGTCGAGGTGTGTAATGTAATATGTGAATTGAGGCATATCGGTTCAAAACAACATGTCACAAAAGTCAATAAGGCTGCTGATATCTTTGCATTATTCTTCATGCCTTAACGATTTGTCACAACATTTCTTGGAGGCAAATTATGGAAGAAACGTAATATGTAGTGTTTGTTCCACCATTCTTCCTTCCACTTTCTTGCCCTTTCCTCTTCCATAAGAATTTTCTCTTCATTAATTTCACTATCATCAAAGACTAACTTTTTTTTCTTATCTATATCAAATTTTATTTTAACATACAAATGTACCAATATAAGTACTGGTATCAATAAGATACTCAATATCATTCTGGTAATATATTCGCAATTACTTTCTTCTTCTATCATCTTCAAGTATTTTATTATTCTAGTCCAAAATTATACAAATTTTCATTAGCGCTTGAGAGGTAGCCTTCTACTCGGTCAAGATTCCTAATAAGCTGTGATTTCGTATCTATAACCATAATTATTTCCTTTATCGTTAATTACGAACTGCCAAACTACATTCACTTTCTTTTCTCTTTCATTGCCAACAATTCTTTTGTTGCTATCCTTAGCAAATCCGCTTTGTATCTCGTTGCCTTCAGCATATAATCCTCGAACTCTTTGTCTGTAAGATATTGCATTTCTTTTCCATCGTAGTAATAATCAAATACAAGATTTGCCCTTGCATCAAAATAGAGAGCCGCCTCTGTGATATAGTCTTTATTCTTGACAACAAATCCAGAACTGCCATCAAAAAGAAGAATCAACGGCACTATCATTTTGAAAAACGACGTGGATTCCAGAAAGCAAGAAGCCTGAAATATCTCCTTATCCGTTAGCTGTCCTTTGTTTATAAGGCTGTCTATTATCATTTCGCACTTCACGCTATACCCCAAATCGGGATCTGTATATGTGGGCTGATTGTTCATGCCGTTCAACGTATTAAAGAGCTGCATATTCAGGATAGACTCAAACCGTAAAACGTTCCACGTCTTGAAATTTTTATATTCATCAGCAATGATTGTCTGATGCAAAGAGTCACTGCTGGCCAGCATGTCTTTCAACACGAAGTTGCATAGTTTTGTGGTATCATGTGGGAGTCCAATAATTGCATTGAAGTATGCCATTCCGTATGATATATAGCTCTGCATCTGGTAGATGTCTGCCATATTCTTCATGAACGATTGTTGCCATTCTCTAACTCGTTGTGCCATTGTATGTACGGTATCAGCGGCCCACATTGATTCTGTATCGCCACCAACAATAGGCATTGCCTGAGCGAATGAATCGAGGGCATTGACGTTATCTCGCACTATTCGCTTTTGCGCAGAATCAGACAATGCTAACCAATCTTCTGATGCAGATTTGCTTAACGATGATTCTTGATTATTACCATAACTAATAGTGGTTATACCAAGTAAAATGATAAGCATGCAAAACTTGACTACAAATAATTGTATCATCGTTTTTCTCAGATTATTTTTGTCATATTCTTCAACTTCTTCTTATTCTTCAAATCGCTTCAAAGTCAATTCGCACCTCTTTCCTGAATAATACTTTTCCAACACTCTTTCAAAGATGTCGTTTGGTGAAACCAAATCAAAAAGAGTCATGCATGACTTTACTTTCATAGAATCAATGACGCCCAATATGTCTGTTGCTGATTTTCCTTCCTTGTCAAGTAGAGTCTCTGTTATTTCCCTAAGCCTACCACCCAATTGCTTGTTTTCAAGATAAGCATGGGCTTCATCTAAACTTTTAATCCCATAGTATTCAGAGTAATCACTATGTCCAAGACCATTTATTTGGGGAAAGATGTACCATATCCAATGTTTACGCTTACAGCCATTCCGTATTTCTTGTAATGCATCGACATAACCACCACTTTCATAATCTTGTGCTCGCAAGAAACGTTTCAAGTCATAGATGTCACATCCTCCCTCTGATTCTTTTGGCGCCAACCTTACAGATTGTGAAACAATGGGGTGATCTTCATCGCTCATGTTCCAGATAATATCAGGCTCCCGTTCTTGATTTTGTTGTTCAATGAAATCTATAAACCTATCCTTAATAGCTCTGAGGTCATCCGTCAGAATACTATCACATTTCTCTACTATACTTTTTGGAATTGGGTACTTACAGGCAGCTATTGCCCCTGCCATACAAGCGATGGTATCAGAGTCGCCCCCCAATGAAATAGCCAAACGAATTACCTCTTCGAAAGAGTTCCCTTCCAAGAACGCAATAATGGCCTCTGGTACACTACCTTGGCAAGATACATCAAAATCGTAGTGAGGTCGTATCTCTGATATTGTCCTGTCCAAATTATAACCGAATGTCGCCTTCACATAATCTTTGATTTCCTGCTTCGTTTTTCCTTTTTTACAAAGGAATACACTTGCTGCGATAGCTTGAGCTCCCTTTACCCCCTCAGGATGGTTATGGCTGACAGAGGCAGTTATTTCCGCAAGGGACAGGGCTTCTTCCAAAGATTTGGCACAAAGTCCAATAGGACTTACTCTCATTCCAGCACCATTGCCCCAACTGTTGTATGGTTGTGGATTTTCTTGTCTGAGCCACCATTCAAAGTTTCCTCCATAACCTGCCTTCGGGTACCTCCGCCCCAGTTCTTGCATACAATCTATAAGTCGATGTTTCGTATGCTCTTCGTCCTCAACCAACCATTTTGCCACAGCCAAGGTCATCACAGAGTCATCCGTGAAATTACTCCATGGGGTAAACAAATCGAAGTTTGTTGACTTCACGTTCTGAAACTCATATATTGAGCCTATTATATCACCAGCTAATGCGCCTAACATTTTTTTATCCAAAGTCTTCATTGTTTCTGTATGCTCGCTATATCCTTCATTCAGATTATGTCTTGCGATCTCTTTCCCCTTCTCTGTAGCCATTCTCTCTGGGTCTGGCATGATTCCTACACGCCACAAATCCAGACGGTCGGCATCAAAACAGGCGTCAATAGTAGGAACTCCAGTCTCTTTTTCTATCGTATGAAGACGGCATGCCTCCTTCAACAGTTCTATTTCCTCGTCTGACACTGACTTCAAGTAAGAATCTCTTATTGTATCAATGAAGTATGCAGCCCTTTTTCCATGATCGATGTCTTCACCGTCATTCATCCTGCAAGAGTCATGGAGATAAGCGAACAATGCGACAACAAGCGGATTGATATCTGGGGCCAGTAACTTCTTTCCATTCTGATACACCCTGTCCCAATGACAGATTCCATGCACCTCGCCAAGTGTCCACTGGGATTGAACAAATTCACGAATAACTTCTACCACTTTCTGCATAACCACGATAGCTGATATTATTTCTCCAACATATTCGCAGCCAATCCGTCTGCTGCCTGAATCAGAGACACTAACGGACATCGCTCCCTTGCAGCATTCAGATTGCCTTTCATCTCAGGCGACTGGAAAGGCAAATCCCATGCAGTCATGTGCCAACGTATAGCCATTATCTCATCATCAGTCAATTGCAACCCATTTTGCAGAAGCCATATAACCGACTTCTCGCCATGCCCTAAAGGATAGTTGCTGTAATCAACATCATAGCCAGGAACGTCACACCATACGCCATAGGCATTCTTCTGTCTTTTAATAGCTGGCTTATAGATATCAGCTTTACAGACATCATGCAGAAGGGCTGCAATGATAACACTCTCTTTAGACAGAAAGTCCCGCAGGTCCTCTTTCTTTCTGATCATCAGTTCCCTCAGTTCCAAAGCCATGTCGCACACATTCATCGAGTGCTCCAGCAGTCCACCTTCATAGTTCAGGTGAAACTTCGTGCTGGCAGGAGCCTTAAAGAACCCGACTTCTTCAAGACGTTTGACCACTCTCTCCATTCCCTCGCGATTAGTAGAAAGGAGCATTTCCTTAAATTTCTTTTGTATCTCGTTCATATTAGTTCTAAATCAATTTGCGTTTCCTCAATTCCCAAAAGCACTTCTCCGTTGCCTCAATATCTGACATTGCATTATGGGCATCATCGAAATCCTCGTTAAAGAGTTTTCTGTGAAGTTCCTGTAGTTTGGGGTATTTGAAACCATATTTACCAGGAATCTTGCAGAAGTCTATAGATGATTGCATGGTGCAGTAGCTTTTCTTCTTTTCCAATTCGTCCTTCAACCCAAGGCGAATCATCTCCGCCCCAACAATTTTCTTGTCGAACTCTATGTTATGGCCAACTATAGAGGTCGCCATATCCAAGTCTACCTTAAACTGTTCTATTGCCTCGGCTAAAGGGATGCCCTCTTCTTTTGCCATTTGCGTAGTGATACCATGAACTTTTGTCGCATCAGCAGGGATAAAAAAACCATCAGGCTTCACTATTAAGTTGCCCACATGGATCCTATTACCTAGTTCATCAGTCAGAATCCAAGCCAGCTGCACCAACCTTGGCCAGTTCTGCGTATCAGAACTCGGTGCCTTATAGTTTAGAGGAATACCTGTTGTTTCTGTATCAAAGAAGAGTAATCTATCCTTTGTTTCCTTTTTTGCTATTTGTTCTTGTTCCACCAGTTTGTCTTTTTGGTCTGGCAGCATCCTTTCAAACTTATCTCTTGTTCCTTTTGGAATAATAATTTCCTTTAAATTGGCACATGCATCAAAAGCGCCCTCTCCAATACTCGTCACGCAGTTACCAATCGTAATGGAAACTATACCGTCACAACCAAAAAAGGCCCAATCTCCAATGCTTGTCACGCTGTTGGGAATAACCAAATCCTTAATCTCTGTTCCATTTAGGAAAATATGACGGGCATAATATAGTGGATTAGATGTGTTTCCTGCAAAACCTATTTTACACCATGACTCTAAATTCGATATATGAACGGAGGTAAGACTTTTACATTGATAGAAAGCATTGTATCCTATGCTTGTAACACTTTTGCTAATCATAACTGAGATAAGACCTTTGCATTCATAGAAAGCCCATTCTCCAATACTCATCACACTGTAGCCTATCGTAACAGAAGTCAGTTCGTAACATGAAGAGAAAGCCCATTTTCCGATGCTTTTCACATTGTTGGGAATAGTGATGGCAACTAGACTGCAATGATCGAAAGCATAGTCGCCAATGCTAGTAACACAGATAGGAATCATAACGGAGTTTATGTTGCAGCCATGGAAAACTCCCTCGCCTATGCTCATTACACTATTGCCAATAGTAACGGATGCCAGGCAATTGCAACTGTGGAAAGCATAATTCCCTATATATGTCACGCTATCGGGAATCGTAACGGAGGTTATGCTCCAACAATCTCCGAAAGCCCATTCTCCTATGCTTATCACGCTATTTGGAATCGTGATTGCAGCCAGTCCATCGCAACTGTGGAAAGCGCTATTTCCTATTCTCCTTACGCTATCGGGAATTGTAATGGAAGTAAGGCATCTGCAACCAGAGAAAACCTGGTTTCCTATACTCGTCACACTGTTGGGAATTGTGATGGAGGCCAAACGGCTGCATTCACAAAAGCCCTCGTCCCCTATACTTGTCACGCTATTAGGAATCGTGATTGAGGTCAGACCACGGCAACCCCAGAAAGCCCCGCCACATATTTCTTTTATTCCATCAGGTATATTGTATGTACCAATATATGAAGTGGGCATATGGGCAAACAGCGTAGAGTTATAAACTGGGGAGGTCAGGCCGCTGCAATCGAAGAAAGCACGAATTCCAATGCATGTCACGCTATTGGGGATTGTGACGGTAACCAGGCGGAAACACTCATGGAAAGCACAGTCTCCTATGCTTGTCACACTATTAGGAATTGTGATTGAGGTTAGGCCACTACAACCCCAGAAAGCCCCGCCACATATTTCTTTTATTCCATTAGGTATATGGTATGACCCACTATATGAAGTGGGCATATGGGCAAACAGCGTAGAGTTATAAACTGGGGAGGTCAGTCGGCTGCAACCAGAGAAAGCATGGAACCCTAAGCTTGTTACGCTGTTGGGAATCGTGACGGAAGTCAGTCGATCGCATCCTTCGAACGCATAATCTCCTATACTCTTCACATTGTTAGGTATCATTACAGAAACTAGGTCGCTGCATTCTGCAAAAGCCTTGTCTCCTATGCTTTTCACGCTGCTGGGAATCGTGACGGAGGTTAAACTGCTGCAGCCATAAAAAGCTCTGTTTCCTATATTAGTCACTTTATTGCCAATAGCGATGGAGGTCAAGCCACTGCAACCTTCAAAAGAACCAATTGCTATTTGTTTATTTAAGTTTGCCCTTGACGGAGTCTGCCCACTATAATCAATAGTTGCTGTATTTCCTATGTTTATTACGCTGTTGGGAATTATTATGGTAGAAAGGCTGCAGCAACCATAGAAAGCCCTGTTTCCTATACTAGTCACACCGTTGCCAATTGTGATGGAGGTCAAGCCACTGCAACCCGAGAAAGCACAATCACCTATAATCTTCACACTGTCAGAAATAACCAGAGAAGTTACTTTGCTATCTTCGAAAGCACTATTTGCGATATGCTCGACACCATCAGGAACTATAAGCTTACCTTCAACTGTTTTATTACAACTAATAATAGTGCGTCCATCTTCTGAATAAACCAAAGCAAACCGACACTCCATTATCTTCTTTTCCGCCTGCTCTTTTATACTCAATCGAAGAAGAGGTTCTTCATCATTTGTCTCTATAGTATAGTCCATTGAGAAAATGACGATATCTTCAACAAGGAATTCTAATATATAGCATCCCTTTTTGAGATGGAGTTTAAATAATTCACCAACCTGTATATTGCCAACTTCTTGAAAGTCGCATTTTACAGTACAACTGGTGTCTGATAGTATTTTAAGCGTTGACATAATTATTAGCTATAATTGAAAATCCATATCCCTGTCTTTCTTGTAAGTGTTATTTGCACTTTTGCAAAAGTCTTTTTGACTCGTCGTAGTCAATATATAAGCGAAACGCATATTCTCCGCTGTCGATTCGAACATCTTGTAAGTTTCCCCCCATAATAGGGACTCTATTATTATCATCATTGATACATAAGTTTTCACACAATTCACCTTGCCCAATCATGTCATAAAATCCCCAGTCATTTGTCTTTATACATTTAACATGATATTTTTCATGTTTGTTAATACAATTATGATAGTTGATTTTCTTTTCTTCTCCAGCTGCAGCCGAATACCATACACCTGTTGTGGGAAGCCTAAAAGTTATATTTGTCAATTCCACCAATGCTTTTATAAAACATTCTGCCTGAAGATAATTAACCAGAATTGGGCGGTCGTCGTCAGTCTGTCCTTGTGGAAAATCCTTCATTACGATTTTCCAAAGAGAACGTGTAACAGCCGTTTCTCCTAAAAAACAGAATGATTCATATGAACGCATAACAGCCTTATCTTCTCCGAAAGAGTATTTTTCAAACTTTGATGGCACACAAATCATCTTGAATTTTACGCCACCAATTTTAAAGATCAAAGCCCCCGTATTATTATCCTCCTCAGAATAGAAAAAATCAACTTTTGGCTGCATTTCTGGAAGGTTTGTTTCACATAACCAAACTGGATTCACAGAGCCATATTCACCGGCAAATCCTTCAATCGTTATATTATCTGGTTTGCCATAGTAATATATGAATCTTAAATTGTTACACCGATAAAAAGCATTAATCCCTATATGCTTCACAGTGCGTGGAATATGTAGAGATTCTATATTATCGCAACATTTAAATCCATATTTAGATATGCCTGATACTGATATCCTTTTGTGATTAACCTCAATTATCTCTGGAATGTGGAAGTCTTTGGCATACATATTGGGATAGGCTATAAGTTCACACTCCTCATAATTTTGATGTATTCGATAAAGTACCCCTTTGTAACTTACTATCTTGGAAGACGAGTAGGGGTCGATATTATTATTCTTTGTTCTAATCTCCTTTAATTGGGGACAATTCCAGAAACTCCAGCAAAATGATTTGAGGTTATCTGGTAAGACAACAGTCTCTAATCCCTTACAATTATTAAAGAAACCATCTGATATATCAATAATATCCCAATCTATTCCCATCCATTTTACACTAAATGGGATATCTATTGTTTTTTCTTGTGACACTTTTTTGTCATTATTATAGTAAGTCACACGATTTCCCCAAACACCATCCAAGCTTTTCAATCTAATCTGCCGAAATTTTTCAATCTCACAGACAATAGAATAACCATCAATAGGGTATTCAAATTCATTTAAGATGTCTATTCGATAATCCAATAATTTTAAATCTTGAATAAGTGAACTTTCAATTTGGCTTCTTTCCCCTGTGGTTGTATCATCATTCCAAATGTTAGGTAAACAATATTGACCCAAAAGAGTACTGATGTGGTTATATCTATCATATGAATTACAAATTTTTGTCTTTAGTTCATTTTTATATTCTTCTGTTGATTCCCAAGATGGATTTGGAATAACCTCATCAAGGCTTGTGAGATATCTGTCATAAAAGTGTGTGTTAATAACACATTTGAAATCATTTGCTTTATCCTCTAACAAATGTTGTCCATAAGAATCATATTCTATTGAATACGTATAAAAAAAATTATCATCACTGTCACGCCTTGACTGTTGGTGAAGACTTCGGCTGATAGACATATGGGCAACTAAAAAATCATAGTTTACCACATCAAGATAATCTTTGATCCTTTTTACAAGTTCTCTATTCTTTTGTATAATATCCAGGCTACCCATTGTTTCTATCTATTTTGAAGCTACCAATAATTCCCTCACATCCACGTCGAGATGTTTGGCTATGTCGTAGAGTTGCTCAACAGATGGCTGAACCTTATTAGTCATCCATCGTGATACAGTTCCTAGATTTCTGCCCATCTGTTCTGAGAGCCAAGTGCCAGTCTTGTTCTTTTCTGCTAAAACAGACTTGATGCGATTATAATGAGTATACTCTTTCATTTTAGTAGAATTCTATCATTTATAGGCGTTTCGTGTGCAAATATAACAAAAATATAATAAAAGTCCAAATGTTGTCAGCAAATTCTAACGATTTTCTTCCGGTTTGTTATCACAAGGACTGACATTGATAATCTCTAATACAATGTCTAACCACTTATTATGCAAGTATCCTCCTTTCTGATTAACTTCTTTTTCTGTGATTTCAAGAAACTGAGGCACTATAACATCGTTAACTACCAGAAGATTTCCGCCGCCCAGATAAAAAGAGCGCCACCCTTCTGGAATATTGCCACCACCAAACATCCCGAAATGGCATTCTTTGAGCGGTGGGCATATTTGGAAAGTTTCTTCCTCTGTCATGTCTCCCCAATAGGGATTTGTATGATATACTTTGCCCTCAGATGTCACAATAACAACAGCCCCCCTGTCACCCATAGCTCCAGGTGAAGCAATTGAAAATGCTATGATATCGTGAAAATCGTAGTCCTTATAATTTGATTTGTTGATTTCTATCATATTATGTAATATACTATAATTGAGATTTTTATTTACCTGTAATTGTCTCAGCCCACAGATGCTCCTTATGGCACCTATAGTTCTGCATAGCAGATTGCTTACTTGTGTTTGCATAGCAATATTCACACATGTGAATACATGTGCTATACTCGCCGATATCTTTAGCTGCCATACATTCACAATGTATGCGTTGGCCAGGATCTTTCTTGTGGGAACTAAAGAAATAATGTGTATTATCTATTCTTATTGCTCCCTCTGGAAATTCTGGTTCAAATAATGAAGGAAGAACCTCGTGAATCTCTGTTTTCAAGAACTTCATGAGATTATTGTCCCTCCAAGCAATTTTGGTTATCAAATCACCATCAATACACCTGTTATGTTTTATCCCTTCCAAATTAGCAGCTTCACCACAAGTGGCCAGCTCATATTCCCATTGTTTTCGTTCTTTAAGTTCACACATTCGTTTGGCAAACTCTATCATTTGTTGTTGATTCCAGTCTTTAAATGGAATATGGCTCCTTTTTAAGTTTGATTCAACTTTTTTGTATGACACAATATCAGCAAAGCTAAAAACCATTTTATCTGTATATCCTCTCAACTGTTCACCAATCTGCTCAATTCTATTTAACAAGGTATCCATGTTTATTTCATCTGTAAGAATGAGAGGGTCAAAACGCCATATTACTGCATTTTTGCCTAAACGCTTTGATAACACCTTAAATGTTTCTATACGCTCAGACAAAGGAGGAACATTTAGCTCCAGTTTATTACCTTCATAATCATTTAATGTATATTGAATATAGCACTTTATGTTAGCTTTTTCCAAATAATCCAAAATTCCTGTTTCTATTAAGGGCTTCGGATTCTTCGACCAAAAAATGATGAATCTCGTATCTCTGTATGAAATATATGATTTAACCCCATTAAATGGATTAGTCCACGCAGAATAACCTTTCTTTAGACGATGAAGAAACCAGTCACAATAGAACGCAGGAATATCAGTACTCCTGCTTGCAGAAACTATTATAGGGAATTGGGCATCTCTCTGAATGCCGAAATCATCTATAATCTGTTCTTTTTTCCACGTAGCCATATTTCTATACTCTAAAAATTGTTATATATGCAGTCCATGACTTGTCTTTCTGCAATTGATACGCATTAAAGGCATCATGGTAAATTTCTTTTCCATTCAGTAATCTCATAAGTTTTCTTTGTCGCCCATCTAATTTTCTATCATGATACCATGGATCAACACAAATGAATAAATCGCCTTTACTCTTCACTTTATTAATGACCTGTGCCAAATGGTTCAAATCATAGCATGTCATATCTAAAATGTTGGAAAGTAGATGAGCTCTTGGTACATTGGTTGTGGGTATCAGGTCGCTCTCCAAGTCATCAAACTCAGAAGCTATCGTATCAATCTGTGCATTAGGACAGACTTTGTGACATACCAATGCTGCTCTTGACAAAGCAGCAATAGACGGGTCAATTAGGATTATCTTCGTTATTCCTGTTGAAAGGTAATTGTCCTCCAAGCAATTAGCAAAGCATAATGTTGCTATACCCTGGCCACACGCATAATCTATTACTTCAAAGTTATTCAAAGACATGACGCTTCCTATTATTTTTTTCCACTTTTCTACTGAATAGCCTGTTATCATTGATAAACTCTCTATAGTTATCCCCTCAAGTATTATCGCTAAATATTTATCTGTTGCATGATTTAAAGTAATATCATTGGCTATAACAGTTTCAAGTTTATCTACAGCATTTTCACTAATTTCGAAAAAAGCATGAAAGTTCTGATGAATCATAGCAAGCTTTTTAAGCGTTCTTCTTTTCATGTGCATGCCATTAGGGTTATATAGGGCGTTAAAATGTTTTTGCATTATAATATGATATGCATCCAAGCCCAATTTATTTAAGACATCCGTGAGATCTAATTTAGTAAAATCCACATTAGTAAGTTCCTCTGCTCTCTTCTTATCTTTTATATATTTGAAATATTTTCCGTTATTATCTTTGCTAGTTTTTATATCATCAATAAAACTACTTACCAAAAGTATAAAAGCTATAGCCAAGCTACAAAGTTCTGATTGAGTGAACAAAGCGTCTTTACCACTCTGTAATGATTTTATCGTCTCTCTTTCTTTCGCAACATCCTCACAAAAGTTTTCACTATTTTTTTTATAAAAAGTAAACAACGGTTGTAATGATTTAACGAAAATACCATGCTTTATTTGTTTGAAGAAACTATAAGGTATTTCCCTAAAAGCCCTATTTAACTTGGCCGCATGCATAAGACCAAAACAATACATATAAGCATGTAAATGCTCATTCGCTGTTAGAATTCCCGTTCCATGATTGATTTCTTCGAATAATTCATCTCTCTCATCGTCACTATATTTCTGCATAAATTTTACAGATATGTCCCGAATGTCAAAAAACGAATGAGAGACTAATCTATCTATTTGTCGAGCATAGGATGTTCCTTCTTCATAGCGACATGGCTTTATGAATCCATAATCCATATTATTCTGGGCCAAGACAAACTTGGTGCGATTACTATGCGTATTCTCTTTCATTTTCAGATAATATTACAAATAGTCATTATGTGCGCAAAAATAATAAAAATATAGCAAGAAAGCAAATATTAATGGCATAATCCTATAAAAATCACTTATTTTTCTTATCATTGCAGCGATTTATTACAAGTTAATTACGTCTTAACAGTCACAAATATGAATAGGCTCACTTTACAGAGGAAAATAAAATTTAATAAAAAACTGTCTTTCGTTAACTTTTTTAGTTTTGATGTTTCAGATTTGCCAAAATTTGATTACTTTTGCATCAACATTAATTATTTATTATGGTTAAATATATAGTTAATACAGCAGTCATTTCAATCTCCCTGTTTCTAATAGGTTAGATGTGCTGGGAAAAGAATGTTCCTTTGAGCGAGTAGGTCGCTATCAAAATTTCACTTTTTTCTGACGTGGAAACGTCTTTGTTGCAAATTAATGAGAGAAGAAGAAAACTATCATGGTAGCAAGCTTTAGAAATTTACAAAGCAGCAGGATAAACAGTAAATAGTGCGGTGGTTAGATTAAACCTTACGCTACGTATATGCTCGGCCTACGCTGCGCCCTTGCAACGGACTGCCTCATAGCACCTACATGACCTCGAATAAATCTTGATTGAGTGTTTTCAATGGTATATATATTCATTGAAACACTTTCTTCACCCGCTGCACCGTACTCACACTCTTTCTTGTGAGTTTCGCCACATCGCGGATAGTGTAGCCCTTTCTCAACAGGGCTATGACATCCTTATATTCCTCTCGTTTCTGTTCGACTGTCTTTACTGAACCTGGTTTTCGTCCCAATCGTCCTCCTTTGGCTACATATTGCTTCCGACCTGACTGCAAACGGAAGGTGATAT
>Ga0326514_10001994_pt1 | contig 13063 bp, 7 predicted proteins | sample 3_2548_0518_D_FD_203653 | JGI IMG/M metagenome (GOLD analysis project Ga0326514, IMG submission 203653) | Bovine rumen microbial communities from UC Davis, California, United States - 3_2548_0518 | ecosystem: Host-associated > Mammals > Digestive system > Stomach > Rumen | place: USA: California...
AGCAGCCTATTGTTTGAGGCTGCAAAGATACGAATTGAAATCGTTGCGCGCAAATTTCGATATATAATAATCTAAGATTCAAATATTTCAAAGAACAAATTTGGTCCGTTTAGTGGACACTAATGATCCCTATTAATCAATAACACACACTATCCATGCGACACCTCCTCACCATCCTAAGCACATTCCTCCTTTCGGCATTCAGCGCGCTGGCTCTCGATCTGGGAGGCCAGAATCGCCAGGACATCTGCCTCAACGAAGGTTGGGGCTATCATTCCATCTTCGAGGTGGCCAAGAAAGCCCCTTTCGAACCCGTTACCCTACCCCATACCTGGAACGTACGTTTCATTCCAGGCACCGTGCGCTATGACCGTGCGATGAATGTCTACAACCGCACTCTCAACATCACACCCGAAATGCGGGACAAGCGCCTCTTCCTCTATTTCGAAGGCGTCAACTCGGTATCCACAGTCTTCATCAATCGTCACATCGTTGGCGAACACAAGGGCGGATACCTGGCCTTCTGCTACGAAATCACCGACTTTGTCAAAGAAGGTGACAACTTGCTCGAAGTATGGGCCAGCAATGCCTTCCGCACTGATGTACTGCCTATCTCGGGTGACTTCAATGTCTATGGTGGTATCCATCGCCCCTGTCATCTCATTGTCACCGAGCAGGACTGCATCCGTCCCGACTTCTATGCTTCCCCAGGTATCTTGATTCGTCAGGAGCAGGTTTCTGAACAAAAGGCCGATCTCCGTATCGAAACATTCCTTTCGCTCAAGAGCGGCAGAAATCTCACACTCAAGGCTGAGGTCAAGGATGCTGCAGGCAACGTGATAGTCAATGCGACCCGTGCTGCACAGGACTCTGTGACCAATATCCCATTGACCCTCCAGAATCCACATCTCTGGCAGGGCAAGCAGGACCCCTATCTCTATACTGTAGAGGTTTCGCTGATGAATGGCGACAAGGTAGTGGACCAGGTTTGCCAGAAGACGGGTCTCCGCTATTTCCATGTGGATGCCGATCAGGGCTTCTTCCTCAATGGCAAGTACCTCGACCTCGTGGGCTTCAACCGTCACGATGACTTCGATGGACGTGGCTCTGCCCTCCTGCCCAAACACTACAAGAAGGATATGGAACTGATTCTCGAATCAGGAGCCACCTTCATGCGTTTGGCCCACTATCCGCACAACGAAGAGATGTATCGTCTCAGTGACGAGAACGGCATCGTGCTCTGGACCGAGATTCCATTCTGCGGTCCTGGTGGCATGGCTTACACGGGCTTCCTCAATACTCCAGGCTTCAAGGAGAATGCACGCCAATGTGCCCGCGAACTCGTCTATCAGAAGTTCAATCACCCCTCGATCTGCTTCTGGGCCATTTTCAACGAGGTGCTTGTCGACAAGGACAACTTCATTGGCTACGATGACCCCACGGAGTTCTTCAAGGAGATCAATGCCATCTACAAGGGCATCGACAAGACGCGTCTGACGACCTTCGCCACCTGTGTTGACACCAAGCTCTATCTCGGCATTGCCGACCTGCTGGCGTGGAACAAGTACTTCGGATGGTACAGCGACGCGGTTGGCAAGGCTGACAAGTTCTTTGACAATGCGAAGGCTGAAGCCGATGGCACACCTGTCGGTGTCTCGGAATATGGTGCAGGTGCCTCCATCAATCAGCATAGCTGGCCACTCGATAATGCCAACAAGGCCGACGGACACTTCCATCCCGAAGAGGCACAGGCCACCTGCCATGAGAGCAACTGGGCCTGCTTCCACACACGTCCTTACCTTTGGTGCAAGACCATCTGGCACTTTGCTGATATCCAGTCCTATCAGCGCAAGGAGGGTGAAAAGGATGGCTTCAATGACAAGGGTCTCATCACCTACGACCGCAAGACGAAAAAGGATGCGTTCTGGTTCTACAAGGCCAACTGGAATCCCGAGCCGATGATCTACATCGCTTCACGTCGCTTCACCCAGCGTACCCAGGCACAGACCGATGTGCGTGTCTACACCAATCTGAAGCAGGTGACCCTCTACATCAATGGCCAGAAGATCGGCAAGATGAAGCCCGATGAGATCCATCGCGCCCTTTTCAATGGTGTCACCCTCCAGCCTGGCGACAACCTGATTCGCGTCGAAGGCAAGAGCGGCAAGCAGCTCATCAGCGACGAGTGCACCTGGACGCTCCAATAAGTCTGCATTTATTACGCTGCCCAATAGGACAGCATCTCTACCACACACTATAATAACCAATATCACATGAAACTCCCCATAATCCTCACTATCGCCCTCGCATCAATAGGATGCGAATCACTCCTTGCCCAACAAGTCTTTGAGGCAAATCCTTCCAATCTCCCCACTGTGCTCAAGCAGGTGCAGAAGCAGCTGCGCAAGAAGCAGAAGCAGGACATCGTCATCCAGCTTGCTGGAGGCACCTATCAGTTCACCGAACCTCTTGACATAGACCAGAGTTTCAGTGGACACGATGGCTACACTGTTACTCTCCGTGCTGCCGAAGGCCAGAAGCCTGTGTTCAGTGGAGGCCGCACGGTAACTGGCTGGCAGCAGGTCAATGCTAATCTCTGGAAGGCGCATCTCGACTGCCCTGTCAAACTTCGCAGCCTCCTCATCAATGGCAAGCGTGCCGTAATGGCTGCTGCCCATAAGCGTTCACAGGGCGCTGGCGTAGTGGACTACTTCGAGATTACAGGTGACGAACCCTGGGCCTTCGGTCCTGGCAAGGGTGTAGATGGCATCAAGCTCGTGGCTGATCCCGAGCTGCACCTCTTCCGCAATCCCGAGGATGTCGAGATCGTACAAGAGAAGACATGGACCGAAAAGATCCTCTGTCCCCGCGAATTCGACAAATGGGGCGACACCATCATCGTGCGCTTTCAGCAGCCACTCGGTGCCATCCTTAATTCGATGGCTTGGGCAGGACGCATCGACTACAACAAGCTTTTCTATGTCCGCAATGCCTACGAACTACTTGACGAACCTGGCGAGTTCTACTTCGACCGCGCAGCACAGACTGTCTATTACTTCAGTCGTGGCGAGGACATGACCAAGGCCGAAGTCATCGCACCAAGCAGCGAGGGTCTGCTGCGCCTGCATGGCTCGTCAAATGCCAACCAGCTTGAAAACTTCCGCGTCGAGGGCATCACCTTTGCCTACGATACCTGGAACCTCATGTCACTCGACGGTTCACGCGGCTTCGGTGGCATCCAAAGCCTCGGCCTAGCTTTTAAGTACATCCCCGATGGCAACTGGCATCCTTCGAAGTACAACTCTTGCGACACCCCTGAGGGCTGTGTCGATGTCAAGAATGCTAAGGGTGTCCAGATCACGGGCTGCCGCTTCGAGCACTTGGGCTGTGCCTCTGCCGTTACGCTGATGAATGATGTCAGCGAGTCATGTGTCACCGGATGCTTCTTCAACGACATCTTCGGCAATGCAGTAACCATCGGACATCCTCAGCACTACGAGATCGGTGATGGCGAGGGGCGTTTCGCTCCAGGCGTAGAGGGTCTGTGCCATGACATCAATGTCACCAACAACTACATCCGCAACGTCAGCATCGACTTCCGTCAGATCGAGGCCATCATGGGCTTCTTCTGCAATACAGTTCACATCGACCACAACGATATCCTCGGATGTCCTTACGGTGCCATCGCCTTAGGTTGGTGGTGGGGCAATGCCAAGATACCGGAGCCAAAACTTTCGGGTAACAACACCATCAGCTTCAATCGTCTGGGTCAGTCGCACCAGCTCCTTTCGGATGGCGGTATCGTCTATATGCTCGGTCCTCAGCCAGGTTCTGAGATTGAAGGCAACTACCTCTTCAAAGGTCCTCGCTGCATCTATCCTGACGATGGTTCATCGGGCTGGAAGATCCACGACAATGTCATCAACTCCGTGGGACAGCTTTGGTTCCACATCGACTCAGACCGTGACTACGACATCACTACCTATCACAATTACGTGAAGGCCAATAATACTGCCAACAGCGGCAAGGGAACGACCATCACCGATACCCAGGTATTCCGTAATGTAGACTTTAACGACGAGGCCAAAGCCATCATGGATGCCTCAGGCATCGAAGCCAGCTGGAAGCATATCATTCCTGCCGAAGAGCCTGAACTCGTCCGCATCTATCCAGATTTCGATATCAAGCGCTGGTAAGCACTCGTACAGATACAGAGACAGGGAGCCGATGATTTGATTTCGGCTCCCTGTCGCATTGTCTAGAGGGGCTGATGATCTAGAGGCTCTAGAAAATCTAGAAGGTCTAGAGGCTCTAGATGTTCTAGATAATCTAGACTCAATAGAACAGCCAGTCCACCGCATCCTCACTGCCACCGAGTCCCGCATTGCGAGGCTGCACCTTCGAACCAGTTAGACCCAGGACGAGGATATAGCCTTCGGGGAGTATGAGCTTGTGGTGGCCTGCACCGAAACTATAGGTATGCACATTGGCAAGCGGTAGGGCTGCGAGTTTAATGGCATTCTGCAGTTGTGGCTCTGCCTGTCCGTATTCGTTGGCAGAAGCATCCGTTTCGAGTTTGGGAGCCTTGGCATAGCGACTCTGGTCATCACGGAAGTAACCCACCAGTACCTTCAGGGATTCCTTGGCGTCGAACTCCAGCACGAAGCCTTCATCCTCTACCTTGTCACCCTGCAGTACTTGCTGCACACGATTACGTGGCTTCTGAGCTTCGAAAGCCAAGGCTGTAAGTCCCTTCAGTTCGTCAGCCAATGCCTCAACCTTGTTGTCAGGCAAGTTTGTGAAGAGCTGTGTACCCACATTGAGACGCACCTTCTTCTGTGCACTCAGCAAGATGTAGTGTGCATCCTTGAGAGGCTCTATCGAAGCGGCAGCCTCTGAAATCTTGCCTGCCTCCTTATCCTTCAGCAACTGGATATTGGCCTTGAAGGCCTCCAGTTCCTTCTCATAATGCGGCAACATCTCTGCCCAGGTCTTGTTCTTGCCATCATTACCTCCAATAGGGATGCGACGTTGTGCTGTCTGCATCGAATTGGCATAGAGATAATGTCCTTCGGTAAGCTGCACCAATCGACGCCAGTGCTCGAGGCTCTTCTCGAGTAGTGGTACTGCCTGATCCAGGAAGGCAATGCACTCCTTCTCGGGCCCTGCCTTGAGCTTATGGCTCCACTGATAGTCGAGGACGAGCTTGGCAGCCTGTACCTTATTATACATGAATTGCGAGAACTCGCGATAGCAGGCAATGTCATTGCGCAGACGCAGGAACTCATCATGATTTCTCGTTATCTTGCCCTTATCTGCTCTCATAATGGCACTGAGTGCGCCATCCCCATGATCTACGCATTGCTCAACGATATCGAGCGGGAACTCTCCATTTGGCACGTGAGGCTGGTCTGTCCACTCTTTCTCGACCCATTCGATGAGCTTCTCTCCTTCGGGACCACAGCTCTCATAAAAGCCCGGATAGATGGTGTATTTGTAGGGGTTGACCAACTGGCTCATAAAAAGGCCTAGGAGCAATGTCTCACGATTGCCCTCGGTGATGCCAAAGCGACGCAACAACTTTGGCGCAATCTCTCCCGAAGCCTCATAGGCCTGTCGGATCTCATCAGCCACCTCTGTTGTAGTGCCGTAATAATCTGCCAGACGTCCATCCCAATAGGCGATCTCCTCCGTGCGGTCACGTCCCTGCTTCCAGGCATAGCGTCCCCATTCCGCAAACCACAGCCAGTCACGGTCAATCTGCAGTTCTCGCTTGCCTCCGCCCAGGTCATCTGCAGTATAGGGATGATCCCAATAGGAAGCTTGCGGGAAGAGGTGCAGGGCATTGGCCCCATGCACACGATGCATTGCTCCCACAGTCTTCTGTACGAAGTCAGGAGATCCCCAGCGCCAAGGCTCCAGATTGGCGAGGATATGGACATTCTCGACATGTACCGAACCGAGTTCCGACAGGTCTTTATGTATCTTTGCCCAAGGTCCTCGAGGCTGGTAGGTGGTCAATGATTCGCCATTATATTTGTGCATTGTGTAGATGTTCTTGTAGATGGGCAGTGCCTCATCCATCACTGCCTTGCAGTCCACATCGTGGGCACGCAGGATGATGGGTGGCTCGTCGGTACGACCCAATTGTGCCAGACCATCCTTCACACCGGGAATCACGGTGTTGATCATCCAGTCGAGTTTGCGGTCATTGCCGCTCAAGGCCTCTCCCAAGGTGATGAGCAGTCCCACATTGGGATAGTCGTGCACGAAGGCAGCAATGGACTTGCGCGTATAGTCGGAGAGCAATGGGTCAATGGGACGATTGCGGTCCTGCGTCTTGATACCATAATGTTCGGCAAAGGGCTTTGAGACAATGATGTTGTAGAACATCTGTATGACGTAGATGCCACGTTTCTCGGCCTCGGTGGTAAGGAACGAGAAGATCTCGCGATTCTTCTGGAATGTCGCTTCATCGACCTCGACGGCAAAAGGATAGTCCTCGAGTTTGACGAGCGAGGCAAAGGGATGTCCGTTCCATAAGTAAAGCGAGTTCATGCGATTCTCGACCATCATGTCCAGATAGCGCAGCCACATTTCCTTGTCGTAGAACCAAGGGAAGTTCTCCGGCGTGTAGGGATATTCATAGACTGCACGTCCCGGCAGGAACTGGGTCTTCTGTACACCAATGCAGGGGCCTCGCAGCACCATCTCGGGAGCATCGGCAAAGTCGGCAGGGAACTGGAAGTTACCCTTCGAGATATAGTTGTCGATGAGTTCGCGGCATCCATACAGCGAACCCGTAGCGTCATTGCCCATGACCTGCGTCTCGCTTCCCGAAGTCACAATGTGGAAACCTTCCTTGGGCAATGAATCTGCCGGACTTGCCTGACTCAAGCTGATGACGATTTCGCCACCCTCCTTCATCAGTTTGCAGCCCTGCTTCTCAAGTTCACTGCGTAATTGCTCTGCGCCGAATGTCATTCGACTGTTGGCATCCTCCGGAAGATTGAGGGTCACACTCGGACCCTTCGGCCCTCTTCCACAACTGGTCAGTAATGCCGCCAGCATGATCAAAGGAAATAGAATCTTTCTCATAATTTTATTCGAAATATAATGTTGCCCGTCCTTGACGCGGTCCATTCACCCAATGGGGCTGGGACGATGGACCGATACGATCCGTCTCGTGGTTCTTGTTTCTCACTGGAGGAATCATCTCCAGCAGGCTGATACCCATCTCCGGATAATTGTAGAGCTGATGATCGGCTCCATCCCGTGGCTCAAACACACCTAAATAGGTATCTCCTGCAGCAGGTGCTATCGTTATCGTTCCCGCTTCTGTGAGAAGATTCATCCAGCGTACATCCCTGAAGAATCCCTTGAACTCAGGATAATCGAACGATACACCAGGTTCGGGATCATTGTAGTCATTCTCGTATACTCCATACTGCTGACCCTGCAGACGATTCTGCCAAACGCGATAGGGACCGAAACCCTGCCAACGCTTGGATTTGACCTGCTGCTCCTTCATTCCCATCGTAATTCCGAGGGCATCGACAACGCCATTGAAGGTGTATTGCCAGGTCATCGCTACCGATCCATCTGGCTTGAAGGTCCATCTTACCCAATCCATCGAACCCAATTCATAGCGCACTGTCATGACCAATGAGTCTGACGAAGATTCCTCCACATCGAAACTCTTGACCTTACCCAAATCTTCATAAGGCACATAGGAAGTGCGTTGTGACCTGACACGCTCCTGCTGATAGGTAAAAACCTCATTCATACGGTCTCCTCGGTGTAGGGCCATCAGACGCGGACCACCCGCCCCAAGGTCATAACGATGCGCTTCACCATGCTCCACCCTGACAAGGCATCCGGATTCCTGACGATCGAAAAGGTAGCGATAATCCCCCACTTCAACACGCATGTACTGCCAGGTCTGGACAACCTCCATCTTCTGCGCGCTCCCAATTTGCTTGTCAGTCTTCGGGGTCGTAGGTTCAACAGGATAGCTCCAGATGAATACAGCTTCACCCCTGTCATCGATGGCAGTAACCTGAAGCACATCCGCGTCTGCAGAGACCGCAGGAATCGTCAGTGCCCCTTCTCCATGAGGTGCTACAACAGGCCCCTGAAATTCTCCCTGTTTAAGAACGATAGGAGAAGTTCCTACCCCAAACGCCTTGGGCAATTGCTGCCACTCCCAATGGAACCTGCATTGACTCAGATCAAGGAAGTCATAACGATTCTCCACGCGGAAGGCAATCTTCTTGAGTCGAGACAAATCCTCCTGCCTCCAGGACATTCCTTCTGGGGCAAAGAGTTGGACAGGTGACCAGATTTCACGGATGGCATAATAGCTTCCCTCCTTTTCGAGATGTGGACCAAGGATGCCATCAGGCGCATATTGCCCATTGCAATCCACACGATTGTTATCATCGGTGCGCACCACGCCTTCGTCGGCAAAGACCCAAAGGAAGCCTCCCGCGCAACGAGGTGCCTTGCGCATCAGTTCCCAATAGTCATATGATGCGTATCTCCTGCCGATTTTCCATTCACCTTGACTTCGGCATCACTCATCACGCCCTCAAAGACCAGTTCTATACTGCGGTCTTTCCACTCCTTGAGGACCATGAAACTGTGTCGATAAAGGCCTTGTTCATCGGCTACCCCTTCAGGGAAAGCCTTTCCGTAAAATGTCTGACCATATTGCCATTGTCCAAAACCCTGGTTTTCCCAACAGGATGGAACGCCAATATGAGTCCATTCACCTGAATGCATGCCCTTGGTACAATAGAATTCCCATTCTACCATATCATCGCATCCATGTCCCGAAAGGTAGAGACGCTGTGTCTCGGTTTGTGCTTGAAGCGTGGTAACAGTAAGCATCATCGACAACATGATGCATCGTAAGGCGTAACGAAAGAGCTTGTTTGCCATAGGAATAAGAAAGATTATTTGATTTAGGGGTTTGAAGGGATATTAGGGGATATTAAGGGATTCTAAGGGATTTTAAGGGACAAATGATTCTGTGGTCCCAACTGCGTAAGGCGAAGGTAACGTCACTTAATATCCCTTCATATCCCTTAACGTCCCTTAATATCCCTTAGATTATAACTCCAACCTCACCACCTGCGCTACATCCGAAGGGAGGCGCGATCCCTTGGGGATGGTGAGACGCAGTCCCTCGGGAGTGAGTTCGGTCTGGCACTCGAAGTTCTTCTTTACCGAAAGGAGGATTGCCTGCCTCACCGGGACATTGACTTCCTTCAGGAGTATGGTATTCTCTGTGCCGGGCCAATCGAGGAAGATGGCATAGAGGGTCTTGCCATCATTCTTGGTGGTATAGTGCACACGGTAGCCTTCGCTCTTCTTATCGACAGGCATCGCCGTCTCATGTGACACACGATAGGGACACGTGCCATAGATCGACTCTCCGTACGACCAGAGCCAGACACCCACATTGGCCATAATGTCCTTCTGTGCCTGTGGAATGGTGCCATCGGCCATTGGAGCGAGATTGAGGAGCAGCTGCCCATTGTTGCTGACCACCTGGATCAGACGCTGCACAATGTCCTTATGCGAAATGTACTGCATGCCCTTGACGTATCCCCACGACTTGTGGTAGCCATCGGCAATAGTGAAGTCACAAAGCCAGGGGATGGGGTCAATCTCGTTCAATGACGACATCTCATGGTCAAGCATGCCCACTTCACGCGGGAATTCCTTATACTTATAGGTAAAAGCCACCTCCTGCCCCGTCTGTGCCGCATGGTTGAAGTAATGCTGCACCATTCGGAGCTTCCTTTCCTCGGGAATCTGGTCCATCCACGCATCGAAATAGAGCAGATCGGGCGAATACTGCTCGATGACCTCGTCACACTTGTCCGACCACATCTGCAGCCATTCCTCATGATCCATGAGGCAGCCATAGAGCTTAGCATATTTCGGATTGTTGGCGGCCCAATCGTCCTGCACCTTGACATAGGTGTAGTTGATCTCATGGTGCAAGGAGGTGAAAAACTTGAGTCCACGCTTGCGCACCGCAGCTGCAATCTCTCCGAGGCAATCCCGCTTCGGACCCATCTGTGCCGCGCAGAACGGCGTTACCTTCGAGTCCCACATCGCAAAGCCATCGTGATGTTCGCCAACGATTCCCGCAAACCTCGCACCCGACTCCTTGAAAAGCAGAGCCCACTCGTCCGCATCAAAATGCTCGGCCTTGAACATCGGGATGAAGTCATGGTAGCCAAACTCCGAAAGCGGCCCGTAGATGGCCTCCTGTCGCTCTCGTTCGCCCATCAGGAACTGCTCGCCCTTGGCATACTCTCCGCTCGAGGCATCGCAGTGCATGTAGTGGAAATACTGTTCGTTGCCATAGGCGGGCACGCTGTAGACGCCCCAGTGGCAATAGATGCCGAACTTGGCATCACGCAGCCATTCGGGCACAGGCTGGTGCTGGGCCAATGACTTCCAGTTGGCCTCGTAAGGTTGTGCCGTCAGGGACATGTTTATGCCCAATAATGAGGCTAAAAGCAGGGAAAGGGATTTTATCTTCATATCATTTCGTGTCTTATAGTTTCACTGTGATGGCTTCTCCGCGATAGTCCACTTCTTTGGTAACCTGTGTCTTTCCATCCATGAGCTTCACGGTGAAATGGCGCTCCTGGCGCATGCCTGCGTATTCGCCATCCCGCTTCCCTAAAGTGAGGCTACGGGCGGCTTCGTTCCAGACGATTGGAATGACAGCGCATTGGCCCTTCTCGCAGTCATAGGTGATGCCATCGTCTTCGTATAGGTCAAAGCTCGCATCCTGACCTGGAATGACCTCTATGGTCAGATCCTGCTGGGCCAAGGCATCTGAATATTGGATGACAGGGCTCTTTGGCACAATGCTTCCTCGGCGCACGAAAACGGGAATCTCATTCAATGTAACGCTCTTTACCATGCGCTGCCCTCCTTCATAAACCTCGCCCAATGCATCCTGCCATGCTGCTCCAGCTGGCAGATAGACTTCCATCTGCGTGGTCTCGGACAATGGATGGGTCACTGGACAAACGAGCAGCGCCGGGCCAAGCATATACTCGGTCTTGCACTCTCTTGCCACACGATCCTGTGGGAAGTCGAAGGCTAGCATACGGGCCATGGTATAGTTTTCAGAGGTCACCATGGCGCTCAATGAATAGAGGTAAGGAAGCAGCTCATAGCGTCGCTCGATATTGCGCACCAAGGCATCGTAATAAGGCTCGCCCGGCTTGCCATAGTACCACACCTCACGCGGCGTATCGGTGCCATGACTGCGGAACACGGGCAGATAGGCGGCCCACTGGCACATGCGCAGATAGAACTCGCGATAGGCGGGGTCCTTGCAGCCTTCGGGGTATTGTCCCTTCCAGAACCATTGGTCCTTGTTCGAGACGAAGAAGCAGCCGGCATCCACGGTCCAATAGGGACAGCCTGTTGCCATGAAGTTCAGTCCCATCGGAATCTGGCGACGGAACGAATCCCATGACGCATGGGTATCGCCGTTCCAGGTGATGGTGGCATAGCGCTGCTGGCCTGCATAGCTCGAGCGGGTGAGGTTGACGACGCGCTTGCGGTCTGTGGTCTTGCGCTGGTTCTCGTAGATGCCCTGGGCGTGGAAGAGCGAATAGAGCGAGATGCGTTCGGCACCCGACACGGCATTCTGGTCTTCCATATTCAAATTCCAGCGCGTCTCATGGCTGTCCCATCCATAGCCCTGGGGCATCACCTTCCAGTCGCCATCGGTAGGCTCCGAGCAGTCGCACCACCAGGCGTCGAAACCCTTGCCTTCACGGAAGAACTCCCGATTGGCCCAGGTCCAATAGTAGCTGCGTGCTGCCTCGTCAAAGACGTTGACAAACGAACGGTTAAGCAGATAGCCATGTTCCTTGAAGTCTGCCTCCTGCGCATTGCCACGCGGATTGGGCCAGATGCTCACCATCAGACGTGCATGGAGCTGGTGTACGGTGTCGGCCAATGCTTGAGGATCGGGATAGAAGCGACGGTCCATCTGCATCATGCCCCAACCCTCGGGCCAATAGTTCCAGTCCTGCACCACCATGTCGACAGGTATCTGGCGACGACGGAACTCGCGCATCGCCTCGATGATCTCCGCGCTGCTGTGGAAGCGTTCCTTCGACTGGATGTAACCGAAGAGGTAGAGCGGCATCATCGGCGACTGTCCGGTCAGCGTACGCATGCGATCCACGACACGGTCCATCGTCGCTCCCTTCATGAAGTAGTAGTCCACGCCCTGGGCAGCCTCCAGTTCAACGAGGCCCTGGTCTGCAGTGTCGTCGAAACGCATACCGCAACCTGCGTCGAAGAGCAGTCCGTAGCCTGCCGTCGAATTGATCACAGGCACCATGGCCTTCAGATTATGCTGGCACAGCCAGAGCTTCTGCCCCTTGAGGTTGAGCAGATCCTCCATGTGGGAGCCCCAGCCATAGAGTGCCTCCTCGGGCGAAAAGTCATAATGGATCTGCCACTTCCACGAGAAGCCGATGGTATCGCGACGCAGCACGTCCATCACCACCTTCTCGCCATCGGCAGTCTTCACGACGCGACTCGAAGTCTCGTCGTAGGTGATGTTCTCGAGGGCGATTCTCTCCCCATGCTTCGGCTGGTCAATACTTTCGGAAAGGAGCAGACGCCCTGCCCTGTCAAAATAGGCAATGGCTCCTGTCCTGCCATCAATGCGCAGCTCCAAGCTATCCGAAGTGAGGACGTAGCGTCCCTCCTGCTCCTTCACCTGCACTTGGGTCAAATGGTGCAAGGCTTCAGGCAGGACCACAGTGGTCCGGTTGTCTACAAAGTCCCTGTTCTCCGAAAGGCGCACACGCACCACATCGGCCTCGGGGAACTCCACACGCAACAGACCCTGCTCGGTAGGGAGTTCAAAGCAATTGGTATACTCGTTGCAAGCAGTGAGCAGCAGCAATGCGCTGCCCAGGAAATGGTAAAATCTCATGATGACAAAGGGTTTCTCAAAACATAGGCTCCCCCATCACTCGACAGGGGAGCCTTTATATTATCC
>Ga0326514_10001996_pt1 | contig 13055 bp, 8 predicted proteins | sample 3_2548_0518_D_FD_203653 | JGI IMG/M metagenome (GOLD analysis project Ga0326514, IMG submission 203653) | Bovine rumen microbial communities from UC Davis, California, United States - 3_2548_0518 | ecosystem: Host-associated > Mammals > Digestive system > Stomach > Rumen | place: USA: California...
ATTTCATATCTTTAAGTTTTTATAGTTTTTAGAAGAGATACTCATCATATCTCCTTTTTCATCATTTAATAAGGCATCAGGGCGAAGTGGTCTGATTTTTTATCGTTTTGAGGTATTTGTCCTCAAAACACATGGCATAACCAAATATAATCATTAACTTTGTGGTCAGAAGAAACAATCAAGAGAAGCAACAGAAACTATGATAAATATCAGGAAACTTGAAGCGGAATTGTGGGAATCGGCCGACCTGCTGCGTCAGGGCAGCAAGTTGACCAGCAGCCAGTATTGCATGCCGGTGTTGGCACTGCTGTTCCTGCGCTATGCCTATAGCCGCTATAAGATGGTCGAAGCCGAGATACTGCAGGGCCGCCCCATGCGCGGCGGGCGCGTGATGCCTGTCGAGCCGAGTGACTTTGCCGCCAAGAGCGCGCTCTACCTGCCCCGCGAGGCCCAGTTCGACTACCTGGTCAACCTGCCCGATAACATCCTGGATGCCCACCTCAAGGGCAAGGACGGTCACGACATCAACTCGCTGGGCGAGGCGGTCAACAACGCCATGCAGCTTGTTGAGGACCAGAGCGAGCAGCTGACGGGCGTGCTGCCCAAGACCTACACCATGTTTGCCGACGACCTGTTGCGGGAGTTGCTACGCATCTTCAACAACAAGACCATCGACGAGGTGGGCGGCGACATCATCGGGCGCATCTACGAGTACTTCCTCTCCAAGTTTGCCAAGGCGGTCGCCAGCGACGACGGCGTCTTCTTCACGCCCAAGTCACTGGTCAAGATGCTTGTCAACGTGCTGGAGCCTAAGCAGGGTGTCATGCTCGACCCCGCTTGCGGTAGCGGCGGTATGTTTGTCCAGACGGGCGACTTCGTCAACGCCGCGGGCATGAACGCCAACAGTCAGATGACCTTCTACGGCCAGGAGAAAGTGGAGTACAATGCCCAGCTGTGTCTCATGAACATGGCGGTGCATGGCTTGAACGGCCGCATCATCTCGGGCGACGAGGCAAACACCTTCTACCACGATGCCCACAACCTGGCGGGCAAGTGCGACTATGTGATGGCCAATCCTCCCTTCAATGTCGATAAGGTGAAGGCCGAATCCACTTTCGCTGCCGGGCGTCTGCCCTTCGGCCTGCCCGGCGTCAATGCCAAGAAGAAAGAGGTGAGCAATGCCAATTACCTGTGGATAAGCTATTTCTATGCCTACCTCAATGACCACGGCCGTGCAGGTTTTGTGATGGCCAGTTCGGCGACCGACAGCGCCAACAAGGACCGCGATATCCGCGAGCAGCTCGTGCGCACGGGCGATGTGGACGTGATGATGAGTGTGGGCAACAACTTCTTCTATACGCTCTCGCTGCCGTGCTCGCTGTGGTTCTTTGACCGCGCCAAGCGTTCCGAGAACCGTGACAGGGTGCTCTTTATCGATGCCCGCAACTACTACACCGTCGTGGACCGCACCCTCAACGAGTGGAGCGAGTGGCAATTGCACAACCTCCAGGCCATCGTCCACCTCTACCGTGGCGAGACCGAAAAATACCGCCAGTTGCTGCAGGACTACAAGGCAACGCTGGGCGACACGACCGTCGCCACCGCCCAAGAGGCCATCGACCGCCATAAGGCCGAGGCCAAGCAACTTATCGCCGATGCGCCCCGCAAGGACAAAAAGCGCATCGAGGCCGAAATGAATGCCCAGTTGGCTGCTCTTGAGGACACCCTCGAGACCGCCCGCCAGCATGAGTGGCTCGTCGAGAAATTTGGCGAGGGCGAGTACCAGGACGTGCTGGGCCTGTGCAAGGTCGCCACCATCCAGGAAATCGAGGAGAAGAACTACTCGCTCACTCCTGGCGCCTACGTCGGCGTCGCCGAGCAGGAAGACGACGGCGTGGACTTCCACGAGCGCATGACCGAGATCCATGACGAACTCGCCCGCCTCAACACCGAGGCCAACGCCCTGATGACAGACATCCTTAAAGCATGGGAGGGCTTGAAATGAGAAAGGTGTCTATTCAAATGGTTAGTATCACTAACCAGTTAACATTGCCTGCCCCAGAGCCCAACAGAAAGGAGGACAACGCATGACCGAGTGGCGAAAAGTGAAATTGGGAGATGTTTCCTGTTATGTTAATGACAAGATTGATATTGCGTCATTTGACAACTCACTTTATATAAGTACCGACTCCATGCTGAGTGACAAAGGAGGTATCACAGCGCCTGAGTCCATTCCAACCACGGGGAAGGTAACTAAATACCAGTTTGAAGATATCCTTGTGTCGAACATTCGACCTTATTTTAAGAAAATTTGGAAATCTAATCGTGATGGAGGCTGCTCTAATGACGTGTTAGTATTTAGAGGAAATCCAACAATGATTCTTCCAACATTTCTCTACTATGTTCTATCATGTGATTCGTTCTTTGAACACATGATGGCTGGAGCCAATGGGACAAAAATGCCAAGAGGTAATAAAAAATTGATTTTAAATTATACTTTTGGCTTACCTGATCTTGCAGTTCAACGCCGCATCGCGGAGGTGCTCTCCCGCTACGACGCACTGATAGAAAACTACCAGCGCCAAATCAAGTTGCTCGAAGAAGCCGCACAACGACTCTACAAAGAATGGTTCGTCGACCTACGCTTCCCCGGCCACCAATCCACCCCCATCATCAACAACCTCCCCCAATCCTGGCAAAAGAAAAAACTCGGTGAAATAGTAAAAACCACGTCAGGTGGCACTCCATCAAGAGGAAAGCCCGAATACTATACAGGTGATATTCTTTGGGTGAAGACGAAAGAGCTAAATGATTCTTTTATTCTGGACACAGAGGAAAAGATATCAATCGAAGCTATCAACAAATCGTCTGCTAAAATCTTGCCATCTGGTAGTGTTTTATTGGCAATGTATGGCGCAACAATCGGTAAATTAGGAATTGCATCTAAGAAAATGGCTTGCAATCAAGCCTGTTGTGTCTTCTTGTTTGATGATAATGATGTATTTAGGTGGTTTCTTTACAATTGGCTTATAATTAACCGATCTTTTCTCATAAGTCAAGGCAAAGGAGCTGCTCAACCAAACTTGAGCCAGGATATGATTAAAAATTTTGAAACAATCATTCCTGACACTCCTCTTTTAGAGAAATATCATCGTATGGTGGCCCCACTATACGATAGAATTATGAATAATCAGGCCCAAATCCGCAACCTCAGCGAGGCCCGAGACCGTCTCCTGCCCAAACTGATGAGCGCCAAAATAGTATTTTGACATTTAAATTGTAGGAATTATGTTTAGGGAATCAACGTCATTAGAATTCAAGACTCACTTTACTGACAATGTATCAATTCCAGTTGCAGCCTATCTCAACACAAAGGGTGGTACGCTTATCATGAGCGCATATGGTCCAAAATTCCAAAACGAAGATGATGTGACAAAAGGCATCAAACAAATTATAAATCGGCTCTATAATGACATCTCTGGTTTCTCAACTACTTTAGTTTCGTTTACTAGTTTTCCTATAGGAAATAATGTTTTCCTTATTGTCATTGATGTGGACTACAGTGGCCAACTACATTCAATTAAAAGAAATGGAATTGACATATACTACTTTCGACAGTCATATAAAAATGTGGGCTATAAAAAGGATGATGCTGAACGAAGGCGACTTAATGCAGAATACGGTATTAAATTAGTTGAACCAACTTCAATTGTAAGCGGGTCGTCAGACTATCATAAGATAGGCAATTACCCAACCGGTTCAAGTTATTTTAAGTATATGAGTCTCGAGACTGCATTATTATGTTTGGATAAGCAGACAATAAGATTTGCTGAGCCGACCTCCTGGCCAGATGAATATGAAGGTCGATTCTATAAAGCAAAGATCCATGGCGCCATTAGTTCAATAAACAATCCACCCTTACTAGGATGTTGCTTCACTTATAAGCAGGATAATGAGGCCGCATGGAAACTCTACTCTTATGAGAAAAAAGGTCTTAATTCTAGATGCGTGGAGTTCAGATTGAATAGAACTAAATTGAGAGAACAGTTGGTTAATTCATTGCCAACATTATCTACTAAATTCAACCTATATGAAGGGTGCGTTGAGTATTGGCCACAGCAAAAGATAGATAATCTTTCTAAGCCGACCATAAAAGTGAACGGTAAAAAGGTTCATAACCCAAGATTTGACGCATATTTTAATGTTTTCACATTAGAAAAGTATTTAAACCTCATGTTATTAAAAAGGAATGCTTTTCTACATGAGCAAGAAGCCCGTTTTTTCCTTGTCCCTTTGGATCATTCATATTCAACAAAATCTAATTGTGTCCCTGAAGACGTTCTCATCGATTGGTCAGATATAATTTTGGATGTTCGAATTGATGCACAATGCACTGATTTTGAGAAAGGGCTTCTTGAAGAAAAACTAAGAGCCATCGGATGTGCAGTGCCTGTTGAACCATTTGATGTATATAAAGAAAAAAACAAAAAACGGCTTAAGATTTGAGACGGATATGTAATAAAGCAGTTGTATTCATTTTGTTATGATAATAAGTAGATCTCATAAAATATGGAAAGAAACGATATAATAAAAACTCGAGACGACGTGATAGCCAATGTGCGAACGCTGTATTCCTACCTAAGTGGCGAGGAAGGAAGTGAAAGCAAAGCATGGGCTATTGACAAGATGAAACGAGGTAAGAATTTTGTTGTTGAAATCATCGATGACAGAATTTGTTTTGCACCAAGTAGGTTTGTAGGCTACGTTAACAACACTATAGACAAGCATGAGGAGAATCATGGCGATGGAACCCAAACGGATGATCTCATGCCACAGTTCTACACTAAAGTGTCAGATGAAAGACTTGATCGAGTTTTTCAAAAGGCTATTGAACCTTTTGGTATAAGCACGGGGTCAAAAAAGTATTGGATTCCTTTGGGAATGACAGTTGAAGACGTTCTCTCAAAAAAAGCAAATAGAAAGCCTAAGAACTACTGGATTGCTCGACTGACGGTTGATGATCTTGAGATTTGGGACAAAGCTATAAGTGAGCATATGTGGATGGCGCAAAAGCGATATGAGCGACAGACTGATGCTCGGGCCGCAGTTTCAATGTTATGGAATGTAGCGCAGCAAGTACAGTCTGGCGACATCTTATTTTTGACATCAGGCAATAGAATCTATTCGTTTGGAGAAGTTATCCCATGCCCCTATGATGCCGACCACCAATCTAGTATTCAAAAGACAGTTAACGACAATGAACATGAATTCTATTCTGGCATTGTTCGCTTTAGTGACAGCGAAGTTTTTTATGAGGACCTTGAGGGTGACTGTGACAATTGGGGACAGCGCATTAAGGTTGCAAAATGGCAGTATTATATGGATCCGTCAGCTGTCAGCACTTCTGGGCTGACAGAAATCGTGAGTAACCATCGGAACCTATTATACGCAATTCCAGAAGAGCAAGCCAAACTGAAAATCAACGAGCTAAAAAAACAATTCGAAAACAAGCATATGTTCATCTCTAACACTACAAAACTGCTTAAAACAAAGCGGAACATTATTCTCCAGGGAGCCCCTGGTACGGGTAAGACATACAATACTGCGGCCATTGCGTTGTCAGTGCTGGGCCAAACCGATGTGGACTTAAGTGATCACAAGGCAGTGATGGAAAGGTGTCGAGAATTGTATGATAAACAAATCTTTTTCACCACATTCCACCAATCACTCGATTATGAAGACTTTGTTGAAGGGCTGAAACCTCGTGTTCAAACCGATGCAAATGGAAATAGCATAGGGGTGACCTATGAACCAGTGGATGGCATCTTCAAGCGAGCTTGTAATGCAGTCCACACAAAAGAAGATATTGACATCGTCGAATGCATCGACAACTATCTGGAGTTAATAAAGAGCAAGAAGAATGAAAACAGAAGGCTCATTCCCACAAAGTCCGGAAAGGCATCCTTCTGGGCTTGGTGGAAAGAAGGGAATGCGACCGTTAGTGTCCGTAGCATAAACTCTAAATGTGAAAAAGGTGAAGACTATAGTCCATCACCCCTGAATATCGAAAAAATCAAACTTCAGGCCCAAGGCTTGGGCATTGAGAATAATTGGAAACAATATGCTGAAGCGTTTATTGATGCCGTAAAATCAGAATACAACGTTAATGAAGACAAGCCGGTAGTGCTCATTATCGATGAAATCAACCGCGGTAATGTTTCAAAGATATTTGGAGAACTCATCACTTTGCTCGAGGCTGATAAGCGAGGCGACCATGCAATCCCTGTTACGTTACCATATACTCAAATACCTTTTACCGTTCCATCAAATCTGTACATCATCGGCACGATGAACACCACCGACCGCAGTACTGGTAGCATCGACTATGCTCTGCGGCGCAGGTTCGCATTTGTAACGCTTGAGTCTGATGTGAGGGTTGTTGGAGATCATTATGACGCTATAGATAATGCTGAGCTTAAGGAAACAGCGACAGGACTTTTCGAGAACATCAAGTCTTTCATCGGGAGTCCCCAGCACTTGTGTAGCGACCTAGGTATTGATGATCTGATGGTCGGCCATAGTTACTTTATGGCTAATGATGAAGATGAACTGAGGAATAAGGTGGAATATGAAATTATTCCTCTCATCAACGAATATATTAACGATGGCATCCTGAACGTATCGGCCGATGAAAAGAAGAATGCATTTAAAGTTTGGAAGGAGCTGCAGTTGTATAAAGGCGTTGGTGAATCGCAGCCAAAAGGTGAATCACTGTTAGAAGAGGAAGAATGATCCAGATTCAAGAGCATGACAAAGTACAAGAGGTAGATGTTCAAAATGAAATGTTTGAGCATTTATCTTTAGTGTCATGGACAAAACCGAATGAAAAAGATTCATGGGGTTACTATGCATCATTCAAAATCGGTGCCGAATGGATTGATGACCACCGTGCTCTTGTTGTCACGACCAAGAGCAGGATGGAAAACATAGATTTCCTGGGAATGTTCATGACCTGCTTTACCTCGGATCTGGCATTAGAATCGTTTTCAAAGATCTATACCATTGACCTTGATAGTCCGGCTATTGAGGCGCCATCGTTGAGAAATGTGATGAGCCTGTTGATGATTGTCCATTTCATCGGTGTTGTAGGGAGAATCAAATCACTCAAGAGAGGATACGTCAACTATAGCGAAAATCTGAAAAAGGTGAAAGGACGAATCAACGTCTTGAAAAACGAGAGACTGAATATCGCAGCAAAACGATATGACCACATCTACTGCGACTATGACGAGTACACTGCAGATATTCCTGAAAACCGATTAATCAAGAAGGCGCTGTTGTTCTCGCGGCAGTTTGTCAATCTGTCCTCGCAGTCTTACTCGAGCCAAACGCGGCTCAAGCAGATGATTAACAGGGCTGTTGCCATGTTTGAGCAGGTAAGCGATGATGTTGAGATTAGGGACGTGCGCCAAATCCGTGCCAACAAATTGTTCAAAGAATACCGTGAGGCCATTCGTTTAGCGAAGCTCATTTTGAGGCACTTTGATTACAGCATCAGTAAGATGAGCGGCAAGGAAGCCACAGTTACTCCATTCACCATCGATATGTCGTTGCTCTATGAGCATTATGTGTACGGTTTGCTTCATGCTGCTTATGGTAATGAAATCAAGTACCAGGCTTCAAGTTTGACAGGTAAACCTGATTTCCTTTATTTGCACGAAGGTGGACAAGCTATTCTTGACACAAAATATATTCCCAAATTTGAGAAATCTACTTTGGATACATATATCGTAAGACAATTGAGTGGCTATAGCAGGGATTTGGGCATATTACATCAACTAGGATATACAAATCTTGATGAGGGTTCACCAATTCCACCTGTACCATGTGTAATCATTTATCCGAAAGAAGGAAGTGGTGCAAGCAACCCATTTATTGGCGCTGAACCATGTGAACTATATGACAAGGTTGCAGGTTTATTGCACTTCTACAAAATTTGTGTACCTTTGCCCTCAATAGGCAAGAATTGATGAACAATCATTATGTCGAAGGAATTTAGCGAGGACATATTGATACAGAAAAATGCCGCCGCGATGTGACGATAAGAAAAAGAGTTGACGATAATGGATAACGAGAACAAATATAACATTCAGGACCTGGATGAATACATCCGTCAAGGGGAGCCTGAGCGTCGCGAGAAGGCTATCGCCTGGCAGACCGCCATCGGCCTGCAAGCTGTTGACGGCCTGACGCCATCGCAGTACCTGCTGGAGACCGCCCGCAAGAACATTGAGGGGGAGATAACCACCGACATGGTGCGCCAACTAGTGGATTCTTACTATCAGAACAAGACGACAAGGACGGCTGCAGACCAGAATACCGAGGAGGCTGATAAGGTGTCGGCAAACATCAACAAGGTCCTGTCAACCGATACGTTTGCCTTTACCTTCAACGGGTTTGTTTCGATTCATCGTCGCATTTTTGACGGTGTCCTCATTCATGCCGGGAAGCTGCGAAAATATGACATCAGCAAGAAGGAATGGGTGCTGCGAGGTGACTCGGTGCATTATCTGAATTGGGAAGACCTTGAGCGGGCTGTCGATTATGACTTGCAACAGGAGAAAGCGTTCAGTTATCGCGGCCTAAGTGATGCCGAAAAGGTGAGTCACATTTGCCGCTTTGTCGCCGGACTATGGCAGATCCACCCCTTTGGGGAGGGCAATACCCGCACGACAGCTGTGTTCACGATCCAGTATTTGAGGTCGATTGGATATCAAGTGACTAACAATATGTTTGCTGACCACTCATGGTACTTCCGCAATGCCCTGGTGCGCGCCAACTACAAGAATGTGAAATTGGACATTGACTATGATTACAGCTTTCTGGAGAAATTCTTTGGCAATCTTCTGCTGGGCGAGAAACATGAACTCAAAAACCGGTATATGTTGATTCAGGCACCGTCTGAATTCCAACAGGCCGACGATAACAGAAAAGCCACCGACGATAAACCGACGATAACCGACGATAAAATGGCGAGTATTTTGGCTTTTCTCAAGAAGAATGGCCCAAGTCGCCGCAAGGATATCTCTGCCATGCTGGGGCTGAAGCCCACACAGACCAAATACTATCTCTACAAACTGCTTGAGCAAGGAAAGATAGTGGCTCATGGCGCTAACAGAAACAGAACTTATTCATTAGCATAGTTAGAACGATCATGTCGAAGGAATTCAGTGAAGATAAGTTGATACAGGCCAGTGCCGCCGAACTGCTGGAGAAGGAGTTGGGGTGGACGGCGGTGTATGCCATGGATGAGGTGCTGGGGCTGGACGGCACCTTGGGGCGCACGAGTTACAAGCAGGTGCTGTTGCAGGGGCGCTTTGCCCAAGCCCTGAAGTCGCTGAATCCCTGGATGACCGGCCAGCAGGTCACCGAGGCCATCGAGCGGATGACGGAGTACATGAGCAGCCAGACGCTGATGCAGATCAACGAGCAGAAGTACCATTACATCCGTGACGGCGTACCCGTGACGCGCGTAAAGCCCGGCGGCGAGACCGAGGAAGTCCGTGCCAAGGTCATCGACTTTGCCTCGCCAGGGAAGAACGACTTCCTGTGCGTGCGGGAACTGTGGGTACAGGGCGCGCTGTATAAGCGCCGTGCCGACATCGTAGGCTTTGTCAACGGTCTGCCGCTGCTGTTCGTGGAGCTGAAGAACCACGATGTGGCGGTTGAGGACGCCTTCAATAAGAACTACCGAGACTACCTCGACACCGTCCCGCAACTGTTCTACCACAACGCCATGGTGATGTTCAGCAACGGGTTGGAGGCCCGCGTGGGCACCATCGACTCCAAGTGGGAATTCTTCCACGAGTGGAAACGCCTCACCGAGGAGGATGCGGGCAACATCGAGCTGCCCACCATGCTGCGCGGCATCTGCAAGAAAGAGAATTTCCTCGACTTGTTCGAGAATTTCATCCTCTATGACCACAGTGGCGGCTCGACCGTCAAAATCCTCGCCCGCAACCACCAGTACCTGGGCGTGAACCAGGCCGTGGAGAAGTACCGTAACCGCGAAATCACCCAGGGCAAGCTGGGCGTGTTCTGGCACACGCAGGGCAGCGGCAAGAGCTACTCGATGCTGTTCCTGGCGCAGAAGATCAGGCGCAAGTTTGAAGGCTCGCCCACCATCGTCGTGCTCACCGACCGTGACGAGTTGAACAAGCAGATCAGCGAAACCTTTGAGAACTGCGGCTTGCTAGGCAAGTCCAAATCTAAGGAATTCATGGCACAGAGTGCCGAGGACCTCATCAATAAGCTGAAGGGCAACCCCTCGTTCGTCTTCTCGCTCATCCAGAAGTTCAACGACACCGCCGCCAAGGCCGAGCCTATCTACCCCGACCACGACATCATCGTGATGAGCGACGAGGCCCACAGGACCCAGAACGGCATCTTTGCCGAGAACCTGATGCACCTGCTGCCCACGGCGAGCCGCATCGGCTTCACGGGCACCCCGCTGCTGAAGAACGACAACATCACGGCAAGGACATTCGGCGGCTATGTGAGCATCTATGACTTCAAGCGAGCCGTCGAGGACAAAGCCACCGTGCCCCTGTACTACGAGAACCGCGGCGAACGCCTGCAGGAACTCAAGAACCCCGAAATCAACGAGGAAATCGCCGCCGCGCTCGAGGAGGCGGGCGATATGGACTCATCGCAACTGGCCAAGCTGGAGCAAGAGTTTGCCAAGGAAGTGCACCTGCTTACCGCCAAGAAGCGCCTGCGTGTCGTCGCCCAGGACTTCGTGAAGCACTACAGCGACCTTTGGACATCAGGTAAGGCGATGATGGTGTGCTACAACAAGGTGACCTGCGTGCGCATGTACGACTATGTGCAGGAGTACTGGCAGCAGGAAATCAAGGCGGTAGAGAAACAGTTAGGCAAATGCACCTCGCAGCAGGAGTACCAGGAGCTGAAGCGCAAACTGGAGTGGATGCAGGAGACCGAGATGGCAGTGGTCGTCTCGCAAGAGCAGAACGAGATACAGACTTTCCACAAGTGGGGTCTCGATATCGTGCCGCACCGCGAGAAGATGATAAAACGCGAGCTGGACAAGGAATTCAAGGATTCCGACTCGCGGCTGAGGATTGTGTTCGTATGCGCCATGTGGCTCACGGGCTTTGACGTGAAGACACTGTCGTGCCTGTATATCGACAAGCCCATGAAAGCTCACACCCTGATGCAGACCATCGCCCGCGCCAACCGTGTTGCCGAGGGCAAGACCAACGGCCTAGTGGTAGATTATATCGGCATCGTGAAAGCCTTGAAACAGGCGCTGGCCGACTACACCGCCAATGCCAAGGGGCTGGAGGGCAACGACCCGACCATCGACAAGGAGAAACTCATCAAGAACGTGGACGAGACCATCGCTGCCACCCGTGAGTTCCTGAAAGAGCACGGCATCGACCTGCAAGAGCTGATTGAGGCTGAGAGCTTCATGAAACTGTCCATACTCAAGACGGCTGCCGATGCCATGTGCGCCACGGTGGAAATCAGGAAATCCTACTGCACGCTGGCCACCACGCTGCTCAACCGCTGGAAATACCTCGACCGCGACGACATCACGTCCGAGCGCAAGCAGGCCAAGGACGCCATCGAGGCTATCTACAAGGAATTGCAGAAGAAGCGCAAACATGCAGACATCACCGACCTGAGTGTCGCCATCAATAACATTATCGACGAGCACATGGAAATTGACTCCTCGGTTGTAGCCGAGAGCGGACGTCGCTTTGACATCAGCCGCATCGACTTCGACCTGCTCCAGCGGGAGTTCGCCAAGGCCAAGCAGAAGAATCTGCTGCTTAAGGATATTCAGGAACTGTTGCAGGAGCGATTGGCCGAGATGCTGGCACAAAACCCGTCACGCATCAACTTCTACGAGCGCTACCAGGAAATCATCGAGTCCTACAACCAGGAGCAGGACCGCGCCTCTATCGAGAAAATCTTTGAGGAACTGATGGACCTGTCCAAGAAGTTGAGTGAAGAGGAGCGGCGCTACGTGCGTGAGGGCTTCGAGAACGACGAGCAGCTGTCGATGTATGACCTGCTGATGAAGGACGACCTCACCAAGGCCGAAATCAAGAAAATCAAGGAAGTCGCCGTCGAACTGCTCGAGAAAATCAAGAACCAACTGGCCACGATGGACCACCCGTTCGAGAAACGCGAGACCAGGGCCGCCATCATCATCACCATCCGCGACACCCTGTGGGAGATGCTGCCCGAGAGCTACAGCGACGAGAGCATCGACACCTACAAGGACGCCGTGTTCGAGTATGTCCAGCAACGCTACGGCGGCGTGGCTTAACCCGATCAATCCTCTAGCCGTATGGGCACAACAAAGGCGCACCCTCATGTGGTACGCCTTCATTTGCATTGGTAGGGAAATGTTAGGCTCTGGCTTCTTTTGCAATTCTCTGAACAGTCCTCAAGCTAATCTTAAACTGTTTTGCAATTACAGGCGATTTTACCTTTTGCTCCAGCAGCATGACAACCTCAGCTTTTTCCTCAGCAGTGAGTGTCCGCTTGGTCTTCTTAGGTCCATCAGTGGTCTTGTTTGACACTCCATTGCTTGCCTCCGTCTTGTCGTCCTCCTTGATGGTCTTGGGCTTTTTGGGCAAAGCCTTCTTTTCTGGCTTAATTTCGACATGCTCAAAGTGCAGATACCAGTTGTCATTATCAAGCTGTGTCTTAACGTACTTGCATACGAGCACACCCTCAGGGAAGGGAGCCGGATGTCCTTTCGGCGCCTTCAGGCACTGGATGAATCTGTGGTTGTCACCAGGTGTGCCTTCCTTGCGAAGAGCGATTACAGCGCCTGCCTGCTGAACGCCTTTATCACCACCCTTGATGTTCTCAGTTGTGAGGTGCTTCCAGTCCTTGATCTCGTCGACGTGAGCGGCAACGATAAATGATAGTGTTACGCTGTTTGCCTTGGCAATCTTCTGTGCATCTTCAAGCCCCTTGATGCATGCCTCATGACTGTGGCCATCAAGCTTTGTCGC
>Ga0326514_10001997_pt1 | contig 13051 bp, 10 predicted proteins | sample 3_2548_0518_D_FD_203653 | JGI IMG/M metagenome (GOLD analysis project Ga0326514, IMG submission 203653) | Bovine rumen microbial communities from UC Davis, California, United States - 3_2548_0518 | ecosystem: Host-associated > Mammals > Digestive system > Stomach > Rumen | place: USA...
TATTTGTCTTACAAGCTTTTATCTTTGGGTGCCCGGACGGACTCGAACCGTCGACATTCAGAACCACAATCTGACGCTCTAACCAACTGAACTACGGGCACCATGTTGGTTTTGCGGGTGCAAAGGTACACATTTTCTGCGATACCACCAAATATTTTATCAAAATAATGCAATTTTTTTTGATGGTCTACATGTAAGGTGCTCTTTCAAGCCCCCTTTTCCAAGACTCTGGGCACCTTCTTGTACCTTTGCACTCCGCACATCCAACGCTGAAATGGCTACGCCATCAATAGGCATGTCCGTCGTTGATTTCCTCTTTCGTCAGTTTCTTTTTGTCAATAGCACGCCAAGCGTAGACGATATACGCCAGCACGAAGGGGATGATGAGGCTGACATAGAACATGGTGCGCAGGGTGAACTCCGACGAGCACGAGTTGGCTATGGTCAGCGACGACTGCAGGTCGGCAGTAGAGGGATAGTAGGCCGTGTGGTTCCAGGCCGAGCAGAGCAGCAGGGGCAGCACGACCATCACCACACCGATGCCGGCAGGCCAGATGCCGCCGATGTAGGTCTTCGACACGATGGTCTTGCCGATGCCGTAGAGCACCAGCACGACACCTATTAATAATAGAACAAGGAGATACCACATGTCGATGAAGTTGCTGAGATACTTATAGGGCTCCATAAAGATGACACCCTCATCGGTATAGGCATAGCCGTCTTTCAGCAGCAGGTGAATCAGGTAGGCCACGAAGAAGAACAGGAAGGGCACGGCAGCACCAAGGAGGCGGACGGAAGCGCGCGAGCGGATGTCCTCATCGTCTACATTATTCATAATATAGAGGATGCCCAGCACACGGGCTAGGAACATGACGGCCAGTCCGAAGACAAGCACCCAGGGATTGAGCAGGGCGTCGAGACCGTGGGAGGCGTTGGCCCAATGTGAAATCACTGGGGTGATTTCGAATGGAGAATTGAGAGTGGAGAATGGAGCATTGACCAGATTCTCCTTGACCACGATGAAGTTGCTGCCCTCAAAGAAGGTGGCCACCGCACCGCCCAACAGCAGCGGTCCAAGCAGTCCGTTAATCACCAGACACATCTGGAAGGTCTTGGGCCCCAGGAAGTTGCCCAGCTTGTTCTGGAACTCATAGCTGACGGCCTGCACCACAAAGGTGAAGAGGATAATCATCCACAGCCAGTAGGCACCGCCAAAACTGGTGGAGTAGAACAGGGGAAAGGAGGCAAAGAAGGCTCCACCAAAGGTGACGAGCGTGGTGAAGGTGAACTCCCACTTGCGTCCTGTGGAGTTGATGATCAGACGGCGCCCCTCGTCGGTATATCCCAAGGAACGCACCATCGAGTTGGCTCCTTGCACGAACAGCAGGAAGACGAGCAGTGCACCAAGAAGCGATACTAAGAAGCACCAGTAGTGCTGTAAAAAATCGTATGTCATAATAACTCTTTTTTAAAGACAGAATATCATTGCTTTATAAAGACAGAATAACAGAAACAGATTATGCTGAATATTCCGGGCCACGCTTGATCTGCTTCAGCAGGATGCTGATTTCTACGGCCAGCATGGTGGTGAAGAGCACCAGGAAGAGAATGAACGTAAGGGCTACGCTGAAACTATTGACATCGCTCACAGCCACCCAGGTGGGCAGCATGTCCTGGATGGTCCAGGGCTGGCGTCCGAACTCAGCCACGAGCCAGCCGCTCTCAGAGGCGATATAGGCCATGGGCACCAGAGCGATAGCCACCCAGTAGTGCCAGGCAGGCAGTCCGGCAATGGTGCAGCGGTCATCAGCCTCGGTCTCTGGCAGAATGCCGATGATGGCCAGCAGACGGCGCGTGATGGCGGACAGCCAGGGGATGCGGAACGTCAGCAGCAGCAAGACGGCGAAATAGACGATGAAGAGACAGCCCAGTCCCACCATGATGCGGAAGGCCCAGAAGTTCACGGGGATATACGGCACCACGTCGTTGCGGTCTTTCACATAGCCGTAGCCAAAGTAGGGCATGTTTGAATTGAGAATGGAGAGTTGGGCTTGGAGCATGGAGTCGGCTGCAGCTTTCTGCTCTGCTGTAGCAAATTTTTCTGGATGCATTTTCCGCTCATTCTTGAGCTTGCGATAGGCAGCGAGAGCGCTGATGGCCTCTTTGCCGCGTGCTATCTTCTCGTCTACCGAAGGTTCCTGCGTGCCATCCTCCTTGGTGTATCCGTTGAGCAGGTCGTTGATGCCTGGCACAAAGCCGTGAGGATTGTTGGTAGCCATGATGCTCAGGGCGTAGGGCATGTCAATCTTCAGCGGGGCAGTCTCTTCTTTCTGATAGTTGGGCTGTTCCAGCGGATTAACCCACGCCACGGCGGTGAGACCCACATGGCGGCCTCCGTTGTACAGGGCTTCCATGGCAGCCAGCTTCATGGGCTGTGCCTGAGCCACCTGCTGACCGCTGACGTGGCCCGTCATGGCAGCACCCAGCGATGCCACCAGACCCACGGTGACGGCTATCTTGATGCTCTCGATGGCCAGTCGGGTCTCGCGACGCTTCATGAGATACCAGCAGCTGACGGCCACCACAAAGACGGCACCGATGATCCAGGCCGAAATAACGGTGTGGCAGAACTTGCCGATGGCAAAGGGCGAGAATGCTACGGCCAGGAAGTCGACCATCTCGTTGCGCATCGTATCAGGATTGAACTCACAGCCCACGGGATTCTGCATCCAGGCGTTGGCCACCAATATCCACCAGGCCGAGATGGTGGCTCCCAGACCAGTGAGCCAGGTGGATGCCAGGTGGAAGCCCGGCGACACCTTCTTCCATCCGAAGTACATCACAGCCACAAAGGTCGACTCCATGAAGAAGGCCAAGATGCCCTCTACGGCCAGCGGAGCTCCGAAGATGTCGCCCACAAACCAGGAGTAGTTGCTCCAGTTGGTGCCAAACTCGAATTCGAGGATGATGCCCGTAGCCACACCCATCGCGAAGTTGATGCCGAAGAGGCGTTGCCAAAACTGGGCACAGTCGCGCCAGAAAGTGTCGACCACTGCGCCCTTGGAGCTGTTGAGCGTGCGATACCAGCAGGTCTCGCAGATACCCATGATGACAGCCAGTCCGAGGGTCAGCGGCACAAACAGCCAGTGATAGATAGCCGTGAGTGCGAATTGTGCCCTTGCCCAGTTGATGGTGCTGGCGTCGATGTTCAGAAATAAATCGTTCATATTGTTGTAGGTTTTTGATAAGGATTCTGTTTTAGGGAGTCGCCCGCTCCAGCACCTCGCCGGCTACATAGTCGGGTTCCTCGCCTTCGCCGGCATGCTGCCTGATGTGGTTGGGGAAGAAGAATAGCTTCAGCACCACAAAGATAATCAGTAGCTTGATGAGGATGATGAGCCATAGCGTGCGCCCCAGCGTCATGCTGCGAAAGCCGTCGTAGTAGAGGTCGAAAGCCCTGTAGAGAAAGCCGCTCTTGTTCATCGTTATTGGTACTTTTTGCGTTAATATTGTTGCAAATTTAGTAAATAAAATCAAAACAGCCAACTTTTCTTTGATATTTCGTGTAAAAAACATAACTTTGCAGCGATTTTTTGTAAAAAAGAGGCTTATGAATAAGAAACTATTAGCATTTGTTATACTTCTTTTGGCAGCCAGCATTGGCTGCATCGTCTATCTGGTACACAGCCTGAACGAGGAGAAACAGGCCAATCAGGACATGCTGGAGTTAGCTGCCCTTGAGAAGAAGGAGATGGAGAACGAGTATCAGCAGTTCGCCAACCAGTATAACGAGATGAAGACACGCATCAACAACGACTCCATCGTGGCCCAGCTCACCCGTGAGCAGCAGCGCACCCAGGAGTTGCTGGCCGAGTTGAAGCGCACCAAGGCCAACGATGCTGCCGAGATAACCCGACTGAAGAAGGAACTGGCTACGGTGCGTGAAATTCTGCGCCAGTATGTCATACAGATCGACTCTCTCAACCAGTTGAATGCTGCCCTGATGGACGAAAACAGCCGCGTGAAGGGTGAGCTGGCAGCCAGCACCCAGCAGAATCAGGCGCTGATGGCCGGCAACCAGTCGCTGTCGGAGAAGGTGGCCATCGCATCCCAGCTCAATGCCACCAACATCCGTCTGACGCCCCTCAACAAAAAAGGCAAGGACAACAAGGGTCTGAAGAGTGCCCGTACGCTGGATGTGTCGTTCCTCATCTCGCGCAACGTGACAGCAGAGAACGGTACACGCCATATTTATGTACGTGTCACCACGCCTACCGGTGATGTGCTCAATGGCGGAGGCTCTTTTGCTTATGCGAACAAGCAGCTCACCTATTCAATGAAGAAGACCATCGAGTATACTGGACAGGAGACGGCGCTCTCGCTGGTATGGCCTGTCAACGAGACGCTGACTGGTGGCACCTATAACGTGAGTGTCTTTGCCGACGGCAACATGATTGGCCAGCGCAACTTTACTTTTGAAAAGTAAGAAGGTAAAAAGAATCATGAGTAGCACATATAATAAGGTAATAGGAAGGGTAAAATGGTTCTTACCTTTTTACCTTTTTTCCTTTTTACCTTTAACGATAGGAGCGCAGCAGGTGCTGACGCTCGACAGTTGCAGGGCACTGGCACTGCGCAACAACAAGCAGCTCAGCATCTCTCGTGTCAAACAGGAGGTGGCTGCCAATATGCGCAAGTCGGCCCGTACCAAGTATCTGCCACATGTCAATGCACTGGGTGGCTATGAGTGGACCAGCCGTGAAATCAGCATTCTGAACAACGACCAGAAGTCGGCGCTCAACAATCTGGGTACCAATCTGGCCACTGGCATACAGGGCGGCATCGCTCCCTATATGCAGATTCTGCCTCCTGCGCTTCAACAGCAACTGGCCACCGACCTCACCCAAGTGGCCGGGGCTCTGAATCAGGGCGGACAGCGCATCGCCAACGCCTTCCGTACCGATACACGCAATATGTTTGCAGGTGCCATCATGGTGACACAGCCCATCTTTATGGGTGGTGCCATCGTGGCTATGAACAAGCTGGCTGCCGAGGGAGAGAAGCTGGCTGCCAACAGTGCAGAAGTAAATATGCAGTCCACCTTATACAGCATCGACCAGGCCTACTGGCAGGTGGTGTCGCTGCGCCATAAGCAGAAGCTGGCTCAGAGCTATGTGGAGCTGGTGCGCAAGTTCGACGGCGATGTGCAGAAGATGATCCAGGAGGGTGTGGCCACCCGTAGCGAGGGTCTTTCCGTACAGGTGAAGGTCAACGAGGCTGAAATGACCCTCACCAAGGTCAACGATGGTCTGGTGCTCTCCCGCATGCTGCTCTGTCAGCTGTGTGGCCTGCCCGTCAGTGAGCAGGTGGTGCTAGCCGACGAGGAATCGGGCAATCTGGAGACGCCTGTCATGGCTCCTGTTGCCGATGCCGAGCTGGCTGTTGAGAACCGGCCAGAGCTGAAGATGCTGCAGAATGTGGTGGACATGAGTCGTCAGGCAACCAATATCCTCAAGGCGGGCAATCTGCCACAGGTGATGCTGATGGGTGGCTATGCTGTGAGCAATCCCAACGTGCTGAACGGTTTTGAGCGCAAGTTTGGCGGTATCTGGAATGTGGGGGTGATGGTTCGCGTGCCAGTGTGGAACTGGGGCGATGTGGCCTACAAGGTGCGTGCCTCGAAGGGTGCCACCACCATCGCCCATCTGGAGCTGGACGAGGCTCGCGAGAAGATAGAACTGCAGGTCAGCCAGTGCTCCTTCCAGGTGAGCGAGGCTGTGAAGAAGCTGGAGATGGCCACCAGCAACACCGAGCGTGCAGAAGAGAATCTGCGCACCGCCAATCTGGGCTTCAGCGAGGGTGTCATCTCGCCCTCCACTGTGCTGGAGGCTCAGACGGCGTGGTTGCAGGCTCAGTCGGAGAAGATTGATGCCGAGATTGATGTCAAGCTCAGCGAGGTGAACCTGCAGAAGGCGATGGGAACGTTGCGATGAGGCTCGTCTCGCCAGTTTCAGGTCGAGATGTCAAAATAACGAAATGTCGAAATAACGAAATAATTCAATATAATAATGGATGCAAAACAACAGCATAACAACATTCTTCTGGCGGTCATTGGCTTTACCGCTGTGGTGATTGTGGTTGCCGTCATCGGTTTCTTCGCTTTTAGCCGCGACCCTGAGATGATTCAGGGACAGGTGGAGGTCAGTGAGTATCGTGTGTCGAGCAAGGTGCCTGGGCGTATCTTGGAGATACGCGTCAAGGAGGGCGACTATGTGAAGGTGGGCGACACGCTGGCCATTCTCGACGCCCCTGAGGTGCGTGCCAAGATGGAGCAGGCCCAAAGTGCTGAGAACGCTGCTGCTGCCTTGGAGTTGAAGGCACAAAACGGTGCCCGTCAGGAGCAGATACAGAGTGCCTATCAGCTGATGCAGCAGGCCAAGGCTGGACTGGAGATTGCCGAGAAATCGTACAATCGTGTGCAGCGCCTCTACGACGAAGGGGTGATGAGTGCCCAAAAGCGCGACGAAGCCTACGCCCAGTTCAAGGCCATGGAGGCTCAGGCCAAGGCTGCCGAGAGCCAGTACGAGATGGCCAAGAACGGTGCCCGTCGTGAAGACAAATTGGCAGCAGCTGCACAGGTAGGCCGTGCCAAGGGTGCCGTGCAGGAGGTCAATTCGTATATCAGCGAGACCGTGCAGGTGGCCCAGATGGAGGGCGAGGTGACCGACATCTATCCCAAGACGGGCGAACTGGTGGGCACTGGTTCTCCCATCATGAGCATAGCCGTGATGGACGACTTGTGGGGCACCTTCAACGTGCGCGAAGACCAGCTGGGCGGCCTGGAGATTGGCAAGACCTTTACGGCCTTTGTACCTGCCTTCAACAAGGACATTCAGATGAAGGTCTACTATATGAAAGACCAGGGCTCGTATGCCGTGTGGAAGGCCACCAAGGCCAACGGACAGTACGACCTGAAGACCTTCGAGGTGAAGGCACGTCCCGTGGAGAAACTGGAGGGCTTGCGTCCTGGCATGTCGCTGGTGATTAAATAGAGGCAAGAAGCAAGAAGCAAGAGGCAAGAGGCAAGAAGCAAGAGACAAGAAGTGAGAGGTGAAGACGCTACGCATCATATACCGGTTGGCCTTGCGTGAGTGTGACGTCATCCGTCGCATTCCCATCTATTGGTTTTGCATGGTGGTGTTTCCGCTGCTCACGTTGTTCTTCTTCACGTCGATGATGCAGGAGGGCCAGCCCTTGGAGATGCCTGTGGGGGTGGTAGACCTCGACAACACCAGTACCTCGCGCAACATCATTCGCCGTCTGGATGCCTTCCAGACCAGTCAGGTGGTGGCCCACTATCCCTCGGTCAGTGAGGCGCGCAAGGCCATCCAGCAAAACAAAATCTATGCCTTTCTGTATATTCCGCAGGGTACGACCGACGAGCTGCTGAGCAGTCGGCAGCCCAGGATATCCTTCTACTACTCGATGACGACGATGGTGTCGGGGGCTTTGCTCTATCGCGACCTGAAGACTGTCTCGACGCTGGCCCAGGCCGGGGTGGGACAAGCCACGCTCAGAGCCCGTGGAGCCACCGACCGTCAGGTCAAGACCTTCTTGCAGCCCATCGCCATCGACTTGCACCAGATCAGCAACACCACCACCGACTATAACGCCTATCTCTCCACCGTGCTGGTGCCGGGCGTCATCATGCTGTTCATCTTCCTCCTCACGGCCTACGCCCTGGGCACAGAGCTGAAGTTCAACCGTTCCAAGGAGTGGATGCAACAGTCTGGCAACCGTATCTATGTGGCTCTCGTGGGCAAGCTGCTGCCCCACACGCTGACCTTTCTGGCCATCGTCTTCTTCTACAGCTGGTATGTCTATGGCGTGATGGGCTTTCCCCATCCCGGCGGTGTGTGGAAGATTGTGCTGCTCAATGTGGTGATGGTCTTGGCTGCCCAGGGCTTTGGCATCTTCGCCTTCGGACTGATGCCTTCGCTGCGCATGTCGATGAGCGTCTGCTCGCTGTGGGCCGTGCTCAGTTTCTCGATGGCTGGCTCGGCCTTTCCCGTCATGGGCATGGACGGCCCCCTGCAGTCGCTCGCCTGGCTGTTCCCCCTGCGCCATTATTATATGGTCTACCAGATCACGGTGCTCAACGATTTCCCCCTGCTCGATGCCTGGTGGCACGTGGCAGCGCTCTGTGCCTTCATGCTGCTGCCCATGCTGGTGGCCCGTAAACTCAAAAATGCGATGCTGACCTATGAGTACATTCCTTAACACCATCTCAGAGGGCATTCACGATGCCTGCCTCATCTGGCGCGACGAAATGCGACAGGTGGTCAAAGACGAGGGCGTACTCATCTTCTTCATCCTCGTGCCCCTGGTCTATCCCCTACTCTATTCGTGGATATATAATAATGAGGTGGTCCACAAGGTGCCCGTCGTGGTGGTCGACGACAGCCACTCGCACTTCTCGCGCCAGTTCATTCGCATGTGCGACGCCTCTCCCGATGTGCGTATAGCCTGGCATGCTGCCGATATGGACGAGGCCAAGATGCTGCTGGCACGTCAGCAGGCCCACGCCATCTATCGCATACCATCCGACTTCCACGAACGCCTCAACCGCATGGAGCAGACTGCCGTAGCCGTGTATTGCGACATGAGCCTCATGCTCACCTATAAGGCTGCCTATCAGACTGCTGTGCTGGTGTCGCAGGAGATGAACAGCCAAATACAGATACGGCTCGCCGGCCACTATACCGACCGCGAAGACGAGATACAGGCCCATCCTCTGGAGTATGATGCCGTACCCATCTTCAGCCCGGGTGGCGGCTACGGCTCATTCATCCTGCCCGGCGTGCTGATGCTCATCTTGCAGCAGACACTGGTGCTGGGCATCGGGCTCTCAGCAGGCACGGCGCGCGAGAACAACCGCTTCAAAGACCTCGTGCCCATGCAGAAGCACTATCACGGCACCTTCCGCATCGTGTTGGGCAAGTCCATGTGCTATTTCATGATCTACCTGCTCATGGGTACATGGCTCACCGTGGTGGTGCCCCGTCTGTTCCATTTCCCCTGTCTGGCCCAGTGGCCCGACTTGCTGCTGCTCATGCTACCCTACACGCTGGCCTGCATCTTCTTCGGCATCACCGTGAGCTGTCTGGTGCGCTATCGCGAGAATGTCATGCTACTCATGGTCTTCGTGTCGCTGCCCCTGCTCTTCTTGAGTGGCATCAGCTGGCCTCAGAACAACATTCCCGGCTTCTGGCAGGGTGTGTCGTGGCTCTTCCCAAGCACCTTCGGTGTCAGGGCATACGTCCGCATGAACTCTATGGGTGCCACCCTGAGCGATGTCCTGCTGGAGTATCATGTGCTATGGATACAGATGCTGGCCTATTTCGTCGTGGCTTGTCTGGTGTACCGCTACCAGATTATACAGGCTCGTCTACACGCCCTTCAAGACAAAACCTAAAACTCGATATATATGAACAATATCTACAAAGCACATATTCTCTTTACCAAGGAGAAAGACCACTTTGAAGTGTACGAGAATGGCTATATTGCCGTGAAGGACGGCATAGTGACTGGTGTTTCGACCGACATCACCGACCTGGACAGTACGGGCGCAGAGGTCATCGACTTTGGCGACCGGCTGCTCATCCCCGCCATGAACGACATGCATGTGCATGCCCCTCAGGTACACAATCAAGGGGTAGCGATGGATTTGGAACTGCTGCCCTGGCTGCAGAGCTACACCTTCCCCGAGGAGTCAAAATATGCCGACACGACCTATGCCGAGCGGATGTATCGTCGTTTTCTTCATACCCAGTGGCTGTTTGGCACCATGCGCAGCGTCGCCTTCGGCACTGTGCACACCGAGAGCACGCGTGTGCTCATGAAACTCTATCAAGAGGCGGGCATGGGAGCCCTGGTGGGCAAGGTGGCTATGAACCGCAACTGTCCGGAGGCGCTCTGCGAAGACGTAGCTTCCTACGTAGAGGGCACCGAACAGCTTATCCAGGAGTTCAGCGACACCCACACTTCTCCCTCCAGTCTCCTCCTTCCACCATTAGTCCGTCTCATCATCACCCCGCGCTTCGTGCCGTCGTGTACACCGGATTTGCTGCAGGCCTGCGGCGAGCTGGCAGCCAAATATCAGTTGCCCGTGCAGTCACACCTCTCCGAAAATATCTCCGAAATAGCCTGGGTACAGGAGTTGGAGCCCGAGAGCGAGAGCTATGGCGATGCCTACAACCGCTATGGTCTCTTCGGGCAGACGCCCACCATCATGGCCCACTGCGTGTGGACCCGTGGCAACGAGTTGGAACTGATGAAGCGCAATGGAGTGATGGTTGCCCACTGTCCCACATCCAATTTCAACCTGTCGTCGGGCATGGCACCCATCCGCACCCTACTGGACGAGGGCGTACGCATCGGTTTGGGCAGCGACATCAGCGGTGGTCACGACCTCAACATGTTCCGCATGCTGGTCTATGCCATCCAGGTCAGCAAGATGCACTATCAGCAAGACCACAGCAAGCCGTTCCTCACTCTACCCGAGGTATTCTGGATTGCCACCAAGTCGGCTGGCAGTTTCTTTGGCAAGGTGGGCAGCTTTGAGCCCGGCTACGAGTTTGATGCCCTGGTCATCGACGACAGCGTACTCCACCCCTCCGAGTACTCCCTACTCCACCGTCTCGAGCGTTTCATCTATGTGGGTGACGACCGCCAGATACTGTTCCGTTTCTGCCGTGGTCAGGAGGTGTCAGAGCCGACAACAGACTGACATATCACATTCTCCTGTGTCCTCAAAGATATTCCATCAGTACATCCCAAACGGCGATGATATGACAGATGGAGCCGGCCAGCACGAAGAAGTGGAACACAGAGTGCATGTAGCGTTTCTTGTTGAAGCTGTAGAATATGGCTCCCGTAATGTAGCATACCCCCTCGGCAATAATCCAAGCGAGGGCTGCTGTCGACACAGAGTCGATGAGCGGCTTGAAGGCCACCAGCACGGATAGTCCCATGCCTACAAAGCAGAACGTCTCAATGTTGGAGTGTTCCTTCAGTCGAATGAAGCTAATGATGGTTCCTGCCAAGGCGCAGAGCCACACGAAGCAGAACAGCGACCAGCCCCAATAGCCTTGAGTGCGCAGTGCCACGAGTGTGAGGGGGGAATAGCTGCCCGCAATGTGCCAGTAGATGGCGGCATGATCCCAGCGGCGCAGCCTCTCTTTCCACACGCTGCGACGGGGCAGGGCGTGATAAATCGTAGAGGCAGCATAGGAGCCCAGCATGCCAAAGAGATATAGACAGACACCCAGTCGAGCCCAGGGATTATGTCCTTTGAAGGCCATCACCAGGAACACCACACCAAACGCCACGCCCAGCAGGATGCCGCCAGCGTGTGACCAGGAGTTCCATAACTCTTCCTTGTGGGTGTATCGGATAGCCATAACAAGTGGGAAAATACAAGAATCATGGGAACAGGAAGAACCTGTACCCATGATTCTTCGGGCATTTGCATCTTCAGCAATAAAACTTATTCTTCGGGCTCGGCAGCACGGAAGTTGTCGAGATCGGCAGGCTGGAAGGCCTTAATGTAAGCCGACTTGCCGATGACATCTTCTTCCGTCATGCGGACATAGACCTGTGCACTCTTGGCGAACAGCTCAGGAGCCTTGATGGCGTCGCGCAGGATGAGCAACGACATCACCAGCTCGGCAGTCATGTCGTACAGACGGCGGGCCAGGAAGTCGAAGGCATCCTGGTTGTCGAGAGCCTTGGCGTAGTTGAGGGCATCCTCGTAGATGGGGATGAGCTTCTCGATGCGAGCCTTGAGACCCGACAGAGAACTATCGGGAGTAGTGGCGGGCAGAGCGGCCAGCATGTCCTTGATATTGTTAAGCATCGTGCCGTTAGAGATGTAACGGATAGCTGCTACTACCTGCAACTGCGTGGTACCCTCGTAGATAGAGAAGATACGAGCGTCGCGATAGAGGCGCTGGCTCTTGTACTCCATGATGAAGCCTGAACCACCGTGGATAGAGATGGCATCGTAGGCATTCTGGTTGGCGTACTCGGAGTTCATACCCTTGGCCAGTGGGGTGAAGGCATCGGCCAGACGCTTGTAGGTCTTGCACTCCTGCTTCTCCTCTGGTGTCAGCTTGCGGTCGCGCTCGATATCTTCCAAACACTTGTAGACATCCACGTAGGCGGCTGTCTCGTAGAGCAGTGCACGACCAGCATCGAGCTTAGCCTTCATACGGCTCAGCATATCATAGACAGCAGGGAAGTTGATGATCTTATCACCAAACTGCTGGCGCTCCTTAGCGTATGCCAGTCCCTCGTTGTAAGCCTCCTGCTCAACACCTACCGACTGGGCAGCGATGCCTAAGCGGGCACCGTTCATCAGAGCCATCACGTACTTGATCAAACCCATCTTGGTGCTACCGCATAGTTCTGCCTTAGCGTTCTTATAGGTCAGCTCGCAGGTAGGAGAGCCGTGGATACCGAGCTTATGCTCGATGTGACGAACGTCGACACCGCCCTGGCGCTTGTCGTAGATGAACATCGACAGACCACGCCCATCCTTGGTGCCCTCTTCAGAGCGGGCCAGTACGAGGTGGATGTCAGAGTCACCGTTGGTGATGAAACGCTTCACACCGTTCAAGCGCCAGCAGTTCTCCTTCTCGTCGAAGGTAGCCTTCAGCATCACGCGCTGCAGGTCAGAACCAGCATCGGGCTCGGTGAGGTCCATCGACATGCCCTCACCGGCACAAACGCGGGGGATATACTTCTGGCGCTGCTCCTCGCTACCGAACTCATAGAGCGTGTCGATACACGACTGCAGGCTCCAGATGTTCTGGAAGCCGGCATCAGCAGCCGAAATCATTTCAGAGAGCATCGAGAACACGGCGTTAGGCAGGTTCAGACCGCCATAACGACGGGGCATAGAAACACCCCAAAGGCCAGCCTTGCGGGTAGCGTCGAGGTTCTCATAGGTCTTAGAGGCGTAGATCATGCGACCGTTCTCGAGGTGCGG
>Ga0326514_10001998_pt1 | contig 13045 bp, 10 predicted proteins | sample 3_2548_0518_D_FD_203653 | JGI IMG/M metagenome (GOLD analysis project Ga0326514, IMG submission 203653) | Bovine rumen microbial communities from UC Davis, California, United States - 3_2548_0518 | ecosystem: Host-associated > Mammals > Digestive system > Stomach > Rumen | place: USA...
GTTCGCAATATTCCCGAATCCAAGAGATACCGTTTTCGTTATACTGCGTGCCTACCTCGTTTACCTCATCCACGCATGAGTCGGGATAGATTTCATGCAGAATAACCTTGAAATGTCTGCGACCATTTTTTGAAATCTTCTTTGAAATTTCAAAAGTTTTCATTTCACTCTATATTACGCCGTTTGGAGACTCACGACTTCGTGAGAGGGAAAACGGCTCCTCCTTTCAATTAAAACGTTCCTGCATGTCTCCACTAAATTGATTTTTTTATAAGAAACTGAACCATTATTTACTTTTTCGCCGCTTAATGTGCGAATGTCAAAATATCCAGATGACCTTCTCCCAAAGATGTAATATAATTTACCATCATATTTTACTTTGTCGAAAAGTTGAAAACCTTTTACGTACTTAGGTGCTTGATTTAATTTCTTCTTACCTCCTTTAAGCATGTTTGCTTTATGTATCTGCCTGTTTGTTTTTCTGACACATTTCTGGTAATAGTAATAATCAAGTCTTTCGGCATCTAAATTACCTGTGATACAATAAGCGTCAATATAATGTTCTTTTGGAAGTTGTTTTTTGATTCTGTTGTACTTTGTGATATATCCATATGTCATATAAACATTGCGATATATCTCTTTAAGTCTGTTGTAAAAATTCCATCTCATAATTCCCATAAAGGTTGCGTCTCTAAAAGACATTCCTCTTTTGATATTTGATGGGAGTTTTACATTTCCTTTGTGATAACCACTATGGCATGACCGACAAAGTGTTATCAGGTTGTTAGGTGCATTACCGCCAGTTTTTCGGCTTTCGATGTGATGAACTTCTAAAACGTTATCTTTCGATTTGCCTTTACAACACTGACATGTATGGTTATCTCTGAAAAGCACATATTCCCTGACATTATTGAACCCAAATTGATTACCCTTCTGATATTCGGCTCCGCTAATGTTTGGATTCTGAATCTTTTGAATATCAAAACTCGCAGTTTCAACAACGATCTTGCTTATTGGAAGTATCTTATAAACATCTTTAACAACTCTGAAATGACTATTGATTTTGCTTTCGATAGACGGCGCAAGCCATCCTTTATGTTTTGATTTTACACGGTTTTGAAATTTAGGTTTTCTGTATCGTGTCTTTCTGCTTCTTCTTTCACGCCTATTCTGTCTTCTCGTAGATAACTTATCTACAATGTCATTTCGGATTTCTACATCAGCAGCATACAGTTCTTTCTTCTTAGTAGTAGCAGAAACGCCTATATGCTTACTTCCTGCATCAATTCCAAGAGTTATATCTTGTGTATACCCAGAACTTCCGTAAAGAAGTTGGATTGTAAATGGTTCTGTTTTCTTAACTTTTGCCTTGCCCTGTTTTAGCAGTTTCCTTGCTTTGCAAGGACTGCACGGCATCAAGGGTCTGCCATGTTTGTTTAGCACATACACTACCATTTAGCGTACCTCCTATTCCTGAGTTAGTTGCTCTTCGACAATGTTATCTATACTTGTCGTAATCGACCACTTTAGGTTGACTGTTCCTACCCATCAGAACCGTTTACAGAGCCTACACAGAGCCGTAGGTTAGAGCATACGCCCACGGGTGTGATAATATAGATAACGTAGCATTCAAAATGCTTAGTCTAGTCAACAACGGGCAAGCCCGTGATTTTAGTCATGGGTTATTGACTCCAAGTTCCCCCCACGAACATTTATGTATGTAAAAAGGAGACAGCTTTCGCCATCTCCTTAATTACCGTTATGTATCATTTCTGCTTGGTGACGGGACGTTGTTCGTCCCACTCGCCCTCGTCTGCATTGTGTTTGGATTAGTGCTATCCTCTGCAAATGGGCGACCACCTTTGTTATCAGAATTATCATCTCCTGTATACGTGTAGCTTGTCTTGTGTACAGGGTATTTGTTCTCGATGTCATCTTCGAGTTCCCTGTCAAGCAGAGCAAAGTACACTTCCGGGGCAATGCCAACAGCACTTGCCCAAAGAGCAAGAGAACCCTTACCTTGAAGGTAAAGGTCTTTCGTATTCTGAATCATTGATTTCTGATTAACGTATGTAGTTTTGAAATATCTGCATTCAACATAGTTTTTCTTATCTTTGATTACATTTTTGTTGATGCACTTATTTAACTCGGATTCAATCTGGTCAATCCATTGGAACACTTGTGCGCTGACAAGTTGCAGATTGTTTTCCTGAGAAGAATAATTGCCACTGCCTGAACCATTCAAAAGAGAAGATGCAATTCCTAAATCTTCTGCAATCTTTTCTCCGAGATTAGACTCATATTTTGTATCAAAGATGTCTGTGTTGCTTGCTTCAATAGAATTAATTTTTGTTCCTGCTGCGACAGAGAAGAATGAGATTCCGCCACGGTTGTTCTTTTTGAGAACTGCACCCTTAACAGCTTCATGCTGTTTCTCCTGTTGCACTTTTGTCAAAGCAGAAATACCTTTTTCTTTTCCTTCTGGGAAGGTCTGATAGATTATCCTGTTGTTGATTTCATCAAGTACATTTCGTTTGGTATCAATGAAGTCGTCATTATAAAGAATATCGTTAATAGCAGTGATGACAAGAGGTCTGCCCCATTGCTCATCTTTACTGCTCTTAATTTTGTGAACGATTGTCTTTGTATTATCAAGGACAACCCATCCTTTATGAAGTAATGCTTTTTTCGAATTGTAGGCGTCACGAATCTCCTTTGGATACTTCCTGAGTTTTTCCGTACTGGCTTCACCTTCACCATTATCAAAATAATCAAGGTTAAATGCCAAAACGTAAGATGAGTTCCTGATGCCCACAATTCTCGTATAATCCACTGGAAGAGAAATGATACTCGCATTCATCCCATATTCATTGATTTCGGTAATCCGCTCCACATCATAATCCGACATCATTTTCTTTCTTGAATACGGTCTTTCTGTGGTTTCGAAATAATAGAATGCAACTCCGTCAATCATTCCATTAAGAAGTGCGTCACGCACAAATTCTTTATGTTTGATTGTATTGAGAGTGGAGTCCATGAGAGATGCATTTCTCTTTTTCTTCTGAACACTTTCACCATGTGGCACGACAATCTTATCCAACGTGGGAAGCGCACAGATGTAGTCAATAGTATTTGCTAAAATACCATTGCATCCGTACAGCATCCGTGAGATGTTCCTAAGAATTTCGTTGTTGTTCATAGGATCACGTATGATTCCACGCAACTGTTCAGGTGTATAGTAATCGAAAATATTCGACAGGCTGAAGTAGAACGCATCGTTCGGAGAAGTAATTCTGTATGAACGGTATGCGTTGCTTTCAAAGATGCTATCATCTTGAGGTTTTGTCGAATTGTTTTCGTACTTCTTTGGCTGTTTTTTGTAACTTCGTCTATATTTAGAGGAAGTATTCTTGCTGTTTGTCATTTAACATACCCCCTCGTTAAGCGACAATTTGCTCATTAATGTTAGTTCACAAATACATCATATTCATACTCTTCGTTTGTGTTTATCAAATCCTTCGCCAACTCTGACGCAAACCAGCAGAGATAGCTTACAGATGTATATCTGTCTTTCCTATTCGAAGATGATTCTCTAAGCACTATAGCCCCTGTCTGCTCCTTCTTCTCGTATGTAAGTTCTGTTGTCTCAGATATAAGAGCCTGAGTCTCAAGGAACGGAGATTCAAAGAAGAATTGTTCATCAGCAGACGGGGAGTTAATATATTCATTGATGTTTGGCAGAATAGTTTCTTGCGCCTCTTGAAAAGGAACAAGAAGGTCTATCTTTTTGTTAGTAAGGCAGTATCTGAAATTAATAGCAATATCGCTATTAAGTTTTTGTGAAGCATTAATTACATAAATTCTAGGTTCTGCACCCTCGAAGACTATTCGATTCGCAATCTTGTCATCATTCATACATGTAAGTGGAGCGTATTCGATGTCTCGTTCATCGTCATACATGATGTTTGCAAGCATATCATAAATCGCAATACCTGCATTTCGCATATCAAGAACTATGTAGTCTGCATTCATATCTTCATACAGCTGTCTAATTCTTAACGCTTGCTTTGTTAAATCTCCACCTTGAACGCTTTCAAGATAATGTATCTTGCTTCTGTAACCATTACTGATTTCTACATCCGTTTCATCGGATCCTCTTGTATATCTTGTATATTCAGGTATCAATCTTGCACATGTGAAAATAGAGTTATCGTTATTCTTGTTTTCAACAAAAGCCATATCGCAAGAGATAACACGAATCTCGCCTTTCTGTTTTGGAATATCAAACTTGTTTTTCTTGCCTAAACGAACATCCATGTTATTCCTTGGATAGAATGGTTTCTTCAATACCTGATTTTGTTGTAACATCAGATACGTAAAGTAAGCAGAGACATTTTCTTTAACTCGCTCATTCAAGAACTCAATACGCCAAGTAAGGTTATCTTGCTTCTTCTTCTCTTTACGCAACTGTGCAAGACTCTTTATGCCATGTTTCAAAACAACGGCTTCATCAAACGCAAGCAACACTGAGTTGCCTGAGTCAAGCATGTCGTTATACGCTTGGTCTACTAAACCCCACATCCAATGTCCGTTATCAAGCCAACTTGAACTGATGTAGATGTCAACAGATTCATCGACTGCGCCGGGAATATTGGCGTAATTACCAGAAGTGACATATGGTGCTTGCCTCATAATCTGGAACGGAGATAAGACACTATCATCAATGTGCTTATCCATTTGCCTGAACTCTTCCCTGATAAGCACGGTTGAACGGTTGCCTCTGCCATTATCGCTTGCAGTAACTACCTTAATCTCACTACCGCTCCTAAACTTGACAACAGCTTCGTCTTGTCCAGTCTTAATACTGACAATCTCTTTTGCCAACATCGGATACTTATCACGCAGTTCTTTTGAAATCTTATCTGAAATTATTAGCTTTGATTGCCCCTTGGTTGCGGAACTAATAACTACCTTGGAATACGGTCTTAGTATGCATACACAACATGCGTATATTGAAATGATGAAAGATTTTGCAGCCGCACGACACGCAACTATGACGCACAGTTGATTAATCCCCATCATGTAAAGAATTATCGCTTGATATAAGTGAAGGTGTATTCCTAAATAATCCATTGCAAATCTATGTAGATTTCTTCTAAAGAAAGTATTCCAAAGAAAGAAATGATACATATTTGATTCGTTATTTAAGAAGTGTCCTTTTGGCATTTGCTTGTGCAGTTCTTTTTGGCGGTCATCCGCATATTGGGCTGATGTGCTTTTGGCTCTTCTGTGATAACTCATTCGTCATCCACAAAGAATTCTTCGTCACGGTCTGTCGTGCCAAACTTCAGATTTCTTAACGGACGAAGAAGCATCCTTTTAAAGTATTCGCCAAGTCCATCGAAATCTTTATAAAGTTTTTTGTCTTTATAATATTCTTCAGGTGTATATTGGCTGACCATTCTTGTATAGTCGCCCCATCTATCGTCTGCACCCTCGATAGATTCTGTCGTTGTTTTCAACCCAGCCTGTGCAAATGTCTTTCTATACGATTCTGTCAGCTTAATGTAGTCATCAGTTCTGCCACTCTTCATGGCGCTGATTTGTTGCATCTTCGTCTGACAGAGATCCATAATGAAGATTTCCTGATTGCTATCACAATCTGGATTCGCTTTTTTGATATAGCGATAATGTTCTTCCAAGGCTTTATATTCCTCGTCAGAGAATCCTGCTCCCCACCGTGACCTGACACTTTCAGGAATAGCTGAAACAGGATCAGCCTTTTGGTCTGACGGAACAGTAGACGGCTCCTTCATGTCAAAGAAAAAACCCTCACGAAGAGAGTTTTCAAAAGTTTTTCCCTTATAGCTTGAAAGATTCAGCTTTTTCATATAATCGCCAATCGGGAAGGTCGCTTTATTCTTATAACATGCGTCTACTATTGAATCTGAATAATAAAGGTCATAAATCATGCACAGTCTCTTGATAGCGAGATATGCACTCTCATACATCCTTAAATATCTATCGTATAGCAATGCAAGACAGTCTTTACATATCGGCATATATCCATTCTTGCCGTATATCATGCTGTTGCTTCTGTAGAACCCTGTAGGCTCGTCACTCTGCAATCCGCATTTATGGCATGAGAAAGAAACCTCTTGCATTGGCATCATCTTTGTAGCCAATATGTCTACCTCGCTTGTATATCAACTATTTGTACACTCTAACTAATGATTTAAATCAATCCTCTAATAGTGCGTCTAAAACATCCCTGACGAAAACAACAATGTCTTTGTCGATTCCTACATACTCGATGTCGTCTTCATCTTCATCGTCATCTTCGATGGATTCTGCACAGCAGAAAGGACATCCATCGCACTCGTCATCGAAATCCTCATCACAATCAGCATCGGCGTCAATTGTGAATTCCATGCATGTGCATCCTTCCATTGCATCAAGGATTTTACTGTTGGCATCTGAGTGGACAAGTGCGATACCGAGATCCGCACGGAGATAGCCCCCATCATGCCACTCATTCTTTTCTTGCCATGCGGGTTCAACATCTACTTCAAGGTCGCCATCTATTGATACATAGTATTCCTTTGTGTACCTATTCCACGAAGGGGAATACAGTTCAACACAGTTAAATGTTGTCCCTTCAATGCACGCCAATTCTTTAACTAGACGTTTTGCGTCTTCATAGAAGACAACTGCATAAACACTTTTTCCGATTTCTGCCATATTAACCATACACATGGCAAGGTCTAAATGAGTCTCAAAACTCAATTCTAAGTCAAGCATCATATTCTTCAAAATCCCCCACTATTCCCTCTTTAACCGCTCTTTTAACGGGGATGCCCATTTTGCATCTCGCCGTTTTCATAGCATTGTATTCCTCATATTCGCCCGTTGACGGGTTATAACCATTTCGAGTTTTCCTGTCGGCAACCCAGAATGTGCAGAAACCTCTAAGACTCACACTCTCGCCGTTGACAAGTTCTTCTGTGACAATACTCTTCATTGCCTCTAGAACCCTGTCTATATGATATTTTGGCAGATTGATTCTTTTTGAGATTTTCTTAGATAACTCAGATTGTACCATCTCTACCTCTCTCTTTTTTTAATCAACTTTCACATCATAGACGCATACAAGTCCATCTGCATCGACAACAGAAACAGTCTGTTCCGGGCGGTTCTTTAATCTTCTGTCAAGACAGTAATTATCTGAACCTGAGACGCATCCAGACTGAATAACTTTTGCGTCATAAACCGTTGTCAACGCATTTGTATGTCTATGTCCCATTAAAACGATGTCAGGCTTAATGCCAAAAATCATCGTGAATTTTTGAACAACATTCCCTATCTCATCCTTATCGCCATGCACTCCAAACACATTTGAATTGCGGACTTTAAAAATTGCGACATCGCAGTCCTTCATATTGTCTTCGATAAATATCGAATCGTAATTCTGAAGACTTGCTTTCAGATAATGTGGAAGAAGGATGTCGAAATTTTCGCCTCGCAATGAATGTTCTTTGTTGGCGACAACTCTTGAATGATTTCCGGGAGTGATATAAACAAAAACTTTATCAAACCTCTTTGACACTTCTGCCAAGAACTCAGAAAGCATAGACGAAACATAGATAAACTGTTCAACTACATTCTCGTTATTCTCAATGCGAAGTTCGTGATGGATAAGCCCAGACAGGATCTCGCCAATCACAACGTAGCAGTTCTGTGAGTTATGCCTTTTTTGAATAACAAATAATTGGTCTAAGTAGTTCCACAGCCTCTCACGCAGAACTTCCATGTTAAAACGGTTGTACCAATGGTCTATGTCAATTCCTGCGTGCAAGTCCGTGATGTGGCAGATAAGGTCATTATCGGTTGACCGATAATTTTTTTCTGTATACTCAAGTTTCAAAGGCTCTACTTTTTGAATCTGCCTTGAAACTAAATCAATATATGCTTCCTTTCGTGCCTGTTCACGAAGCGCACGGTTCAACTCAGTACGCTCATCAGAAAGTTTTTGTTTTTCTATCTGCAAGGCGTGCTTGGCTTCTAGCAATTCTTTAATGCGTTCATCCTCAGATGTATATCTGTCAAAGACCCCGGCATTGAAAAGTTTTACCGCACACTGATAGAGTTTTCTATATGCAGACTCACTCCTGTACTCGGATTCGTCTTCCCTGAACTCACGGTTCATAATGTCCGCAATCCCATTCCAATCAAGGTCAATCAGCCCTGAGTCTTTAGCCTGTCCAAGACGCCATAGGTATTGTTCCTCGTTTTCCCCAGCTTTTCTGTTTAAACTCTTATCCATCTAACCCCTCAAAGGTCTACATCCCCTGAGATGTAGAAACCGCTCATATTATTCTTTTGGCAAAAATCAATAATCTTTTTCTTTACAGATGCATCCGTTGTGTACTCAAGCAGAAAAGCACCGATGCCGTGACGAAGAAGACGGATCATGTAGGATTCGTACCACTTATTCATCTCGGATGTCTGTTTCCCAAATTTACCTTTGCCATCATAATCCTTGATGAGGCTGATAACTTCTTCCTGAGTAACGCCATCTATAAATGTGATTGACTTGTGATTCTTGTCTGAATCCATAAGTTTAGAAATATACTCTGAACCGCCATTAATCATGACATAACCACCAAGCGCCTTGATTGACTTCAAGACGCTTGTAATGGCATCGTACATTTTTGAACTTTTATGATATTCATAAACGTCTACGTTATCGCACCACCACCCGTCAAAGCCCATCGCTTTAATTTCTTTTGCCCTATTGACGCACCACTTTCTTGCTTCTTCTTTTCTCAAATCGAGATACCACTCGTGATGCCAGTCTTCTAATCTGCTTAGACGGAATGGCTTCAGCTTTTTGTAATACGGACGCTCATCAGAAACGGAGCCAACTGAGATATAACCCAACAGCATGACTCCGTGTTTCTTTAACTTTTTGATTTCCTCTAAAGTATAATCTTCTGGCTCAATGACTAATATCTTGTTAGACCTTGCGTCATTCTCTATGGCTTTTGTAGTAAGCATAACTTTATAGCCAGAAGTTTGAGCCTCAATTTTTTCCTCAATGATTGCAGCAGTAGGAAAGATTTTTCTTACTAATGCAAGAGTATTCTTTGCATTTTCTTCATCTCGGAAAGCACCGCATTGAACCCTGTAGAGAGTGCCGAATGGAACGAGAACGCCATTGAACCCGGCATCTTTAACTTCTTTTAATTTTCTTTTGGCGTTTTCGATATTTGAAAACGAGCCAACCTGAACTTTGTATAACAATTCGCCCATTATGAACACTCCTTAATGATTTATATTTATAGTCTTGCGACTGATGGAAACGGGTTTATAGTCTCCGTTCCGACTGTTATTTCTTAAAAGTTGCGCTGATATTCTTCTTGGAAGAAGAAAGCGTCATTGTGTTACCAACGCAATTTATATAAATATCACCATTCTCATAGTTGCGTGCGACAACAGCGCCAACTGCCTCGGCACGCTTTCTTGTGGTAGAACGCCCAGAGCGTTCCCTGTGGTGATAGGTTGAAAATGCGATTTTGGGCTTGATGGCTTCCATCAGCTTTGTATTGTTTGCATTTGCATCACCGTGCCATTGGAACTTCAACACATCAGCACCAAGGTCTTTGATTGCGTCAACAAGAAGATTGTTCGCCTCGTTCTGCAAATCACCTGCTGTGTGATATTTCCAAACACCATCAAGAGTAAAGACAAGAACAATAGACTGATTATTGACGAAGTGATGGTCATCATGTTCTGACAATTCATCTGCTGGCGCTTGCCAGATGCAGTCACATTTGATTTTGCCAATAGCAAACTCACATCCTTTGGTCAGATATGAGCACGCTACGCCGAATTTCTTTGCCTTTTTCTCCTGATTCCTGATTTTGTCTCCATACGACTTCTGATACTTATCAAGTTCCTTACATCCGGGCAGATATAATTTCTCAACTTCGAAAGTCTCAAACACTGAAGTCAGGAATCCGTAATGGTCGCCGTGGGCGTGTGATATTACAACTGCATCGATTTTGGTCACGCCAGCTGATTTTAGTTTCCTGATTGTGTCGCACCCATTCATACCTGTGTCGATGAGGATAACATGTTCTATATTGTCAGATTTGTCGTATTGGATGATGGCTGTTGCATCGCCGTATTTTGACTCACAGGTTTCTGTGAACCAGATGCCCCAAATCATGATCCTCGGATGCTCTTCCTCGACCACAGGTTTTTCTTCCTGTTTCTCCTGAACATCCTCGTCTTCTGTTTGTTTGCTTATATATTCAACGATGATTGATTTGCAACCAAAACCTTTCAGCTTCTTTTGCATGTTTTTGGCATTATCAATCTTCGAGTAAGCGCCAACTTGAACCTTGTACAAAGCCCCAGATTTGACAACTATCGGATTAAATCCCTTTTTCTTCAGCTTCTTTAGAAGCCTGTCGGCATTTATCTTTAAGAGAAAAGCGCCGACTTGAACTTTATAAATCACTATATTCGCCATCAGTCATCCTCCAACACAGTAGCCTTGCTGATTTTGCTATTGACAATATCAGCAGCAATACTGTTCGCTTTTTCTCTTGAATCAATTCCATATACGGCGACTTTGTAAAGTGTATCAATCTGCTTTACACATATGCCGAATCCCGCTTTCTTCAGTTTTCCTGCAAGCCTATCAGCATTCGCCTTGACGCCGAAAGCACCACACTGAACTTTGTAGACAGTGGTGTCTTCATTTTTTGGCGCTTCAACTTTCACTGTTTTGTCTGCGAATTTGTCATAGAAAGCGTTGCCAAAAGAAGCACGGGCATTCTTGACAGAACTACCCTGATTCGCAGGTTTTTCAAAATCGGTCAGCACAATAGTAGACGCCTCGTAAACACTCTTTGCGTTTTTGAGGACAGACATTGTTTTGGTGTAGTTCTGAAGTTCTTTCCACAAGAACTCAAGCTGCATGACTAAATCCGCAATAGATTTGCCTTGAGATTTTGCGTAATCGTAGAGTGCTTCTTTGCGAGTATGCCAAGTCCACTGTGCAAGCCCAAAACCTGCATGGTCGTTGGCAAATGAAATTTTTGAATATCTACCGCTGTCAATCTTCTTCACGTACTCTGCGTCTGAACCAAGTCTGCTCTCGAAAGAATTTTGAAGGTTGTCAGGACGGAGATTGCTCTCTGCTTTGAGATTTCCCATGAGACCTGCAACGGCAAAATCGTTCAAGCCTTTTGACTTGAAGAAATCCCAGATTGTAGCATCGTTCTCTTGTGCGGAAACGCTGTTTGAAACACTCTTTGGAGTTTCAATTTTTGTTTCTTCAATAATCTCTGAAGTGGTATTTTTAGAAAGCCTTTCATTCACCTTCTTTGCAATATCGAAATGTTTGCCAAGAAGATACTCTCCCGGACACGATGTAGAAGAGAAAAAGCGGTGCACAGTCATAAGCATCTCGTTTTCTTTTGGCTTATAACTAAGAGTTTTTGATTTATCGCCAAACCAAATAATCTTTGTTTTTCCATTTCTCTTGCAGATATCCGTAACGAGATCAATCAGTGCATTGTAGGACGCTTTTGAAACTTCCCAATGTGGCGCTCCTGTACTATTTGCAACTTCGATAGTAACCGCACGATTGTCATTTTCAGCAGAACTTGAAGTCCATGCTCTATTTCGCTCTTCAACATAGAGACCGATTCTTCCGTCATAGCCAATCCCATAATTAGAACTTGCCTCTCTTGACGGATTCATAAAACTCTGACCGCACTGCTCGACAGTAGCTTTTACCCATGCCATATGATGAATAGTGATTCTGTCAATTGAATGATTTCTTGGTTTATTGCAGTTAGGTGACAACTTTGTGTAAACAACCAATGGACTATTCGTGTATCCCATTTTAAATCCCCCTTATAAATTCACAAGTAATAACTTGCATGATTCTAAAAAAATAATAACGACAGCAGTAGGATTTGAACCTACGGAACGATATGTTCTCTGGTTTTCAAGACCAGTGCATTAAGCCTCTCTGCCATACTGTCTGATTTTGAGCATTAAAAAAAGCAAGGGAAACCTTGCTTTGTATATTGCAGCGCACCCGATACAACAATCCTGCAAATACCGAGTGCGCCAAGAGAAGAGAGACTAAAAGAGATAAGAATAAAGGAACGGTATATTATATATACCATATAAGTATTATAGTTAATTAGTACCACAGTTTGCTTTTATACAACCATTTTCCGTTGTTTTCGTTTCTTTTCTCTCCAAATCCTTCTTTTCTCTTCCGCATGACATGCAGGACACCGAATTGTCCTTGCCCTCATTTTGATTACAATATCTTTTCCACAATCAACACATTGTCTAACTCTTAGACCTTGCGCTTTTAATGTGTTCTCTAATCCATTATCCGCACATTTATAGCAAAGTTTATCTACATTATCTTCTTCACACAAAGTTAAACATCCACACTTATCACACTCTATTACATTTTTACCTTTGTACAAATCGAACACGATAGAAGAGTTTTCTGATACTCGGAACGACTTAAACAAGTTATCACTATCAAAACAGGCAAATGGTATTTTGACTTTGTTCTTGTAGATGTAAATAAACCGTTCAGATTTCAACTTATCCATTAGCAGTTCATATTCTTCGCCTGTAATTTTTACTCCACTTATTTTGCGGAATGGAATCTTGTCGATTTTAATATATTGGTCATCCGCATATTGTCTTCTGAGTTTGTAGAATATCAACAATGCGGTCAGATGCCTTTTGGCTGAATACGAATCCATGCTGTCGCCAAAATCTATCGAGTCTAATTTATCTATTGTGGCTAATTCGCTCTCATAAATATCCACAACAGGATTTTGATAATCTTTTTCCAAAAGTTCTGTTGGGGTATTAATCAAGCTATCATACATAGATTCAGCCAAATTAATTACTTCACCTATAATTTTCTTCGACTCATCTTTCGCCATGTCAAGAATATCTTGCATTATCTTTTGCTTAGAGTCTTTATGTAAAA
>Ga0326514_10002000_pt1 | contig 13036 bp, 7 predicted proteins | sample 3_2548_0518_D_FD_203653 | JGI IMG/M metagenome (GOLD analysis project Ga0326514, IMG submission 203653) | Bovine rumen microbial communities from UC Davis, California, United States - 3_2548_0518 | ecosystem: Host-associated > Mammals > Digestive system > Stomach > Rumen | place: USA: California...
AAATATAGAGGCGGCGATGTAGTAGCATTCGGCGAATTTAAACGAGAACTCGAAGAGCATGGATCATCTACTATAACACAGAATACAGGTTCAGTTGCTCGTTCAGCAGTAACTCTTGATGTATTCTTCTCAGGTATGCATATTGAATCTAATGCAGCAGGAGTGTAAATTATGGGAATAATTAATACTTCTAAGAAAACTCAATCAACTAATTTATCATCTGCTTATAATGAGTATTATGCAGCTGAAGCTGATCTTAAGAAAACAACTGGTTATAATGAAGGAGTAAGATATCAGGCAGAAGCAAGAGTAGCCAGAGCTAAAGCAGCAATAGAAGAAAATACAGCCGAAAAGAAAAAAGAACAACAAAAGACACAGCAGAAGACAGGATTTAAGACTAGTTCTTCTGATGCAAGTTCAGGATCTAATCCTTTAACTAATATAACCAACAGTATTGTTGATGATGCTAAAAAGACTATAGGCGGTATAGCTGATACTGTAAGTGATGTAGCAAATGAAGCAGCAAACGTAGTAAATAATGCAGTAAATGTGGCGAACAATGCTGTATCAACTGTAACTAATACTGTTAATGCTTTAGCTGAAGGTGTGTCTAAAGGAGTTGAATTAGTTACTACTACAGCTGATACTGCTATCAAAGGTATAGGTTCTGCTTTATCCAGTGCTTCTGATTCTATAAGTAATCTTTTCAAATCGGATGAAGATGAAAAGAAAGCGCAAGCTGTTCTTAATTCACCTAAAGCTGATAAAGGGAAAAAAGAAGCTAATACTAAAGTAGAAACTTTATCAGGTGATGATAAAAGTGCTCAGGCTAAACCAGTTGCTTTTGTAACGCAAACAGTACAGCAGACTACTAAATCTACTAAGTCAGAAGCCAAGGAAACAGATAAAGAAGGACTTCCTAAAACAGGTAAGTTAGCCAAAGAAGCTGAGAAATCAGGATTATCTGAATTTACAGATACAGTAAAAAGTTTTTCCAATGAACTTAAAGATAATATTAATAAGGCAAGTTCTTCTATTCAGAATTTCATGAAAGAAGCAACATCAACTGTTGATACTGTAGTACAGACAGCTAAAGGAGCAGTTGAAGGTGTTGTTAATGAAATTAAAGATACAGTAAGCGGCGTAGTTAATTCAGTCAACGGTGTTGTATCAACTGTAGTCAGTACAGCTAAAGCTGGCCTTCAGGCTACAATATCTTTTGCTAAACCGATATTAGATTTACCAGGTCAGGTGCTGAATACTGGCAGAGAAATGGCATCGTCAATAGCATCAGCTTTTCCTGGTTCTATTGGTAGAAATCTCAATGCATTATCGAATAATTATTTTGATAAATTAACTAATAAATTAGCTAAGTCGAAATTTGGTCGTATTTCTAATATAGTAAATAAGCTTGAAGGCATTTCATCAGCTGATGATGTATTTAATATGTTTTCCTCATTAGGGGGTACATATGGATCTAATACAAATGCGGATGGTTCATCTATATCTGGCGTAGGTAGTGCTGATTCTGCTACTTCTAAAAGACTTTATAATTTAGCTAAATCTTTATGTTCAGGAATTGAAGATAAGTCTGGAGTAGACTATGCTTTCAATAAAGATTTCTATGATGTTTTATTAGGATTGTGTGCTGATTTAGGTATGAGTGATTTGTTAACACAATTAGCAAATTGCGGTGCTGCTCAGAAATATTTAGATCAGAGAACTATGAATCTTATTAGAAATAAGTTACCTAAGATAGCCAGAGAAGGTGATGCTTCTACTATGAAAGCAGCCGTAGATGCAATTGGTCCTTCTACAGTAACTGAGCCAAAAAAGACATTTTCTATTTTGACAGCTAATATGAATGAAAATAAAGTTAAAACAGATTATAATGATTATGCTGCAACTTTGAAAGCTTGCAATATAACAGTTGAGGATTTGGTTAAAGAAGAGAATACACCTGTATTTGCTTTATCGGCTAAGCAGGTATCATTAATGTCTTCTTCTAATACGACAATTATGGATGCTTATATGGGAAGTGAAAACAGAGCATTATCACAAGCAGCATTTTATTCATTTGGAAGAAAGTAATCTTTAAGTACTCTACCTTAAATAAAAGGTAGAGTACTTGGTTATTTTTTCAAATGACTTTTAGATATATATTACTATACCGACAAGAACTATTTGTGGTTCTTGTTATATGTGTCCAATATTATAAGGATTCAAACATTATGTCAGGTAACGTCATTATCTATAATGGCAGACAAAATTATGGACTTGTTGCTGACCTTAATGTTGCCGATGAATATGGGGAGTGGACGTTCGTAAATGACTGTGGTAGATCAGTGTTTGTCTTAAGACAAAATGGCACCGTACAGCACATCGCATCCACTAAATTTACCGGTAGACCAGAAAGGTGTGGCGTTAGAATAACTGAGATGATTCGTTCTGTTTCAGATATCAGACTAGATGGGTGTACTCAAGCGTTAAATGATTTATCGAATAGACGCTTTACAACCTATACAATCTTATTATCTGAATTGGAAAAAGGCCCAGTGTATGTTCCTCAATTGGGACTAGCAGTTGGACTTCAGAATGATCAAAGTTTACGAGATGCTCATCCATACGCGTTCGGTAGTCTACAGGGAGACCTGGAACATAATGCTAAGAAATTTGTAAAAGGCATTACGTCAGTGCTCTGTAGTATCAACACATATGACAGAACCATTAAGAACATTTATACAATTCTTAATGGAAGTATTGTACTGTGCGGTGTATCGCATGATGTTGCTAAGCCTGAAGGTGTCGTTCTAAGAACGACTATAGGTGAGTCCCATGCTGAAGATACAAACCTTTACACAGTTACATCTGTAGATGGCAAGGAAAATGAGTTAAATGCGAAAGCATTAGAGTATCTGGAAATAACTGATAAAGATGGAAACATTTGGTATTTTAGTACTGATAGATCTAAGTTAGCTGCAAAAGTAGACGAGAAAAGAGCTAATGATGCGAACAAGTACAATGAAAATGAGTTAAAGATAAAAGTTAAACAGCGTACAGAGGAACTTGAACAAAGCAAAAATGATTTAAAAGAACATATAAGTATCCTTAACGAAAAAGTAACACTTCTAACTAGTAAGCTGAATAATGCAGAAGAGCAGTTAGGACGGCGAAACACCGCGGCTAAGCAAACTTACGAAGAACGTATAAGTGAGATGAAGCTTAGTCATGCAAAACAAGAACAGGAACTGGAGCGGTTGAGATTTGATAACGAGCAGCTGGAGTTAAGATTGAAGTCGAAGGAATGTCAGCGAAGAATAGATGCGGCTGACAGACAGGCTTCATACGACAAGGAGCAGCTCACCCAGAAAATGGTTCTTGAAGGTATGAAACAAGATGCTGAAAAGATTAAAGCAGAAGCAGATGCGGAAATAGCTAAATCTAAAGTCGAGTTAGCACGAATGTCAGAAGAGTCAGCTAAGCAGTCTAGAGAAATGGAAGCTATGAAAGCGGAAGTTGAAAAGACGAAGGCAGCTGCAGACGCAGAAGTAGCTAAGGCTAAAGTTGAGATAGCAAAGTATTCGCAAAGATCTGCTGAAAAATCTAGTACAGCCGATACAGTTAAAGCGGCAGCAATTATTATTCCTGCTGTGATAGCTGCCGGCGTAGGCATCTATACTTTCATGAAACCGAGTAAGGAATCGTCAACCGCCATGCTTGGGTGTTTGGCTGGTTCTACTTGTGCACCTGCTGCTATGGTACTGGCGACCGCAGCAGTAGCTACTGTAGCTAAACCGGCTTTGGTACTGGCGACCAAAGCGGCTAAGGCAGTAGCACATGGTGCTAAAGTAGTACTTTCCAAATCATGCAAGACTTTAAAAGCAGTAGGCAATTCTGTTTGTGTAGGCGCAAAAAAGGTATTGACTATTGCTAAGAAAGGCATTACTAGTGTATGTCATAAAGTCAAGCATGTGGCGAAAGCTTCTGTATCGTACGGAAAACGTGCGGTTCAGCAAGTAGGAAAATGTGTTAAGAAAGTGTTTAAGAAAGGTAAGGATATTGTAGTGGGTGTAGCTCGCAAGGCTGCATCCATTACTCGTAAGATTTATAACAAGGGCAAACAGATTGTAAAGTCTGTTTATAACGGTATCAAAACATGCGTTAGTAAAGCGGCTGATGTAGCATCAAGCTGCGTACACACAGTTTGCGATGCTGTTTCATCCGTAGCAAGAGGAGTAAAATCCGTATTTAGTAACGTGTGTGATACAATAATCAGTTGGTTCTGAAGAGGTATCAATACACAATGTGGGATGAAATAATAGGTTCTGTTTCAGATGAAATGCCTAAGTTCAATGATGAACTGCTGAAAGGCTATAGACGTCAGCAGATTGACATGGGCATTGCTTACATGAATGATGTATACAAACAGGCTACTAAGGTTTTATCAGGTTCGTTTCAGAATGTTAGTTATTTAGGCTGCAGAGTACTGCCACCGGATGAACAGGTTAAGCTGTTATCCAACGGACAGTTGAGTCGCGACACTGTTAATGTACAGCGCTCTGAGGCTGTTTTAGTAGCATTCGATTTTCAGTATGAGAATGAGTTGTTTAGTGTTCCTATTTTCATACCGTATCTGCATAACAACGTATTAGTGACCAATGATACTGAATACACAGTTGAAAATACGATTGTCCAGTCTTCAATTGTCAGGACAAATGAAGGACAAGGTATCATCATAAAAGTGATGCAGTCACCTTTAAGGTTTTGGCGTAACGTTCGCTATACCTTTGAAGATACCGAGGGCAATCAGTATCCCAATGTTGATATTGTAACTGTTCAGGCGCATTATCGCGCTCAGAGTAAAAGCAGTAAGAAAGAGAAAACTACCATAATTCTGTACTTGCTAGCCGAGTATGGATTTCGTAAAACTATGGAGTTTCTCGAAGTTTCAGATAAAATTGTTGGTTTCGTAGATCATGTACCGGAAGTAGCTGACCCGGAATATGTATTTTTCGAAATTAAGAACAATATATATCTGAAAGTTAAACGTGAAGCAATGGAAGATGATGAGAATAAACGTACGAAAGATGCTAAGCGTATTGTAGCAACCATTTTGTATATATGGAAGCCGTACGCTAAGTATGCGTTTATATCTGATGATCCGAATAATGAAAATGTTCTGAAAAGTGGTGCTGATAGTATTGTCAGTAAGACAGTTTACAGAATGTTGCTTGGTGTGATTATCTACGATGTGGCTGACGATAGGTTGCCACTTGCAGGATCCCATGGAGAATCGCATCTTGCTTCATTGCGAACTTATCTTGATAAAATGACACAGGTTGAACTGGAGAGAGAACGTAGAGTTCCGTTAGAGAACATTTTTCAGTTGTTTAGATTTGTGTTCTTTAATATAAACAAATGGCTTGCTAATTATAAATCGAATAACCTATTCGATAAAAAATTAGGAGGCATTAACCTTCTCTTTTCAGGGACAGTTGAGAAATTATTTAATTCGATATATACGTTGACACGAGTCAATAAGAAGAAGTCTGATAGCAGTGCAGTAAAGAAAGCCTTAAGACTTAATCCTACTGTAGTCATGGATAGTTTCCATAGGGCTGAAGGCGTAAAATCCAAACCAGCATTTTACAATGATAACATCTTGTTAAGTATGCTGATTAAGAAGGTACGTCCGGATCAGTCTAAAGAAAATGGCAGCAGTAGTAAAGGTGGTGGTAAGAAGAAGTCCAACGGTAATCTGATCAATTCCGAGGAACATAAATTCTCTTCAACAATTCCGACAATAGAATCATTGTGGAGTTTACCATCATCAAATCCGGGTATTGCCGGTGATATCAATCCTTATGCTCAGATAGATGAGTATGGCTATTTTCATAAAGAAAGAATGCCGTGGTATAAGGAAATGGAACCGGTGGAAAAATACATTAATTAATTTGAGGAGTAATTATGAATTATCCATGGGGCGGTAGCAGTGGGTTTGGAGGTGAAGACCCACAGCAGCGTCGATATGAGATCTGCAAAGTTAATTGCAGTAATTACATCAAGATGATTGCGCAGTATCTGAATTATTGCGCTGATCAGGGAGATATCACTGATAAGGGTCTGTATGATAAACTTAGAAACGATCTTGTTTCTGAAGTTAAGCAGAACAATTCGGTAGTTTGGAATTTCATGTGGCAGCGAGTTGGTGATAACCAGCTCTCTGATCGTGATCTTTGGAAGTTGGTTGACCAGAGAAGGAAAGAGTTTCAGGCTACGTATGATACTGTAGACATGAGTGGCTTCGCTCGCGGAGGTGTACCTAATAATCCGTTCGCAAGTAATGGATTTGGTGGCTCTTCGATGGGTAGCGGCAGTCGGAGGTTTAATCGTTCTTCCAATATGAACTTCAATATGAGTTCTGATTGTGATGATGGTTCCGATTCGCTTGAGAGATTGTTTGGGCATAATAGTAGACAGCAGCGAGTAACTAATACCTATTCGCCCAGACCGACACAGACTATGGAACAGAGCAGGTATCAGGAACAGGATCAGCCTAGAAGAAGACCGATATCTGAACCTAAGCCTGAAGTAAATGTACCTTCATATCGTCAGAATATAACTAATATCTCTTATCGGACTAATGAGATACCTGACTATGAATTTAACAATACTGTTGGCAGTAGTATTCCTGAGTCGTTTATGACGGCGAGAGCGGCAAAGATTATTATCAGTGCTAACGGCGTTGTTAAAGGTGAATTGAAAGTTGTTGATGCTGAAATGAAAGATGTTGTAAAAGATTTGTCTGAAGTTAAAGACAATCTTAATGCAGCAGATATCAATGTAGATAATAAAACAGTAGTAGTAGCAGCGGTAGATAGAGTTGAAACTGTAAAAGGTGATAATGCTGAGTTTACCAAAGCATTTAACCGTATCAATGATAAGATAGTGAAGATGGACAAGACCAACATTGTTGATGTTGCCACTGTTATCATGTGTGAGATCGAATCTTGCGGAAATGAGTTCAGAAAGATTATCGAACCTCAGATCTGTAAGATGTTTAACAGTATCATGAAGATAGTGCTGAACTATATAACTTCTGAAACTGTAACATGTGAGAATCCAGTTAACTCATTTGAAGAAATTGAGCAACTTCTGGAACATGTAGGTAAACCGTATGACATTTATACAGATACTGAAAGATTCGGTACTGCAATGAAGGCAGCGGTTAACGGTTCGATGCTATCTATCTTTGGCATTAAGGGAAGTAAGCGTACTCTTGATATTACTAATAAAGATGATAAGAAAGTTTTGATGGATAATCAGAACTTACCAATCTTTGTTGATAATAAACCGTACAGATGCATTTATGGTGAAACACTCAGTCAGGAACAGCTTACGCAAGTAGATGAAGGACTCAAGAAGATCTTTAGTTATAAGATCCGACAAACGATTTTGTTGCACAGTATTCCTGAGTTCGGATTTACTTATAATACGAAACTGCAAACATCAATATTCGATGAAGATGAATTACATCGAACATTATTGATGTCCCTGATTGAAAGAGCAATGAACGGATTTATATACATGAATGATATTACGCAGACAAAATCAAGTAATCCGTTGTTATTAGTAGCGCAGGATTACAACGGAATATACGAAGCGTCTGAAGTATAATTCATTAACTTAGTTATGCATAATTAAGGACAGCACCTCCGGTTGTGGGGTGCTGTTCTTTTTTGTTTTAATGTAGTTTGATTTTTCTTACATATATATTATTATAGTGATAAGACGTACTAGGCAACGTCAGTTAACCAGTCCTAGCGAAGAAAGGAGCTCAGATGAAAGTAAAATTTCATCTTGACGCTACCGTTTCTTGCAGCCCGAAGGAGTTTAAGAAGCTCCTGAAGGCTGCAAGGAAGGCTGCGAAGGCTTCTGTCAAGGAGGCAATTGCCTCCAAGGCAGAGGCTGACGCAGAGCGTCAGCGCGAGCATCGCGGTTACAACCGCATGCATCGCGGCTGATGTGGCAGCCGCTCGCCCGTACCAGCCGGTCGAAGCTGTTGAATAGGTAACACTATGTCAGCAGCACTGGAATCCGAAGAGTAAGGCCGCAGAAAATCGCGGCTTTATTTTTTTTATTTTTCTCATATAAAGCATGGAATAGTCTTAGATTATGATAGGATTAAGCTATGAGTATTTTGTATGATGAAGATGTTATAAAGAACAATGCATTCATAGATTACAATACTCCGAATACTTCGTTTCTACGAATGTCTATTGTTCTTAAACGAATGGGAATACACAATAATTATTTTTTTCTTTCTTTATTAGATCCTAAATTACAGGGTGTAGATCCTCATTCGGAAAATTTAACTTTAGAGCAACAAGCCAGAATAGTTACAGAATGTAAAAGGAATATCTGGTACTTTGTAAGAGAAGTAGTACGAATACCAGTAGCTGGTGATGAACACGGTATTCCATATGTTCTCAATAGAGGTAATTTAGCATTCATTTGGTCATTCATGAATGATGTCGATGTGGGTTGGATAATGCCACGTCAGACAGGTAAGACTTATGGTACTCAGGTAGTAGTATGTTACATGATGTATGTCATGGGTACTAATCTGGATATAGGAATGTTTACTAAGGATGCTACTCTGGTACAGGATAACGTATCTCGTCTTAAGGAATTAAAAGAAGGATTACCTAAATGGATGGTAGTTAAATCACCTACTGATTCAGATAGAAAGGAAGGATTGTTTTATGCTGGATTGAATAATGAATATAAAACGTTTACTTCAGCTAATGATGAGAACGGTGCCTTTAAGCTAGGCCGCGGCGCAACGATGGCTGTAATTCATTTTGATGAAATTGCATTTATGAACTACAATTGGATTGTTGTGCCAACAGCTGTTAACTCAATGCTTGCTGCTTCTAATAATGCCAGAAAGCATGGGTTACCTTCTCCTATTGTGTATACTACTACTGCTGGTAATCCAGATATAAGACAAGGAGCATTTGCTCTTGATATCTTTATGAAAGCTGCTCCTTTTTTTGAAGCGATGTATGATGTTAAAGACAGAGAAGAACTTCTTAAAGTTATTGCAAAAAATTCATCATCAGCTTCTCCGATGCTGTATTTGGAATTTTCATATAAGCAGTTAGGTAAAGATGATAAATGGCTGCAGCAAGCAGCAGCTCGTGCTAATTTGTCTCAGGATGATATTGATCGTGATCTTCTTAACATTTGGAAATCTTCTTCTGATAATGCTATCTTAACTGAAGAGATGCGAAGAAAAATCAGAGCTTCATTAAAGGAACCGTTGTTTACTGATATATCAGATGGTTTTATGATGAAGTGGTACGTTAAAGAAGACGTAGTATTATCTCCGAAATTTAAAAATAGTCCGATGATTTTAGGTATGGATACTTCTGAAAACATCGGTAGAGACTTTACTACTATAACTATTACTTCATTAGCTAATATGGCAACATTAGCTACTTGCAGATGTAATGAATCGAATACTATGGAAGTAGCGAGATTTGTTTCTAAGTTATTGATAAAATTTCCTGGATTAGTTATCATACCTGAAAGGAAATCTACTGGTGTAGTAATTATTGATTATCTTCTTGAAGTATTAGCTCAAAATAATATCAATCCGTTCTTTAGGATATATAACGAAGTTGTACAGAATTTAGATGATCCGAAATATAGTTCGATTGACATATATTCTTATAGGAACATTATCGGAAGAGTAAGAGCTATGTTTGGCTTTATGACAACCAGTGTTTCGAGAAATATTCTCTATAAAAATGTCATGATGAAAATGCTTGAGCTTAATGCTGATAAGATTTATGATAAAACTCTTATTTCTGAATATTGTAATCTTACTTTAAGAGGAGGAAGAATTGATCATGAATCAGGTAAGCATGATGACCAGGTTATTTCCCATCTGTTAGCCAATTACTTTATCTTCTTTGGTAAGAACTTAAGAGTATACGGAATATCTGATGCGGATGTTCTTAATTCTGTAGAAGTTAATAATGTTAATGTATCTCCTAAAGAAAGAGCTCATCAGATAAGTATAAGAAGAAGAATCAATGAACTTCAATCTAAGTTAAATGACAATATCTCTTATGTATTAAAACAGTGTTATGAGAGAGAAGTAAATTATCTTAAAACATTAGTAGATGATTCAGCGATTGAAGTTGCACCGTTAGCAGTAACTCAGGTTAAATACGAAACAAATCAGATTAACAACAATACATCTGCTGAATCTTCTATCAGAAGTTTTGCCAGAAGATTTTTAAGATAGGAGAGATAAATGACAACCAAAATAAGAGATATATTAACAGAAACAGTTCAAGTGGATATAACACCAGATTTGGTTCAGAGATTAAATAGATTCGTAGTAATGTATGAATCTACTGGTACTAATCTGAATGCATTTGCTTCTCCTTATCTTGGGTTATATACCTGTTTGTTTACTGAACAAAATAAAAATGATTTTTTTGATCTATTTGATGTAGATAGTAAAGAATTTGCTTCTCATATTGCAACGAATTCGAGAGATACAGTATTTGGATTTTCAGTAAACGGTCTTACTCCTTTGTTGAAAAGGTCAGCACAGTTAGAAGCTAAAAATATGATGATAAGAGGCTTCTCTCAAGCAGAAATGAAGAAGATTATCAATGGAATACCAACTATTGATAAGAACTTCAAAGTTGTATCTGATCCGTTCAACTTATTCTGTACTTATTTAGTATATTGCTTTGCTAAATCCAAATTATCTAAAGATCTTATTCTTAAAGGTCAGACGTTTGTTCTTAAGATTCTTCAGTATAAATACTTTACCTCATTAGTCAATCATCGTTTTCCTTATAAGCCTAATGAAGCAACTATGCAAGCTACTTTTGAACAGTTAACTGCTAAGTTCGATATTAAGAGATATGGTACTTGGAAGTTAGTTATGGAAGCAAGAGTAGCTGATATGCTTTCTCCTGAGTCAATTCACAGAAAGACTATTGATACTTTTGTAGAAGATAAAGATGTGCTTTACTTTATGACTGATTTTCAAACCAGAATAAGAAATCAGATCAATATCTTCGTAGAAGAGTATATGCGAGTTAAAGAAACCAATGATAAATTTGGTTCTTATAGCGTAATAGGTACAGATAACGAAACAGGTGATACCAGATATGTAGAACAGGAAACTCAGTTAGATACCTGTATTCAAAAAGTATATGCTGATTGCTTATCAATATCCAGATTTATAGATGATGCTGCTATAAGAATAACTGCCTCTTTATTTTCAGCAGTGAATAATACTCAGATTAGAAATATGCTTATTGGTTTCAGTGAATACGCTACTAAGAAAGTTAAAGAGAATAAAAAATCTGAAACCAAAGAACAAGATGCTACTATTTTGTTATTAGGGCCATATGCTTTTATTGATAATGTTATACGTCAAACGTATAGATATTGCGGTAAAAGTGGAGTAGATACCAGTAAGCCTATTCTGGTTATTAAGACAGCTAAGAATGTATATTCATCTTCCAGAATATCAGATCAAAGTATTCTTAATATCAAAGCAACAGTAAACTTACTTATACAGCAAATTCAATATTCAACTCGTGAAACCACAGTATCAGCATTAAAGATTGCGCTTATAATTTATATTATTTTGATAGCTATAAAGAATATGAAAAATTAATAAGTCACTCTCTCCTAATAAATAGGAGAGAGTGATCTTTTATCTTCTTGGTACCATTCTTGTCAGAATATTCTTAAGTCTCTGAGGCTCATATACCTCAGCACCTCCTAAAGCGGTTAATGCTTCAGCATATTTATCTTCTGCACCTTTATAATCACTTATAGTGTCTTTGAATACACCAACTTCCATACCGTGAATTACCATATTACTTTCAACAGCGAATATCAGCTCATTATAGATGTACTGCTGTACTGCATAAACACATACATCGATAAGAGGTAATGCAGTACTTACATCTATACCACTGAAATTATCGTCATAAACTAATCTTACAGTAACTTGCCATGGAACCCAGTTGTATTGAGGAGGATCAAGCTGAATAACATTACCAGGTCTTATTATACCAGTAGGTGTACTCAACAGATTAGCATTAGTTTGAGACTGTAAAGCAGCACAGGCTAAACCGCTTACAGTATTTCCTTTAGTACTACAGCTGTTATAGAAGTTACCACTTGAACTTGTATTGATACTGTAAGGGAATCTTACACTCAATATACAACTTATATCTCTGTTTTCTCTTGCTTCAGGTGGTATACGGTAAGTACTATAGCTTCCGCTTATACCAAGAGCATAAGGAGAAGGAGAACTGGTATATTCGCACCAGTCTAAATTTAACATTATTCTGTATATCTTACCGCCTCTGACACTTATTTCATCACGAACACTTGATAACAATACTTTGTTCTTGATACATTCATCAAGAGTAGTATCTGATTCCCAAGGTTTGAATGCGGCTTCAAGTACAGGACGCGGTATAGTTCTGTATATTCTTTCCAGAATTAATTTAATACCATCTATCATCTTTACTACCTCGCTATACCTTAGCTATTGCATGGCTCATGCTATAAGAACAACCTTATAGGAGAATAGACTATATGAGTGTTTGTCCATTTCTGAATAAACTTACTCCTTCAGTTATGCAGAAAACATATGAAGCTCTTAAATATCCTTTCTTTACTGAAGGTGATTACAACGTTAATGTATTCGGTATAAGAAATACTGAAAACAAAGATTCTAACAAATTCAATGACTGTGTTGGTGTAGTTTACAAAGTCAATGATGAGTGGAGAATTAAGAAGTATGATGCTACTGTAGACCCCGGAGTAGCAGGAAGATTAAAGCCTCAGAACCCCAATGGAACTGCTATCTTAGTACCTGGTTATTATAAAGGTGCTTATGCAGTAGGACTTCATCACGGTAAGTATCAGGCTTTAAGACAGGTTAAGCCTATGAAATATTGGAGAGATAATAATAGAGATA
>Ga0326514_10002001_pt1 | contig 13036 bp, 7 predicted proteins | sample 3_2548_0518_D_FD_203653 | JGI IMG/M metagenome (GOLD analysis project Ga0326514, IMG submission 203653) | Bovine rumen microbial communities from UC Davis, California, United States - 3_2548_0518 | ecosystem: Host-associated > Mammals > Digestive system > Stomach > Rumen | place: USA: California...
AAGGAGATCTCCACACCAAACGACACCCAGTTCGTGCCAACCGCCAATGCTATCGTCTGAGTGAGCGTAGTCTGCTCAAGCGTAGTGAAGGTCACCATGTTGCTCCATGCTTCTGGATCTGAGCAGTCGCTCTTCACTTGGGCTTCGTAAGGCGTCTCAGGTGTGAGGCCTGTCAGCGTGACGTTGGTGGTGCTGCTGCTTGCAGTTTGCCATTCGCCAGCGGGAACTACATGGGCACCGATGGTGATGTCGTCAACATAGAGATAGTATTGATAGTTGGAGAAGTAGTGGATGGCGAAGTACTTCGCATTGGCAGGAAGCTCTTGAGTGTAGGCTTGCCATGTTGTGGTAGCATTGATTGTGTCGCCCCAAGTGAAAGCCTCCACATCGTTGGTGGTGGTGGAATAGCCCACGTTGAACACCTCGGTTCCGCTGCCTTTCTTATAATAGAATTTCAGCTCGCCAGTTACGGTCAGCTCGGGAGAAATCAGATACTGGTTGTAATCGTCTGAACTGCTGTAAGAGGAGAATCTAAAGCCATACGAGCCACTGTGCGCAGCAGTTGTATTGCGTCCAGCATGATAAGTTCCAGTAGCGTCTATGCCATTGATAGAGTCACCAATGAAAGTCCAGCCGTCTAACGAAGTCTCGCTTTCGAAGTCCTGCATGAACGGGGCTGCATCATGGGCAGCTATTCTGTATTGCACAGTGTAGCTATCCACATCAATGGAGCCATTCCATCTAAGGCCAGCGGTGGTTGCAGTCAATAAGCTGTCAACAACAGCCAAACCCGTAGGTGTCGGGCAGGGATCAAGAGTGGTGAAGGTGATGATGTTGGACTCAAGGCTCAAACCGTCGTCGCCGCAGTTGCCTTGCACCTTGGCTTCGTAAGTGGTTTCAGGCGTGAGGCCGGTAAGGATGGCAGGAGCCTCGTCAACGGTGACGGTCTGCCATTGGCCAGCGGCAACAGGAATACCGATGCCCACATTGTCGATGTGCAGGTCGTTGTCGCCAGCGTTGCTGCCTGTTGAGGATGTTGATTCGCCGTAGAAGGCAATCTTCACGGTCTTGCCGACGTATGCCGAAAGGCTGATGTTGACATGTTCGCCTGTGGTGGCGATGGTGTTATAGACATATTGTGAACCGGTATTGTTCCACTCGCGCAGGATGGTCCATGCTTCATCGGCATAAATCAAAACGACAAATCTGTCATCGGCTTGCAAAGTGTCATTTTCAATAGGATCCGAGTTGCCATAGTCGGTCAGGGCAAGGTCGAAGTCCAAGTTGTAGCCATTTTCAAGGGTGACTTCAGGAGTCACAAGCCAATTCTTGCGTGAGGTTCCGTAGATGTTGAGTTTTGCGTTATAAGCACCCAAACCAGTAGTGGTAGTTCCCCAGTTGGATCCTGATGTCAATTCGATAGTGTCGGCCAGCACTCCGTCCACCAAGCCGCTGTATTGTGTCCAGCCAGTTGGAATGCCACTGGTGTTGAATGCTTCAAAGAAGCCAATCGCAGTAGCGGCTGTTCTGTAGCTGACAGTGTAGTTTTCGCTGGTACCAATCCAGTTCAGTGTGGCAGTATAGCCCGAAAGTTCTGTGGCGGCAAAGCCAGTGGGAGCAGGGCAGGCCACTGTGGTGGTGAAGTTGACTGTGTTGCTCCAGTCGCTCACGTCTCCACCGCCGCAGTTGCCACGGACACGCACATAATAATGAGTCTCGGGATTGAGGCCGCTCAGCACATAGTTTTCATGGTTATCGACGTTTTCAATAAGTGCAACGATACGGCTGAAGCTAATAGTATCGGAAACTTGCACGTCCCAAGCGGTTTGGGTCTCGTCGTTCAAGAGCCAGCTGAGGGTGGCACCGTGACCGTAAACATTGCTGTAAGTCAGGCCAGTGGGTTTGAAGCAGGTAGGAGCCTCAGTAATGGCGATGTCGTCGATATAAACTTGACGGGTGCTTGAGGTTGAGCTGGCGGCTTCCATCAAGATGGCGATGTAGTGGGCCGTTGCATTGGCAGGCACAACATACTCGAATTCCTGGTAGGAAGTGGTCAGGGCTTGGGTGGCCATCTCCGTGAAGGTGGTAGCATCGGCCGGGTCGGTCATCAAACCGATCTTGAAGGTAACAGTGTTGCTGTTGGCCTTGGCCGAGAGCGTAATGAGCTTGCCAGCCAAGTTCTCCATTTCAGGCAGGATGGCATATTGGTCCTGAGGATCGTAATAGTCGTAATTGCTTGAGGAATTGAAATACAAGCAGTTGGGCGAGGATTGAGAGTTATAATGATAGATTCTCGGATAACCTTGATAAGTACTATAAGTGGTTGTGTTGATCTTGTTCCAGCAGATGGGCAGAACACCTGCAGCAGCCGTGTAGCTGTCGAAATTTTCGGTGTAGCCCACGGCGGGGATGATTTCGCAGTCGGTTAAGACTTCAATCACGCTACTCCATGAGCCGAAGTCTTCGCCACCGCAGTAGGCGCGCACTCTTGCATAATATCTGGTGGAGGGTTGCAGACCGGTCATATTGTAGGTGGCTGCACTGACAATCGCTTCTGTTGCATTGTTGAAGTTGCCATTGTCGGCAAAAGCCACTTGCCATTGCTCGGCTTCGCCGGCAGTCCAGGTGAGGGTGGCACTGTTAGTGGTAACATTATCCACAGCCAGACCTTCCACATCGTAACCGCAGGCCACGCGAGTGATGCTCACATTATCGACAGCCGCAGGGGGTTGGACACCGCCACTACCATCGTTGCGCCATGCCAAAACCATGTAATAGTTGCCAGCGGGCACGTTGACGGCCACGCTTTGGTTTTGCCAATCGGTAACTAAATTCAGCTTGCCGCCACCGTCCAAGGCAATCCAGCCACTCGGAACAGTTGAGTAAGTCAAACCAGAAGGAAGTGACGTACCAGCGGTCAGTGTTACCGAAGCGGGTACTAATGCTACTCTCAGGAAGTCCCATGTGCTTTCGCCATTGGCCATCCAGTTGTAGGCAAATTCAAATTTGCCTTCCGTGAAGTTGAGGAGCTTGGTGGCATACACCATGGCAGCGCTGTTGTTGGTGTAGGCGTTGGTGGTGCCGCTGTCGTTGGAGACGTAGAGGGCATGAGTGCCGCCATTGTTGACAGCAGTACCCCAGGCCCAAGCGTTGGTAAGGGTGCCGTTAATCAGTTCCCAACCGCAGGTGGCGCCTTCAAAGTCGTCGCTCCAAGCGTCGCCAACGAGCTCGGCCTGAGCAGTGGTGCTGAAGCTTGCGGTTTTCCAGTCGCTGGTAGCACCGCCTTCGCACACGCTCTGTGCTTGCACGTCGTAAGCAGTGAGCGGAGTAAGACCGCTGAGCGTGAAGGTGGTATTGGTGGAGTTAGAGGCAACATCAATCCAGTTTTCGTCAGCAGCCAACTTGTATTGCACGTTGTAAGTGCCGCTGCCGCCACCCACGGTCAAGGTAGCTTGGTTATGGGTGATTTCGGAAACTGCAAGGGTGGGCTTGTAGCATGGCTGAACACTAGAGGGAGTGATGACCATCTGGATGTTCGGGCGGTTGGCTTGTGCGGTGCCAGGCACCGTGCTGGTGGTGTAAGGGCCAGCACTGTCGTGTTGGGTGTAGCGGGCCATGGTAGTAGTCGTAGCCGTGCCTTGCCATGATTGACCGCTGAAGTAGTAGAGATAATCCTTGATGAAGCCAATCAGAAGGTTAGACGTTCCGTCGTAATCAAACGGGGTGTCAAGGTTGATGGTTACCCAACCCGCTGTTGTGGTAACGGGAAGCGTTCCGCTAAAGACCTCGACGGCATCGGCAAGGCTAATGCCTCCTGCCGAAAGGTCTTCGGCATCAACATTTGCCATGTAAACGGTAATCGGGAGATCCTTGGCTGCAATGCCCATGTAGTAAAAGCTAATGCTGCTAATGGTTCCCGCCATTCCAATCTCCTCGGCAGTGTAGAGCTGCTCGGTGATGGAGTAGTTGTAATACGTACCAATTGGGTTGGTGTTGCTCGTGGCAGTACCGTTTCCAATCGTCACAGTTGTCTGTGCTTGTGCTGCCCAAGGCGCAATCAGCGCTATCAGCAGCATGAGAAGTAATCTTTTACTTTTCATAATGATTGAATTTAATTGTTAAACATTTGTTTGATTGATATTTAAAGTTACAATAATCTATACAATTGGGCATAAAACATGCTTTTGCGCGGCAAAAATAGGTTTTTTTTAAATGGAAACGAAGAAAAATGGAGAAATAGTTGGTTTTTTTCCCCAATTCCAAAGCAATAAATGCCTACAATTCTTCCCTCAAATACTTTCCTGTATAGCTCTCTTCACATTGCGCCACTTCCTCCGGTGTGCCTTCGCAAACGATGCGTCCGCCGCGCTCGCCGCCCTCGGGGCCCATGTCGATGATCCAGTCGGCCATTTTGATGACGTCCATGTTGTGCTCGATGATGAGGACGGTGTTGCCTTTTTCGACCAACTTGTTCAGCACGTTCATCAGCACCTTGATGTCCTCGAAATGCAAGCCCGTAGTGGGTTCGTCGAGCACATAAAGCGTCTTGCCCGTGTCGCGTTTGGCGAGTTCGGTGGCCAATTTCACGCGCTGCGCCTCGCCGCCGCTGATGGTGGTGGAGGCCTGGCCGAGGGTGAGATAGCCCAAGCCGACATCCTTCAAAGTCTTGATTTTCTGCACGATGCTTGGGATGTTCTCGAAAAACTCCACCGCCTCGTTGATGGTCATATTGAGCACGTCGTTGATCGATTTGCCTTTGTAGCGCACCTCAAGCGTCTCGCGGTTGTAGCGTTTGCCTTGACATTCCTCGCACAGCACCGTCACGTCGGGCAGGAAGTTCATTTCGATGACGCGCACGCCCGCGCCTTTGCAGGCCTCGCAGCGACCGCCTTTCACGTTGAAGGAGAAACGCCCCGCCTTGTAGTTGCGTATTTTCGACTCGGGCAACTCGCCATAAAGTTTGCGGATTTCGTCGAAAACCTTGGTGTAAGTGGCTGGGTTCGAGCGCGGTGTTCGTCCAATCGGGGCTTGGTCGATTTGGATGATTTTGTCCAATTTCTCCAAGCCTTCGATGCTGTCGTAGGGTAGCGGCTCTTTTACGGAGCGGTAGAACTTTTGGCTCAAAATAGGGGAGAGGGTTTCATTGATTAAGGTGCTCTTGCCCGATCCGCTCACGCCCGTCACGCAGACCATCACGCCAAAGGGCAACCGCAAGTCCACGTTTTTCAGGTTGTGGCCGCTTGCACCTTTTATGATAAGGTAGTCGCCTTCCAAAGGTTTGCGCCGCGTTTTCGGCACTTCGATTTGGCGCAGGCCGTTGAGGTAGTCGCAGGTGATGGAACGGCCGTTCTTGATTTCGGCGGGCGTGCCGGCAAAGACGACTTCGCCGCCGTGCCGTCCCGCGCCCGGACCAATATCGACCAAATAATCCGCGTTGAGCATGGTGTCTTTGTCGTGCTCCACCACAATGACCGAGTTGCCGATGTCGCGCAGTTCCTTCAGCGACTCGATGAGGCGTTGGTTGTCACGCTGGTGCAGGCCGATGCTGGGCTCGTCCAAAATATATAGTACGCCCGTCAGTTGCGACCCGATTTGTGTGGCCAAACGGATGCGTTGCGCCTCGCCGCCCGAAAGCGAGGCCGCCGGACGGTTCATGTTCAGGTAGTCGATGCCGATGTCCAAGAGGAAATGCACGCGCTTGTGGATTTCACGCAAGATTTCCTTGGCTATATCGTTTTGTCTTTCAGTGAGTTTTGCGGGAAGTTCGTCAATCCACTTGCCGAGGCTGAGCGTGTCCATGTTGGCCACCTCAGCGATGTTTTTCCCGTCGATGCGAAACCATTGCGACTCCTTTTTGAGCCTCGTGCCGCCGCAAACGGGACAACTCACATGGTTCATAAACGAGCCTGCCCACCGCGCGATGGCCGCCGAAGCCTCCTCGTTGTTCTGCTCCTCGATGAAGTTGATGATGCCCTCGAAGTTGATTTTGAACGTCGAGGTGACGCCGAGGGTTTCGCGCTTCACCTCGAAGGTTTCGTTGGTGCCGTAGAGAATCACGTCCAAGGCCTCGTCGGAGAAGTCCTTAAGTGGCGTGTCCAAGGTGTAGCCGTATTTCAGCCCGATGGCCTCCAACTGCTTGAAAATCCAACTGCCGGCCTTGTATTCGCCCGCCGGGGCAAGACCGCCCTTGCGGAGGCTCAAATTCGGATTGGGAATCAGTTTTTCCTTATCGACCACCGCGATTTCGCCTAAGCCGTTGCACTTGGGGCAAGCCCCGTAAGGCGAGTTGAACGAGAAGGTGTTGGGTTCGGGGTCTTCGTAGGAGAGTCCAGTGGTGGGGCACATCAGCAGGCGGCTCAAATAGCGCAGTTGCCCGTTGTCGTTGTCCAAAACCATCAGCAGCCCTTTGCCGTAGCGGAAGGCCGTCTGCACTGATTTTTTGATACGCGAAAGCGCGTCCTCGTGTACCTCGATGCGATCGATGACGATTTCGATGTCGTGGGTCTTGTAGCGGTCCACCATCATCCCGAACTCGATTTCGCGCATTTCGCCGTCCACGCGCACACGGGTGAATCCCGCCTGACGGATATGCTCGAACAGTTCCCGATAATGGCCTTTTCTGCCTCTCACGGTCGGGGCTAAAATGTTGATTCGCTTGCCGTCGAACTCCTTGAGAATCAGGTCGGTGATTTGCTCTTCGGTGTAGCGCACCATGCGCTCGCCCGTGTTGTAGGAATAAGCCTCGCCGATGCGGGCATACAAAAGGCGCAGGAAGTCATAGATTTCGGTGATGGTGCCCACCGTCGAGCGCGGGTTTTTGTTCACGCTTTTTTGCTCGATGCTGATGACGGGGCTCAAGCCCGTAATCTTATCCACATCAGGGCGTTCCATGTTGCCGATGAACTGTCGCGCGTAGGCCGAGAAACTCTCCATGTAGCGGCGTTGTCCCTCGGCATAAATCGTGTCAAACGCCAGCGACGACTTGCCGCTTCCGCTGATCCCCGTGACCACCACGAGGGCATTGCGAGGCATTGAGAGGTCGATGTTTTTCAGGTTGTTCTCCCTCGCACCGAGGATTTCAAGGGTTTTATCTTCACTGAATTCGTTCATTTTTATCGACATCTTTATAATACCCAATCAACTCTTCCATAGTTTCAAACGGCCCTTCTTCCAAGTCAACCCATGTTTCGTTTTCAAGGCATTGCATTTTCCAACCTACCAACGTTTCATCATCAATCACGGGTACGACGCGCCGATTCACTCCAAGGCTGAAACCGCCAATGAAGTCGTTATAAGTCGCGTTCATCTTGTCGACGATTCCGCTCAGGCTTCCTTTTATCTTCTTGGTTGTCATTCTGCACTCCTCATTTTCTTATGCGTTTTCGCAAAATCCCCAGTCGGAATCTTGATCTCATAGCTGTTGCCTGGAGAAACAGTCAGTGAAGTGCTGCGTAGCCACGGGTTGAAATACTTTAGCATCTTGTAGTTTGTGCCTTGCCTGTAGGCAAAATCCACCAAGTCGGGAATGGATTGCACGACGGTGACAGTCTTGGTCTCGTAAGGCCTGTACCAACCGTTGTCGCGAATCGTAAAACCGTATTTTTCAGGGTTCTCCGTGATGAGTTTCAGTGCAAGGATACGGTAAACATAGCGTTGCGTTTCCTCGGGCAGCAGCATGTCAAAATAGGAGTCCACGCGCTGCTCTTCCATCGTCTTGGTGATGCGACCGTTGCCGCAGTTGAAGGCCGCCGCTGCCGAAATCCAACTGCCGAATTTGCGGTAAGAATCTTTAAGGTACTTGCAAGCCGCAACGGTTTCTTTTTCAACATTGTAGCGCATGTCGACTTGCTTGTTGATTTCGAGGCCGTATTCTTTTCCAGTGCCTTCCAAAAACTGCCAGAAACCGACCGCTTTTGAGGGCGAAACGGCGTTGGTCAGTTCGCTCTCAATCATGGCGAGATACTTGAAATCTTCGGGCAGGCCGTATTGCTCCATGATAGGCTCCATGACTGGAAACCAACGTGTGGTGCGCTTCAACTGCAATATGGTGGCGGAATGTCTGTATGTGTTTACCATCAGTTCCCGTTCCAACCGCTCCCTTACGAAAAACAAGTCCAGCGGCACTTCCTCGCCGCAAAAAGTCATGGTTTCGGGCAACTCAACATCGTGCGTGATGTGGTCGATTTGCTCGAAAACTACAAATTCGCGGTCGGTGCCTTCGTACTCTTCCAGTTGCTCCAATTGTTCGTCATTGGATTGGGCCGGCAAAAGCGTAATGGCAGCTGTCACACCTATTAATATAATGGCTATGCCGCAGGCCAAGAGGATGTTTCTTGTTTTCATTGGGTGATACGCTTGATGGTTTCTCGTTTCTCTAAACTCTAAACACTAAACTCTAAACTAAAATGGTGTCACAAAATCCTTGAACATTGGCGACACCTTGTCCTTCTCCGAAAGAATCGGGTTCTCAATGTCCCATTTGATGTTCAAGTCGGGGTCGTTCCAACGGATGCTCCCTTCCGAGGCTTTGTTGTAGACATTGGTGCATTTGTAGGTGAACACGGAATAATCTTCCAAACAGGCGAACCCATGAGCGAAGCCTTCCGGAATCCAATACATGAACTTATTGCTTTCGGTCAAAATGACAGACTCCCACTGCCCGTAGGTCGGTGAACCTTTTCTTATGTCGACGGCCACATCCATTACCGCACCCTTCACCACACGGACCAACTTGCCTTGCGCGAAAGGCGGCTTCTGGAAATGCAGCCCGCGCAACACGCCTTTCATCGATTGCGACTCGTTGTCCTGCACGAAATCCATGTCCAAGCCATGCTCGGCAAAACGCGCCTTGTTGTAACTCTCGAAGAAATAGCCGCGTTCGTCCATGAAGACATCCGGCTTGATGACCAACAGGTCTTTTATCTTGGTTTCTATGATTTCCATGATTTCAGTTTTTAACTACGGATTACACGGATTTTACGAATTGCATTAGAAGATTTTGCCACTAACGTTAGCAATGGTACGAATATTATCGCATCGAGGATTAGTGAAATTGGACGCTTGCGTCCTTAAATTATTTCGTTTTAATCTGTTCAATCCGTGTAATCCGTAGTTTTTTGATTATAAATGCACACATTCATTAAACGCCGCCGCCGCCGCCTCCATAATGCCTTCCGACATAGTTGGGTGGGGGAACACGGCGTGAATAATATCCTCGCCCTTGGCACCCAGATCGCGGCAAAGCACAGCCGAGGCCACCATTTCAGTCACGTTGTCTCCAACCATGTGGCAGCCGAGCCAATCGCCGGTCTTGGCGTCGAACACGACCTTGATGAACCCGTCGCGGTTGCCGGCAGCGGTGGCCTTGCCCGATGCGGTGAAGGGGAACTTGCCGATTTTCACCTCATAGCCCGCAGCGATGGCCTTGGCCTCGCTCAGGCCGACAGAGGCGATTTCGGGTGTGGTGTAGGTGCAGCCGGGGATGTTGGCGTAGTTGAGCGGCTTGGGGTTGAGGCCGCAAATCTTCTCTACGCAGATGATGGCTTCGTGGTCGGCCTTGTGGGCCAAAGCTGGACCGTGTACGATGTCGCCGATGGCATACACGCCTGGCACATTGGTGCGGTACCATTCATCGACATTAACCTTTCCGCGCTCGGTGCTGATGCCGAGCTCCTCAAGGCCGAGGTTGTCGATGTTGGTCTGCACACCCACGGCTGACAAGACGATGTCGGCCTCCACGGTCTTTTCGCCTTTCTTGGTGCTGATGGTACACACGCACTTCTCGCCTGTGGTGTCGACGTGCGTTACCGAGGCTTCGGTCATCACGGTCATCTTCAGTTTCTTGAAGGCGCGTTCCACTTGCTTGGAAACTTCCTCGTCCTCATTCGGGACCACATTGGGTAGGAATTCCACCAAGGTCACTTTCACTCCCATTGAGGTGAAGAAGAAAGCGAACTCCGAGCCGATGGCGCCTGAACCAACCACCACCATGCTTTCGGGCAGTTTGTCCAAAACCAATGCCTGACGGTAGCCGATGATTTTCTTGCCGTCGATAGGCAAGGCAGGCAGTTCGCGAACGCGAGAACCCGTAGCCAAAATAATGTCATCGGCTTCGTAAATGGTGATGTTGCCTTCGGCGTCGGTCACTTCCACTTGCTTGTCGGCGGTCAGCTTGCCGTAGCCGGCAATGACTTCCACGTTGTTCTTCTTGAAGAGGTATTGCACGCCCTTGCTCATGGTGTCGGCCACGCCGCGACTGCGGGACACGACGGCTTCCATGTCGGGTTTCACTTCGCCTTCCACCTTGATGCCGTAGTTCTCGGCATGATTAATATAGGTGTAGACCTGCGCGCTCTTCAGCAGGGCTTTGGTGGGGATGCAGCCCCAGTTGAGGCAGATGCCGCCCACTTCGGCCTTCTCGACCACGGCCACTTTCTTTCCAAGTTGTGATGCTCTGATGGCAGCCACATAGCCCCCGGGGCCGCTGCCGATAACGATGATGTCGTATTTCATATTCAAGTATTTAATGATTTAATATTGACTACGTCGAATGCTTTGCATTTCAAAGATTTAAAATTTCAAGATTTCGGAATTCTGTTTTTTCGCTTCGCGTCATTGCGAGGAACGAAGCAATCCAGAGACCTGAATCATTGAAACCGCGAAATTACGAAAAAAACTGCAATCAATTGGTGATATAGGTGGATTGTTTTTATAATTTTGCATGTTGAAATTCTGCGAAGGGAAATTCACCGAATGTTTCCAAAATTATTTACCTTTGCAGGCAAAATGAATAGTGTATGGAAAGATTCTTCAATACAGCTGGGCCGCAAATCCCTGAACTCAACTATACCATCGACCCGCTGACGCGCTTCGACCTGGAAGAGGTTCTGATGCTCATCCGTCAGCAACGCTACTTCGTGATGCACGCGCCAAGGCAAACGGGCAAGACCTCTTGTATGCTCGCCCTGCGCGATTATTTGAACAATGAGGATGACTACATCGCCGTCTATGCCAACGTGGAAGGCGGACAGGCCTCGCGCAACGACGCGCAAAGCGTGGTTAAATCCACTGTTGACACTTTGGCCGAACAATTCCGAAGCGTGGTTGGGAACGATGTTTCGCTTCAGATTCGGGACGAAGTGCAACAAGTGGGAAAAGACTCGATGCTTTCAACTTATCTGCGCCGCCTGTCGGAAAGCCTGCCCAAGCCGATAGTCCTAATCATCGATGAGATTGATGCGCTGGTGGGTGATAGTTTGGTGGCCATTCTTCGCCAAATCCGCTCTGGCTATGCCGATCGCCCCAAGGCCTTCCCGCAAACCATCATCCTCTGCGGCGTGCGCGACGTGCGTGACTACCGCATCGTGCTTTCCAACCAAGACATCATTACGGGTGGGTCGGCTTTCAACATCAAGACGGAGTCGCTGCGGTTGGGCAATTTCTCGAAGGAAGAAATCCATGAACTTTATATGCAGCACACCCAAGAAACGGGTCAGATTTTCGACGAGGCTTGCTTCCCGATGGTGTGGGACGCCACCGAGGGGCAGCCTTGGTTGGTGAATGCCCTTGGGCGTGAAGTTACCTACAAAATGCGCGAAAACCGCGACCGCAATGTCCGCATCATCCCGGAGATGATTGACAAGGCCATCGAGAACCTTATTTATCGCCGCGATACCCATATCGACATATTGATTGACAAGTTGGAGGAGCCTCGGGTGCGTCGGGTCATTGAACCGATGTTGGCGAATAGTGAAGAAGCGGATGATGGACTGATTCCTACAGATGACATACAATATGTGGAGGATATGGGACTGATTAAGCGTGAACGTGGAAAACCGCGCCGCATCGCCAATGGTATCTATCGCGAAATCATCCCGCGTGAACTGACTTGGAGTACGCAAGACACTTTGTCACAGCAACCGCAATGGTACCAAAACCCCGACAACAGCATCAATATGGAGAAGCTGTTGCTCGACTTCCAGCAGTTTTTCCGCCAAAACGCTGACGCATGGATTGGCCGTTTCGACTATGCCGAAGCCGGACCGCAACTGCTGTTGCAGGCTTTTTTGCAACGAATTGTGAACGGCGGTGGCTACATCGACCGCGAATATGGCTTGGGGCGCAAGCGCACCGATTTGCTCATCCGCAAGCCTTTGACCGACCATTACGGCGGTCCGGTGCAGCGTGTGGTCTTGGAATTGAAGATAAAGCGTGGCGACCTTGACAAGGTTATTGAGGAGGGATTGGAACAAACCGTGGGTTATATGGATTTGGTCGGCTCTGTAGATGAAGGCCACCTCATCATTTTCGACCGCACGCAGGAAAAGATTTGGGACGAGCGCATCTGGCACAAGCCCTACGACTACAACGGACGGACGATTATGGTTTGGGGAATGTGATATTACGATTGCTCAAGTGTTTTGGGCGAAATCACCTTTTCCTCGGATTCTTCTTGAAAGGATTCTCCTTTTGGATTTCTCTTCTCGCTAATCCATTTAATCACTTTGAGCAAAACCGCCCACAGCGCAAAGAACGCCACTATGCCGACGACCCAAACGACCAGTAATTCGGTAACCATTTTGCTCGATTTTTAATTAGTTGGAATTTTCAATTTCGGGTGCAAAGGTAAGAAACTCTTCCCGATTAGTGAGGCTATTATTAATAAAGGTGAGAAAAAATTGTCGGTTTCAAAAAAAACACTACCTTTGCGCCATCAATAATACAGAAAAAATATGAATTACGACGCAAATCCAGTACATGTCCTCTACGACAACGAGTCATTGAAGCATCTCGTTCAAGTCATTGTCGAGCGCAACGACGCAATATCGGGAACCACTTTCGTCAACCTGTGCTACCAAATCAAGCAGCAGGCCATTCGCGACCGTGCCCTTGCCGACCTCGAAAACACGATTTACACCAGCGAGGAACTCGCCCCCGAAGACCAAGTTCGCGTCAGCAGGATGCTTTGGGAACTCATTTGGGAACACAAGGTCTATCTGCTTTTCGGACGCAGTCCTTTGCTCGGTTTGAGCAACGG
>Ga0326514_10002003_pt1 | contig 13034 bp, 16 predicted proteins | sample 3_2548_0518_D_FD_203653 | JGI IMG/M metagenome (GOLD analysis project Ga0326514, IMG submission 203653) | Bovine rumen microbial communities from UC Davis, California, United States - 3_2548_0518 | ecosystem: Host-associated > Mammals > Digestive system > Stomach > Rumen | place: USA...
TAGAAATATTAAAACTAATTTACCCGTTGAATAATACTAGGAGGGATTAAATGTCTCTTAATAAAACTGTAAAATACACAGGATATGTTAATGCGAATTTGTTAAATATTCGGACTGGCCCCGGTGCTGAATATAAACCAGTCTCTTTTAGCCCACTTAAAAATGGAACTGCCATTGGGGTGTGTGATACAACTCAGGCTAAAACAGGAGTCACTTGGTTATATATTGTCTATAATGACAAATATGGTTTTTGCAATAGTAAATTTATAAGCAAAAATAAGGGGAAGGCTACGATTTCAGTAAAGCCATCAACTCCCCAGAATATCACCACGACTCAAAAAACTGAAGCTCCTAAAGAACCGCCCACAATTAAACAAAAAAATCAAAATTATCAATAGCTGTGTTTGAAAAGCGAAAAAGCTGTTTATGATGATATTGTGAAATATAAGTGTCGTCATAAGGGCGGAGCTTATACGCACGAAGATATTGTTAAGAAAAGGATTACTACTTGTACTGGCGCGGTGACAGCTGCTTTAGTAGAGGCGGGGTTAATTAAAAAAGGTAAGCGCATTAACCATAAACCTGGCATTGGTGGCGGTGCCGAAAATATTCTAAAGAAAAAGAATACAATAGTTAAGTCAATGACTGGTTATGAAAACCTTGATAAAACCAAGTGTGATGTTTATTATGTTGGCGCCAAAAACTGGGCGCATATGCCAAGTCGTTATAAAGTACCTGGCGCAGCATATATTCAAGACTCTAATGGGTTTATGTATCAAGGTAAGAAAAATGGAAAAGATGTAAATCGTTCCTGCAATAACAGTGGTGCTCAAGTAAAAGCTGATAGCAAGGGCGTAAAAAGATATTATAATGATACCATGATTGAATCTGGATACACTTTTAAAAGTCCTATTCTGGTGGCTATTATTCCTAAAAAGAAATGATAAAAGAGGTGGTGCTTAGCACCACCTCTTCTTTTTTAGAATCTTCCAGAATCACCAAATCCAGCGGTTCCACGAACCGTTTCACTTAACTCATCAACTTCATTTAAATCAACTTGGAAATAAGGCACAACAACAAGCTGGGCAATTCTTTCTTGCGGCTCGATTGTTTGAATCTGGTTAGTGTCATTATGAATTGCTACGATAACAGGGCCACGATAATCGGCATCAATAACCCCTACGCAATTAGCTGGTCTTAATCCCCGCTTAGTTGCAATTCCGGAGCGTGCGAAGATTGCTCCGAAAGTTCCCAGAGGAAGGTCAACCGCAATACCAGTGGAAACCTTTTCGGTTGTGTGCGGGAAGACGAGTAGAGGCTCATCTGTGGCAGCGTATAGGTCAACACCCGCTGCATACTTAGAACCAGAAGTTGGCTCTTTTGCAAATTCATTTAACTTTTTATAATTAATTCGCATTACAGCACCTCATATTTAATTTCGACGTCGGAAATAGGCTCTTTAATGTCATTGAAGACTTTGGTTAAAGATACCTTATAGAACTCGTCAATAACTTCCCCTTTGCTTTTACGCTCTTTGCGCTCACTAGAATACTTGCTCAGCTCATAGGAACCAGCCTTCTTAGACTCTTCAATTAGTTGAGTGGCTTCAAGCTCGGTATCAACACGATAAGTCTCAACTGCGCTAACTAAATACTTCATAATCCTTTTATCTCCTTTGAATTAAACTAATTTGATTTCGATTTTATTTTTGCTATATTTTAGCATTTCTTCAGCTTGGATACGTTTCATTATACCCCTTGTAAACATTTTTGTTCCAGCTATATCAACTTTATCAACATTATACATTTCAGAAAGTTTAAAAACTGTTTCTGGAATGTCCTCAATTTTAGTTTGAACAGCTTCTAATTTTTCTGAATCTTCGTAGACGTAAAAAGTTTGATATAAGTCAAATGGATGAAAAACTCCAATTATCTTTTTCATAACTTTTTTCTCTCCTTAACATTCAATCACCATATCGTCGCATCTAAACAGATAATAAAGATAAGGTTCATTTCTAATCTTAACCCAAATTTCCCAAGCATTATTGTCTTCATCCTTGTCTATCGAGAGGAGTACTCCTCGATAGTTTTGGATAAGGTCAATCAGCTCTGAAGCGGCAACCGCCGCAGGGTTTTTATTTTGTTTTTCATATAAATGAAATACAGTAAAATCATATCTTTCTCGACACAAGAGCATAGCATAAGCATCGAGCGTCCAATTAAACCATTCTTCAAGTTGTGGTTTAATCGCTGCGATGTCTGCCTTAGTCATTCTTTTCTCTTGTTTCATAGCTTCTTTATTTAAGTCATATACTGTGCCGATTGAAATATCAGTGCTCATTGTTTTCTCCTTTTTATATATTAAAAATCAATTCCGTTGTGTCGGATTTTTTGATTTTTACTTCCTCTTAACTCTAAAGTCAAATCTCTCAATTCATCAACATATGGTCCATCTATTAAAGTGTCTATATTAGATAAGATACTATTAATAATGGGATTATTTTCTTTTTGTAAATCTTCTAAAGTATAACCAGTCCAAATAAAAATCTTAATGGTTGGATAATTTTGTTTGACTTCGTTAATAATATTATTTACAAATTCACGATTTTCAGGGCAAAGAGGTTCGCCCCCAAGAATTGAAAAGTTTCTTTGGATACCATTCGCAGAAATTGCTTGAATAATCTGTTGAGAAAGGTCGGCGGGAACCTCTTTTCCGCCATCATAATCCCAAGTTTCTGGATTGAAACATCCTTTACATCTGTGCGGGCACCCCTGTGTAAATAGGGACACGCACACGCCTTTACCATTCGCAAAATCATTTTTAACTAAACCGCTATATCTCATAATCGCATTCTGCCTTTCAAAAGTAATGAGTGTTTAAATCTCATTTCAGTTTCTTGCTGTTTACCTAAATTGAAAGCAGTTTTATAATCACCGGTGAGATAGCCAGTGACGCGTCTTAGACGCTGGATGTCTGTGCCGTCGCACATTGGACATTTATCATTAATTTCGCTAGTATAACCACAGTTTAAGCATAAATCATTTGGGATATTTAATGCGAAATAAGGAACATCTTTATCCATCGCATAATTTACGATTTGTTCTAGGGCATCAATATTATTTAAAATTGAGCTATCTAATTCAACATAAGTAATACATCCAGCAGATGAGTATCCAGTTAATTGACTTTCAATATCAATCTTAGTGAATGGGTCAATTTCTTTCCAAACAGGAACATGAATTGAATTGGTAAAGAAATCTTTATCACTAATATTTTCAATTATACCATATTTTTTTTGGAATTTTTTCATTGATGTATAACAAAGATTCTCAGCGGGAGAATAATATACACCAAAGTTTAATTTATATCGTTTCTTAAATTCAGCGCATCTATCTTTGAAAAGTTGTTCAATGCGTTTTGCTAGCTTCATACCTTCTTCTGTTGTATGGTCGCAACCAATAAGAATTTGAAGAGTTTCAGCTAAACCAATCTGGCCCATAGCTAACGTACCATGTTTCATGGCGCTAATAATGCCCTCTTCTGGGTTGTATCCAGACATAGTATTATTTTCCCACATAAACTTTGCGGAAGCTGGAGATTGAGAGCAAATATAATTAAATCTTTCAATCAACATATCTTTAGCTTCATTGATTTTTTGATTAAGTAAATAGAAGAAATTATCAATTAATGTATAATTCCATTCAAATAATTTTATTCTATCTTTTTTATTTATGGCTGATATTGATATTGGCATATTTTTAGCTTCCATAGCAAGAGTAGGAAGAATAATTGTAACAGGACAGATATTACCTCTTCCATCTTTGCGCTGAGGGTTTACACCCAGATTAGCATTAATGTCATACCCATTACTCGTTCTGCATCCCATGGTACTAAAGTATGTGGTAGGGTCATTACGGTCATATCCTGCATTCCCGCTCCAGTCTACGTTAGCGTAGTTAGGGTATAGGCGTTTAGCTGTTGATTGAAGAGCTAATCTATACATATCATAATTAGGTGTACCAGGCTCTTTATTAACACCTTTCATAACTTGAAAAATTCCACAAGGAAAAACACTTGTTTTATGGAATTTCCCTACACCTTTAATGGAACCCTCAAGAAGTGCTTTAATAATCATTCTACCTTCAGGAAGGGTGCAGGTTCCATAATTAATTGAAGTGAAAGGTAGCTGATTACCAGAACGGGATTGAAGCGTATTAAGATTATGATACATACCTTCGACAGCTTGGGTTATCTCTTTTTTAAGCATATCCATAGCATACCAATAGGCTTTATCATGCTTTGTAAATATTTCATGTTCAATGGAAAGATTGTGGAATAGTTTATTATTATCTTTCAATTTACCTATTACTAAATCATCTTTAGGTTCTAAATAATACAATCCATCTTTCCAGTGTTTAACAAAACTTTTTCTTACATATGGAACCATTGTCCAATCTAAATGTGTGGCAGATACGCCACCAAATTGTTGTAATGATTGTAATTGGAATAAAACTGCAACTAATTGAAAAGCTGTGTTAATTGAATTTGCAGGTCTTACATCTGTTTGACGAGTATTAAAGCCATTGGCAAGTAATTCATCAAAAGGAATGGATAAACAGTTGTGCATACCAACCGCATATGAGTCTAAATCATGGATGTAAATTTCATTATTTAAATGATTATCACGCGCCATTTTAGACATACAATTATCAAGAGCATACTGTTTTGCAATAACTGAATCAAATTCGCCCCGACGACCGCCAAACGAATGCTCATCAACGTTGGCATTTTGATTGTCAATTTTTATGCCAGTTAATTTATCTTTCGCCGCCCGCATCATTTTGTTATTCCAGTTTCTTTCTCTTGTTCTTTCATTCCGATATTTAATGTAAGCCCTTGCCACATCTTTACGTTTAGTAGACATTAAACCATTTTCAACTAAATCTTGAATTTCTTCTATTGAAATGGGCTTTTCTTCTTCACAACAATAGCCTTCAATATAATTGGTTATGTTTTCTGCTTTTGTTTCTGCATATTCATTTAGTTCTCCATCTACCGCATAAAAGGCTTGATAAATGGCGTTCTAAATTTTCTTTGGATTAAATGGTTCTTTCCTACCATCACGTTTAATTACATATAGCATATCTTTTTCCTCCTAGTTATTTAAATATTTTTAGGGTAATATATATGAAAAATGTCGAAGATAAATTATCTATTTTCGTCCTTATCTTCTTGGAGGGTGATAGAACTATATTTTGGAGTAATTTCACTCACAACAAGACATAACTTACATTGATTTTTACATTGTTCAAAAGTTTGATGAAAACCACAACGATATTTACAAATTGTATTTAAGGTTTCATCTTTGTCAATATAATGTTTAATCATATTTATTGGAATCCCCTTTTAAAAACTCTTTTACTTTTGGGCGATTAAAGAAACCATAAAATTCCATTAAATCGCTGTCATTATAGTAATATTCATGGTAGAAGTCAAGCAATTGAAAATCTTTCTCGTCTGCTAAATAGCGCCGACAGATTTCATAACAGTCTGGATTGCTTTCCCGCTTTAATGACCTAAGAAGCCTAATTCTATCAGGAGCATCAATATAGACAGGCAACATTTCAATCTTATCGCTGTATTTCATTAATGACCTGATTCCTTGGATGTTAAAGACTCCAAGGTTAATTTTATTTTCATCAAAGGCGTCAATGGCTGTCCCATAATACCATTCATTAAATTCTGCATACTCAAGAATTTCATCACGAGAGAGCTTCTCTAAAAACTCTTGAGTTGAAATAAAATTATAATCTTCTCCATCAATCTCATTTCCGCGGGGTGGCCGCGTAGTATAAGAGACTAGGCCATTAAATATATCATAATGCTCTTGGAGCCAGTGCTGGATAGTATCCTTTCCAGCACCGGACTTCCCGAACAGAGCAATTAACTTAATTTTGCTCATTAGTAGTTTTCCTTTCATGCTCTAATGAAATATTCTTTCCATTTACTTTTGTGATTCTATATAGTTGGTGAGTTGAAGTGTTCTTATAAGTTTTAGCTACGAAAGTATCCTCTCGTCTATAGCCTGTGATAAGAACTTTAGTTCCTCGATTGAACCATCCTTTTTCAATAACTTTTTTTCTTCCATCCGCTTGAACTTCAGAAAGCTGTCTATTAAACATAGCATAATACTCTTTCGTGAATTTTACATTTACAACTCCATCAACAGTCAACAAAGTAATGGATGCTTTTGTATTGTTCTTATTGATGATTGTTCCAGCAATTTTGTATAGTTTGAAAATTGGGATTTGTCTACCGTTTCGCTTATAAAAATAATCAATATCAGGGTCATATGATAGACTAAAGAAGTTTCTAATACCATACTTCTTTTTGTCAATATCATTTAATTCATGGTTATGATAATAGAAACAAAGGCTTTCCATTTCCCATGCTGAAACATTCCCTAACGCATATTTTTCCCACGCTTCATTAAACAAAAGCCGATTATAACTATCAAGAACTTCTTTTTGACAATCTTTTAACCAAGTTCTTACTGTATCCATTTCTTGCTGATAAATTTTGTCCCATGTAGTTTGAAGAATAGAAGTTTCTCCATTGATAACATCTAATTCTTCCATTGGCCAATACATACTATAATACTTCAACAAGTTATCATTTAATATATAATATTTATCATACTTCTGATATGTTCTAAGGTATTTATTAAATTTATAACAAAGTTTCTGTTTATGATACTGTTCTGGAACTAAATTTGCTTTAACTAATCCATTAAAATTTTGAAGAGTTAGACGCTTCTTTTCATCAACAATAGACAAGATATAATAGGCCATGATTGCGTAGCGGGGTTCTTTGCTCAGGGACTGCGCCCACGCCTGGTCAATTTTATCAAATGCGCCAGCCTTAATCAACTCGACCATCTGGGTCTTGTTGAGCGGGCACCGCCGCATAAAATCTTTGATTCCAGTGTACGGTCTATTCGCAATAATTTGACTAATTACAGAATCACCAATTTTGTTGACACCTTTTAATCCAAACAAAATTTCATTATTTTTTTCATCTGGCTCAAAACTAAAACCAGACTTATTTATATCAACGAGCGATACTTTGATTCCTTTTGTTGTGATATCGCCAATCGCCTTTGCTAATTTACCATAGTCTGTTGTTTTTTCAATTTTCTTTTTCCCAGACCTATCTGGCAAATCTTCATAAATACAATCTTCAGCATCTTCTTTTTCATAGATACTAACTATTTCTTCTTTCTCTTGTTCCTCAAGAGAACCACTATTAACGATTAGACAAGCTGTATTCCAATAAATAGGATTCCAGTGAGTTGCAATATAAATGGTTTGAACTCCAATGAATGAATATGCAAGCGCGTGGATGATACTAAATGAATATCCCATCTGAGGACCTACGCCACGCTCCCATATATATTTACCAAGTAAAGCACTTGAAGCCGTATCAAGAATTTGCTGATGAAGCTCAGGAATCTTTGCCATTTGCTTCTTACCAACAATTTTTCTTGCAGAGTTAGCTTCTTTCAATGAAAAGTTGCAAATTTTTTCATCCATTAACATTTTCATTAACTGCTCCTGAGATGGCGGAACTCCATAAGATGTTTTAAAGTAAGGTTCAATTACTTTTTGTTCTTCTTTTGTTAATCCAGCTTTATCCATTTCTTTATACCAAAGACTAATATTATTCTTATATCTGATGTATCTTTCCATAGGGGTTTCTTCTCCTTTTTCAGAAGTCATCAGTCTCATTAGTCCATTGGCATCTGCCATTTCCATTATGTTGGTTGGCTTAATTTTCTTTGCCGCCTGAGAACCTACATCAGAATCGAACTGGAACACATTTAACACACTATTCTCACGAAGTGCTTTCCAAATACTTTCATCCTCTAAAGGAAGAACCTCTGGATGAAAATACTTATCATACACCTCTCTTAAAGTTAAACTATCATCAATTTGCTTATACTTTTGAAGAAGCCTAATCGTTTCAACTAACTTATCCTGAACTTCTGTGACAAGGAAGTCATACTTAGTCATACCGCACGCTTCACATTTGTGCAGGTCCCACTGAGTAATAATCTCGCCTTTGGGAGTTCGCATAAAACATCCAAACTCATATGGGTCTTCATCAAAAAGAATAACTCCAGAAGCGTGGCTACTTCTTTTATTTACAAGACCTTCAATTGCCATCGCAATATCTAAAAGACCAGGATATTTGTTAATTTCATTAATAAAAGCTGTAATAGGCTTTCTATCTTTATCCTTGTTACCATAAACGACATCTTTAAGAGGCCAAAGAAATCCTCTTTCACTTGGAATCAATGATGATAAGTATTGGGCTGTATCTACATCTATTCCATCTCGATAATCAGTTGTCCATCCATCTTCATTTTCATTTGTTGGTCCAGATACAGTATATCCAGAACCTTGACCTCTATATCCGCGACAGGCGGTAAGAATCGCACTTTTTGTTCCTTCAGTTCCAAAAGTTGCAATCAATGTACAACCAAGATTAGCTCGACTTAAATCATCAATATTAGGATTGAATTTTTGTCCTCTTTCTTCCTTTATCTTTTGAAGAATAAGTGGACGTTTACTAGGACAAAGGTCAATATCAATATCCTTTTATGGACTATATCTTTTACGATAAATTACTGAGAGTTATTGCTTCATTTATCGCTAGATTGCGCTACGGAATAGTGCTTATCTCTATTCCTCTATATTAGTCTCTACACTTTCTTTTTTCCAATAATATCCCTTATATGGTTTGTTCATTTTTATTCTTTTAGAAATTCCTGAATAATCAGTAGGTTTTGTTCCTACAAAAACTAGTGCTTCTTGAATAGTGTCAAAATGTTTAATTAAAATTTTATAATTCTAGTCTTTATAAGCAGATATGCCTTTAGCATTCCCATTTTCTTTTCCTAGCTTTTTACCTTTTTTAGCTTGGCTCATTTTTTGTTTAGATTCTTTTGAATGGCGCTTTCCAAACATACCATTCTTTTCTCCAGTGGTAGCTTTAGACATTATCTATTTATATTCTACTGTTTGCATATAATCAGTATTTCTATTTTTTCTTATTTTTTCTTTAGTTTCTTCTGTTAAATGAACTCCATATCTAGGGTTTTTAATTCCAGCAGTTCTTTCTTTAGCTTTCTATCTTATTTTTTCTTGCTGTTCTACTGATAACAAATGAAATATATCTCCACCGTCTCCGCCTTCTGCAATATTATAAAATGTTTTATCTTTTACCGCATTGAAGGCTTTAATAAATTCTTTTTCTTTTTCATTATTCTCTTGAGCATTTTTAGAGATATATAAGATTTCTCTTTTAAAATTTTCTTTTCCATATTTATTTATTGCTCTTTGAAGAATCTTTCCACTGCCAAGATAATTGTCATTTAATTCTCCATGATGTTTTCCAATATATTTTTCATTTGTTATAAGGTTTTTTGTTAAATAAATAAAATGTATCATATCAAAATCTCCTTTTATTTTATTTTTTCTATAATATATAAAAATTGACCTTGATAAATTATTTAACTTTGACCTTGAATTTTTGGAAAAAATTTTAGCACGGTATTATATGCCTAACCATTTTCAGGTCGCTTACTCTCTTAGTCAGTTGATTCGTATATATTTTAAAAATATATCTTATTTCACTGATACCGTTAGCCGCATATGCGACACCCTTTAGCAAGGTTCACAATCTTTATTTACAACTCGGCAATATCAACAATAGACCACCGAGTTCGACTCTCTCTTTATTGCTATATCTCCAGAATGGAAGTTCCCATTTAATTGGGTCAAGCTGAGTCACGCCTAACAAATAGTGATTTAAACCTGAACAAGATGAACCACGTCCTGCACCAACTGTGCTTCCACACTCCCAGAACATATCAACATAATGTTGAAGAACAATAGGATAACGAAACATATTGGTTCCAAGTTTTTCACTAATTGTTTTCTTAATATCTGCTTCTTCTTCTAACCGAGAGAGATATGTATCATTATATTTATCTAATGACATTAATTTATCTAAACACTCTCTTACCCAGTATCTTTCATATTCATCTGTAGAATCGCACATATCAGATAAGATGGGGTATTGAGTTTTAAAAGGTTCTTTACATTCTTTTTTCTGATATTTTTTAACTTTTACCTTAGGAATTGTCTGTTTATGTGCAATACTATAATTTTCAATTTTATTATAAATTTCATAAGAATTACTAACCAATTCGTCATAATTTAATTCAGATATGGCAATATTTTTTCTTATGTCATTTTCATCTTGAAGATACGCATACTCATAGAATGCGTCAACTTCTCGCTCTCCGCCTTTTGAGTTAAGATATGCTTTATGAACATATCTATCTTCTTTCTTCAAATAATGTGCATCTGTTCCAAGAACCATTTTACAACCAAATGCTTTTGCAATAGACACCAATCTTTTATTCACCATAATCTGGTCATGAGATTGGCCTGGCGCACACTCAATATAAAAATCATCCTTAAATAACTTTTTACACCATAAAACAAAATTTACAATTTCATTATGCGCGGCGGTGACAGTTCTTTCATCTCGATGCTTTTCTGCTTTAATAAGCTCCATAGTTAAAAATGGTAGCTCTCCGCCCAAACACGCGGTAGTCGCAATTAAACTATTTGGATACTTATTAACAATTTCTTCAAGGTCATCATAAGTTGTAGGAACTCTTTCAAGACCTCTGTCCCAATAGCTATTCATCCACGCTCTTGAAGATAGTTCTTTTAAAGCTCTAAATCCTGTTTTATTTTTTGCAATTAAAATAAAGTGGAAATATTTTTGCCCCATTTCTCTGGACGAAGTTAAATAAATCTCATTTCCTATTGCAACCTTAAAATCAGGATGTTCCTTTAAAAGTTCTTGAGCATAAAAATTCACTTCGGGAGCACTGGACAAACACTCATGCTCTGTAATAGCAATCCCCGCAAGATTCAATTCAATGGCTCTGTCAATGAGTGCCTTTGGTCTGTTGATACAATCCAAAAGACGTAAGTTTGAATACATTGTATGAGAGTGTGGTTCAAAGCGCCGAATCATATAAACACTCCTTTTAATCCTTATAAGAATATTATATCAAAAAAAAAGAAAAAAGTCAAGGGGTAGGTAAATACCCACCCCTTGTAAAATAAATACCATTAAAGTGATATGTCCATTGGAGTATACCTCCTATATTAAATTTAGTTAAAATTTAATTGTACATTGGACTCTTTCCTCCTTGTCTGGTAATATTTATCTTTTTTCTTAATTATATTATACAAAAAAATTTTAAGTTTTTTTTAAATGTTATACATATATATGGGATAATAATATGGTTGTTGCAATTGCAATATTGAACGTTGTTGTATTAATTCTTCTAATCTTTTATATTCCATATCATGTAGGCGTAAATCTGTAAGAACTTTCGCTTTTATTTCTGAAGATGGCTCAACATCTAATTCATAATATTTTTTCATAATTTCATTTTCTTGTTTTATGTGTTTTAATTCTCTATTCTATTTTTTTAATTCTTCGTTCTCTTTTTTTAATTTAGAATATGCTTGTGCATACTATTCTAAAGTTTTGTTTCTATTTTCTAATTGTTTTATTAAAGAATCTATTTTTACTTGAAGTTTTCTATTTGTAAACATAAATATCTCCTTATATTTATCTTACCAATACAAGTTGTTTACTAGCTCTAGTGCAAGCTGTATAAAGCCATTTAGTATGTTCGTCTTTTGCGAACGGGAATTTTTCTTCAAGCACAACAACTTTATCCCATTCAGAACCTTGTGCTTTGTGTGTTGTAATTGCATATGCAAAAGCAAATTCTTTGGGCACTAATTCTCCATATTTTCCTTTTAGTTTATTTAGTTTAAAAGATGTTTTCCAATCACAGCATTTTTCACCAGTGGTAATCATTTTGTAATCCATTTCAAGACATTGATATTCTTCTTTAGTCTCTGGTACCACTATACTTCCAGTTAGAATATCAAACTTATCAACAGGAAGAGAAAGAAAAGGTGGCAATCTTCGCCATGTTTTAAAACTATTCTTCAAATATCCAATAGTTCCATTAACGAGCGAATTTTCATCATCGCTTAGTTCTTCCCAGTAGTTTCTTAGACAAATCATTTTATCTCCATCAACTGGGTCACCCTCACGACCTTCCATCTGCCGCATTTGATGATTAATTTTACAGCGGTTTTGATTTGTTGCCACAAGAATCTGGTCGCCCCAATTAAGAACTCCAGTAGTTAAATCTTTAGAAGAAATGATTTTAACTTCTTTACCACTAAAAGATTTAATTGGCGCATGCTCTCGAATCTGCATAGTAAGTCGGATAATCTCTGACTCTTGCGCCTGCCGCATAATTTCATCTAAAAAGATGTGCGGATGGTCTAATAAATGGTTATCTTCATCTTTGTCTATTGGCGGTAGCTGGCCGGGGTCTCCTAAACAAATAACATAAACATTATGAGAAAACAACAGGTCCATCAAAGTTTTTGGAGCCATACTAACTTCATCTACAATAACGATTCTATAGTCTAGGAAGATTTTAGGTTTTCTATAAAAACCGCCGGTCCGAAGCGGATAGTGGTCATATAAAAGCTTATGTAAAGTGCATACATTTTTATTGCCTTTTTTCCGAAGAACTTCCGCGGCCTTGCCTGTAAATGCACAAAAGCAAATACTTTCTTCAGGAACGGGAAGTGCATCAACAATAAAGCGCACAAGCGTACTTTTTCCGCTGCCCGCATATCCACTAATTACAGTATACTTTTCGCCCGCTTTAAATCTTTCAATAGCAAATTTCAATCCTTGCTCTTGCTTATTTGTAAGTATCATTTCATCACCTTATTTTTTATTCTATAAGTATTATAGCAAATTTTTCGCAAAAAGTCAAAAATGAAAAATGCGTTTGAAAAAATCCAAACGCATTTTTTTGTTTCCATATTTCGACTGTTCGCGCGCCG
>Ga0326514_10002005_pt1 | contig 13029 bp, 13 predicted proteins | sample 3_2548_0518_D_FD_203653 | JGI IMG/M metagenome (GOLD analysis project Ga0326514, IMG submission 203653) | Bovine rumen microbial communities from UC Davis, California, United States - 3_2548_0518 | ecosystem: Host-associated > Mammals > Digestive system > Stomach > Rumen | place: USA...
TTCTATCAGGTGTCTTAAATATATTTCCTAAAGATTCTATACTTAGTTGACCTGCAGTACAATGTATTGTAATTGTATCAATCTTATGATTTCTTGGTGATGTTTTGTTTGGAGATAAACAAACATACTCAACTAAACTACTATTACTCATATTGTATCCTCCTCTTATATGGAAGAAACAAAAGATATGTTCATCATAATTATCATGTTTCCTCCATTTCAATTTTAAGACTTTTTATTACATTCAATGTTTTCTATTGTAGCACTTGTTACATGTCCTTGTGAATCTTTTACATTTTTAGTACATATTCTAATAGGAGATTGTGTACTTCTTATCTTATTATATAATTTCATACCATTGTCTAAACAACAAACTCCTATTTCTCCATCTCTATATAATGGTACTTCTAATATTCCACCATTACTATTATGAGCACAATACCAAGCAGCCTCTACTGAAAATATAGCATGTCTATTAAATAATTTTATCCAATCATAAGCTTTAACACCAATACCACCAACAACTTCTGTATATTGGTGTTCATTTTCATCTTGATTTGTACCATATCCATTTTGTAAGAAAAATATATTTCCTACACCAGTAGTAGTATAATTATAAATTTCCATTTCATAATCAATGTTCTGAAATCTTATATGTTGTAAATTAGGTTGGTCTGCAAAGGCTTCCTCTCCTAAATGTTGTAAATTAGCTGGTAAATCTAAAACTTCAAAAGCCATTGATTTTGTAATTAATCCTGGTCTATACCCTCCTCCTCTTGTATCACCAAAGCCACTACTTCTAAAAGCATTATCACCTATACTAATAAGTGAACTTGGTAAACTCAGTCCTTGATTCTTAATAGAACAACCCTTCATAAAGTTACTTGCTATACTTGTTACACCAGATGGTATTACTACATCCCATTGTGACATCCAATAATCCCAAGGAGCAAATTGACTAAATAGTACATCATTCCATGACATTGTATTATCTTGAACATAAACTTCATTTTCTGTGTATCCACCAATAGAAATAAACATAGAGCTATCTGAATACATGTCACCTGAGCCTGTTATTCCACCAATTCCTAATGAATTATCAATATGAAAACCTGTATATCCTCCCCACAGTGGATTTTTCTCTGTAGCTTGAACTTCACATGTTAAGTTAGGTCCTATTTGAAATATTACTCTAACATAATCTCTAAGTGCCATTATTTAAACTCCTAATTTTAATTTATTAAATCAGTTCTTAGCCATATTCTACCTGGATATAATTCACTAACTGGAGGATCACCTGTTCTAGCCTCTATATATGTACCAACTTGTTGTATCATGTTATCATAATAATCAGTGAAGTTATTATCAGCCCAGTTATTCATGCTATCATTTATATATTCTTCATCAACATCTACTGTGTTATAAATATTTAATTTAGTTAAAGCAATTGTTCCACTTGAACCATTAAACCTTATAATTGTTTGCATAGATTTTATATAATTTCCATCCAAACTAATTATGTCATTTTTATAATTACCTTTATTTTCATCACTTGTATAAGGTATAACCTCTATAGTCTGATAATTTCCATCATTATAAATATACTGTCCATTATTGTACTCTCTATTATAAAATTGTACTTTTAGCTGTATATTTATGTTATTATTATATCTAGTACTAAGTGAACTTGCATCAACATTATATTCAACTTTTAATTTTCTAGCATTTAAACCTTTAGAGCCAAAGATTTTATTAAATGTACATCTACTATTAGCTCCAAATGTCAGTGTTCCTCCACTTCTAGTAACTGTACCTGCATTAACAACATATTGGTCTGTTCCAATATTTATTATACTAGTTGTTGAATATATATCTTGATTTTCTTTGTAGTGCGACATATAAACACCTCTCTTTATTAACCATACAATAAAGTTCTTAATTCAGTTAACTCTGTATCTAATTGCTCATTACAATAATTATTCTCTGTATCACTTAGTTCTGTATATAAATAATTGGTATTAAATATACCACCTATATTTAACTCAAGTAACTCATTTAGATTATTCATAATAGCATTTAAGTCAAAGGAAGTATTAAATGTTTTCATGAGTGTCATTTCACACAATCCAAATATTCCTAATTCCCATTCCATGCTTATTACTTTATAATATCCTGATATACCCATAGCATTTAAACAGTTTACATAAACTATATCAGTGAGCTCTATTCTAGGATTAAAATATCCTTGAATAGTTATACAATTATTTTTATAGTTTATTAACTTATTTACTTCTTGTGCATATTTTTCTATATAAGTACTAAATATAACTTTGTTATTTAATTCTAATTTGTTCTTTCCATCTATTTCATAAACTAAACTTGTATCATCAAGTCTTTGTCCATAAATATTTATGTTAATTTTAGTACTAGCATCAGCTTCTACAACTAAGCTCATTTTATTTTTATTATATCTAGCTGATTTTACTCCAACATAAATGTTATTATCATCAGCTATAATTTCTATTCTGTTTATCTTATATATATTTTGACCTAAGTCTATATCTTTAAATTCATTATCTCCTTGTACTACATTTTGTTGATATAAACCTGCAATACTTTCTATATCAAGTACATTACCTAAACTATAATTTACTTTTACTCCATCATAGTTTATCAAGTTTCCACTTCCTGCATTAGCAGAAACCATAACATTTAACTCATATGTAGCCTCATTTCCTTCATCATCACAACTATAATCAGTTTTTATATATCCATCCCTGCTCGTAAATATGTTAGTAAGTGTACATTGACTTAAACCATTTAAACAATTTCCCATATTCTCTGTATCTAAATTACTAAATTGCATAGTAGGAAATTCATCAAAATTTATGTCATTTTCTCTATAAAGTATTTGTCTATTACTAGGAAGTGTTTGATTTAATTCCTCAATGATATCTATTAAATAATCTTTTATATTTATACCTGAGTTAATTAAAACATCTGGTACTGCTTGTTCAGATATAATAGACATAATACAAACTGCACTTATTTCTACATTGTTTGGTGTATCTGATGTTATGTTTGACTTCCAAGTCTTAACATAATATTTACCAAAATAAAGTGTATCATTTGACTCTATTATATAAACTTCCAACATAGCAGTATCATTCATATAACCATAATATAGACTATTTTCATTCTCTGGTATAAGTGCTTTATTATTAGTTACAATAACAAGGTCAAGAGTATTTGAGGAATTAACACCAATAGTTAAATCATTATTACTACTTATTTCCTCCCTTAATTTTATACTTGATAAGTAGTTATCACTATTTATATCATAGTTATTATCATTTAATATAAACACAGTTCCATTAGATAATGTAAATTTAATTTTACATGTAATTCTATCAACTTGTCCATTAATCATCTCTTTAACTCCTTATGTTATATTTCCTTTAACACTTGTTAGATGAAGTTCTACATTTTCATAATATCTATGTCCATCTTGCATCTTACTTGAGAAATAGTCTGGGTCAAAATCATTTGGCTCATAACTATCATAAGTTAAACTCACCAAGTTACTTCCACTTGATTTCCTACTATCAATTGTAGTTACACTGAACTTACTTGTACTTGTCTGTACAGCGTTATATACAATTAGCATCTGGTCATCTCTTAGTTCTGTCCACTTCCAAGTAGTCTGTATTGTATTTCCTACTTTCTTTAGAATTAAATCACCTGTATTTATATCTCTATTTGTGTCCTTCCAAAGAGGTTCTCTTACAGTTTTAAACCAATGAGGTCTTGGCATTGCTACTCCACCAATACTAAATCTACTATCTATAGGTCTTAAATAATTATTCATATTTTATCCTCTCTAGAATCTCTTCATCTGAGACCCTTAATTAATTATACTTTTGGTAATTTGTAATGATTATAAATTAAATTTTTATATCAAAAATTTACTAACTTGTATATATTTTTATATCTCTACTTGTTTTGATTTTACACAATTTAATCATATCAATTATATCATATCTTCATATTCATAATTAATATTTATATTCACAAAAGATATAGTTAATGTATATCTAATTTTTATCATAATGTATATTTAAAATTTTCAATAGTTATAATTAAAATCATACTATCCTAGTAAATTGTTCATTTTACAATCACATAACTTTGATAATGTTTATTTTTCATTATATGTTTATTATATAATGATATTGTATTTCATATGCTGTATTATACTAAAAATATTTAAGTAGACCTGATATTTCTATCAGGTCTACTTATTAATTCATTACAAAGTTATTATTGGCTACATTATAATTTAATTGTTTTTGTTTTGCAGTTACCATTCTAGTAAGTTTTGCAAGACTTGCATCATCACTCACCATGTAACCAATATTGAAGTTATTAGTAACATTAACTGTTTGACTGTTATTATTACTTGTACCAATAACTCCTTTTAATGCCTTAGCAATAGTCTCCTTATTTGCTACTCCAGTATATCCACCAAAGTTAGCTACTAACTCAGGATTACCATTCTCATTTGCAAAGAATAAACTTCCACTCTGAGGAATACCACCATTAGCAAATCCTCTTGCTTTTGTAACTTTAATTCCACTATCAAGTCCTGGTACTCTTGTATTCCAGTTTGTAGTATTATTCTGTGTATCTCTTAATCTATACTGGACATTTGTTATTTGTGATAATAACTGATTTGTAGTCATTCTCATAGAATTAAGTGAAGCAGCTGCACTATATGACATATTTCGGAACTTAGCAGTAATTTCATTCATAATGATTGAAATCATATTTCTAATTTCAGTCATTATCTGTTTCATCTGTGTACCAAGTTCTGCAAAGTCACTCTTTATTGATGATGTATCTGCATTATTTAGTGAGCTTGATATTTCATTTGCACTATTATTTATACTGTTTGCAGCATTTTCTACACTATTTGCTACACTATTAGAAGTATCTTTAACAGTCATCTCATAATCAACCACTGCATTTGCTATTCTATTTACTCTATCTACAGTGTCATCACTAGATGAACTATAAGTCATTGCTTCTAACCATTTATGTTTATTATCTGTAAATGTGTCAAGCCATTTTGTCATTGTGTCTGTATAATATTGTATTTGTTCCTCTGTAAACTGACCAGACTTTCTTAAATCATTTGCATAAGTCTCTATTACAAGACTCTTGTGCTCCTCACTAAACTTGTCATTAGCATCACCATAGGCTTTATCTAAAACTTGTTTCATTTCATAAGCTTGCATTTTAAGCTTATGTAAGTCAAATCCATAGTCTTGTGATTTTTTAGCCTGTTTATAATTACTTACTACATCTTTTGTTCCTTTTACAGCAGCAGTAGCCTCAGCTACTATTAGTGCTACTATACCTGCTATAGGTAATACTGCTACCCAATCAACAGCTGTAATTGCTCTTATCTTGCTAAGTATTCCACTACCTATTTCACCACCTACTGCTTCACCTACTGCTTTACTTGTAGTTCCACCAAATAAAAGTTTTTCTATAAGTTTTCTAGCAGCTACCTGACCACCTATCTTTATAGCTTCACCTGCTAATGAAGCTCTTATTGCAATATTTAATGATAATAATGGATGTTCTATAGCAAAGTTAATTAAGTCTATAACAGCTTTACATATTGCTTGTATTAAACCTGCATGTTCTACTACAAACTTAAATATTTCTTCAAATGCTTTTATCTTAGCTTTTCCTAATTCTATTACAAACCAAACAGCTGTTGATAATATTTTTATTATATTATCCTTATGTTCTTTTACATAATTAACTATATCATCTATTTTACCTTTTATTTTAGCTAACCAATTATGTATATCCTCAAGATTGAATTTCTTATCATTATTAGTATCAAATAATAATGCTAATGCACCACTAGCTATTGTTTTTACAATTCCGGCTATTTCTCTAATTTTACTAAGTACATTACCTGTCCATGTTGCAATATTCTCAAATTTCTCAGGTAATATATTATCAAAGAAATTAGCTATAGCATCATCATATTCATCTGATTCCCATTTTTCAATCCATTCCTGAAGTTTTGTATCCCATTTATCAAGTTTTCCTTCTAACCAATCTCCAAATTTAATTACATAAGGACTTAAATATTTGTCATAAAGTTTCTGTATATGAGGCTGAAGTTTCTTAGTTATTATGTCTGCTAACTTCCATAAATGTTTATTAACTGAACTTAATTTATTTAATAATGTAGTAAAATCTAAGTCATCAAGTACTGAACCAATAATACCACCAATTGTGTTAAATACATTTTTAAATGTATTTAACATATATTTAAGTGTCTTTTTGATATTTTCCCAAGTAGCCTTAAGATTTTCATCTATTACATCCCAATCTAATATTCTACCTGTAAGTCCATAAAACCAATTTGTAATCTTATTCTTAATTGCTTTTATCATAGCAAGAAGTTTCTTCTTACACTGTTCAATGTAGTCATCATTCATCTTACCAAGTTCTTCATACATGTCAGCATAATTAGCATTGTAATCTGCTAATTTTGAATAGTCAAAGTCATCATTTCCACTACTCTTATTCTTATTATTATTTAATGATGTAATTTTGTCTAATGCTGATAATCCACCATTAGCCTCATCAGCAGCCTCTTTAGCATCATTAAGTGAATCAGTTAAACTATCAACACCACTTGTGTCTATACCTCCACCACCAAGTTCATTTATTGTATTCTTTAATTGTAAATCAATACCAAACATAGCAGCTATACTCGTAACTGCCTGATTAGCTAAATATACAATATATATTAATGGCTGTATTATTTGTGCTAAAAGTTTTAAGAATAATGTACCAATTGTATCTTTTAACTGCTGAACCTGCTGTTTAAATATTGATATTTGACCTGTAATAGTATTAAGTGATTTAGCATAACTCTCAGCACTAAATGCACTTTTACCCATGAACTGGTCCATAATAGCAGCATATCTTACATAAATTCTCTGTTCTTCTGTCAAGTTTTGGAACTTTGTTCCAATGTTTGCATATTCTCCACCCTGTGCTTTTAACTTCTGAAGAAATGCATCCATTTGTGATTCACGTACAGAAAGACCCAAGTCATCAATTGACTGAGTCATACCTTTCATACCTGAATCAATCTTATTTATTACAGTATCAAAGTCTAAACCTGTGATGGATGACATTGTCATACCTAATGCTTCAAGATTTCTACTTGCATTATAAACATTATTTGATGACATTCCCATTCCATAAAGTACTGCTGATACTGACTGAAGATTTTTTATAAGTCCACTTGCACTAAGTCCAAAGGACTTCTCCAAATTATTAGCCCATTCAATAGTATTAGCTGTGAGGTCTTTACCTATTAACATATTAAGTGACTGAACAGAACTAAGAAGTTTTGTACCACTCTGTAAAAATTCATTATTAGCAAGTGTTCTGAAAGCTCCTACTAATAAATCAATCTTACTCTTTAATTCTGTAAAAGTACCTTTAAGTATGTTACCATTTCTATTTATGTTTCTTACTCTATTACCAAAGTTACCAAATAATGTAAGTATTCTTCTTATACCAGAAGCTAATCTACTAAATCCATTAATCATAAACCTAATTGAACTATTCAGTAAATTATTAAGTTTTCTTACAATACTAATAATGTTACTAAGTGTTCTTTTAACAGCATTTGTTACTCTACTAAGTACACTTGTAACTTTGTTATAAACTTCATCTACTCTTTTCTTAGCTTCATTTCTAGCTTTTACTTCAGCTCTCTTTGTATTCTCTATTTCTTTTACATAGTTTTCTTCATATTGTATTCTTTTCTTTAATTTTTCCTCTTCAGTTCTTTGTATATTTTCAGGTGTACTTATCTTTATTTTATTATATTCTTTTATTTTTGAATATGTATCCTTTATTATACTCTGTACTTCTTTAATCTCATCTTTTATTTCTTCAAGATCAAGTCCTGATTCTAATAATTCGTTTACTTGTTTAATACCATTTTCAATGTTATCAAAATCTGCATTTAATAATTCTTTAAAACTATCATCTAAATCATAAGCTTTATCTTTTAAATTATCTAAGTCAACACTTAATTTATCAATTTTTTCAAATATGTCAGCCATATTAAACCTCCTCAGTTAAATTGTTTATATAACTTGTAATTTTCTCTTGTCATAGGACCTACTTCAGTTTCTATTATTTCATTAGGGTCCCTTATATCTTCTATATCTATGTGAGGTACTTCTTCTGGTAATTTACCCCAAACACCTCCACTTATTAAACCGGCAAGATTATAATACTCTTGCATATGTCTATTATAGTCCATCACCATTTTCTGTTGTATAGCCTCAAATGCTTGATACATTTCTTTTGTAGTTAGACTCCAAAACTCACTGTAATTCATTCCTAATGACATTAACTGCATACATAAGTGCATGTAAAAATCACTTAAATATTCATAACTTGTTACATCCTCATATGTATCTTTTATTTCTTTTTGTTTTTCTTCATCTAAATCTTTATACTTATTTTCATCATATCCAAGTACTATATTTTTTATCTCTGTCATTAAATCAAATACACCATGTCCTTCATCAATGTATTCATCCATGACATTATATAATAAATCTTCATCATCTGTTCTATATATAATACTTAGTAGCTCTTTCATATTTTTAACAGATATATTATTAAACAAAGTTAATATATTTACTCTGTGCTTTTCTTCATATTCTTTAATGTCTTTTAAATAACATTTTCTTATCAACATTTTATTATCACCTAAACAAAAAGGGAAATAAAGTCTATCACTTTATTTCCCTTGATTTCTACTCAGAAACTAGATGTCTCCTAGTCAAGTGAAACAAACTAATTATTTACTTTATTTGTTTCAACTTAAAAATCTTATGTAATTAGAAGTCTATTACACCATTATCCAGTGTCATTGAACCATCAACACCTACTTTTACTTCTTCCTTAGGTGTCTCTACAACTGGTTCAACTGGTGTAACTTCCACATTCTTCTTATTATCAAATTCTACAATGTTATCTGTATTATCTTTAATGTTTTCTTTCTTATCATTAGCCATCTGATACATCTGCTCTCTGATGGAATCTATTGTTTCTCCTGCCATCTTGAGTATCTTAATATCAGCATCTACTTCACCAAGTACCTGCAGATAAACATCTACAATACCATTATTATCAACATCCATGAAAGCCTCAATCATATCATAGGCTTTATCTTCTGACATAATAAATTCTTTTCCTTTGTATCCATTACCAAGTCTAATAACTTCAGCAATATCAACAGCAGAAAGCTTAATATCAAGAAGATCTGCCTCTGTTTTTCCTGTAGCTTTCTCAAACATAGCAATATTTCTCTGTGTAAATTTCTTTGTAAAATATCTTTTCATGATTGTATCCTCCATTTACATTCATTTATCATATTTTTCTCTAAAAGCTTCACATATTGCTTCTGCAATCTTGTAATTATGCTCATATTCATCATTAATGTCTTTTATATTTCTTATTCTTACAACTGTTTCTTTTACATCTTCATTTATATCAACTACAAAGCACTTATTATCAGAAAACATCTGTATATTGTTTTCTACTGTATGACCTGGGAATTTAATATTCTCATATTCTACAAGTGTCTTTATTAATTCTTTTCTTCTCTCTTCAATTGTATTAATGTTCTTTCTAACTTTAGCTGCCGTCTTATTTATCCCTCCTTGTAAATAAGGGATAAAACAAAAGTGCCTTGCTTTATCCCCATAAACTTTATTCAGTTATCAAGATACTGTTCCAGAGAACTTCTTCATTGCACCAGAGCATCTATACTCTGTGGTAACCTCAAGAACACCATCAACCTCAGTATTATTAATCTGAGGATACTTAACAAATACCTCAACCTGGTACTGCATAACTGCTGTTCCTGACTTATCCTTTACAATGAAAGTAAGCCACTTGTGAGTACCTGCAGCGGCAAGATCAAATGCATCCTCAAATTCATCTGAGGTAAGATTTCTAACTGTGTTAGCAGTACCAAAGTCAACTGAACCCTGCTCAAATTCTCTTGAGCCTTCAGGTGAATCATAATCAGTTACATCAGTCTCCTTTGTCTCAGGCTGAGGTAACTGAATGGACTTTACATGTCCAAGAAAATCTGTGCTAGAGGTAACATTTACTGAACCTGCTACATCACCTGCTGTAACTGTAGTAAGATATGCAGAAATAGTTCTATTACTACCACTCCTAACAACAATAGCTGACATATTATTTTCCTCCTTGTAATATTATAATATTTTCTTTATATATTTCAATTATCATATAGATAATTAAAATCAATAACTGTTTTTACTACTTGTAAGCCATATCCATTTGTGTATGTAGGTCTTACTTTAGCTCCTAAATGTTTTGCCCAAATCATATCAAGTCCATCTACATCAGTTAAACATTCTTCGAACTTATCTACAAACTTTGCTAGTATATCTATATTATCAAATATATCTGTAGCATCATCTGAACAAGTTATATAAACTTCTAACTTCATGCACTCCCATTCCAACTCACCTGATACACACTCTTCATCATTTCTACTACTGAAAAGTACTATACCACATTGGTCTGGTTTACTTTCATCATATCTCTGTGCCGTCATACTATCATCAAATTTATGAGAAACTTGTCTCATTGTATTCATTATATGTTCATATAATCTTCTCATTGTTTACCTCAATTATTATGATAATAGTTAATTCTTAATTTTCTATCTATATCAATATAAACTGCTTGATATCCTGTATGTTCATTCCAATACATTAAACTTGTAACATTTTCTAATGTTGGTTCAATCTGTTGACTTTCTATCTTTTTATTAGTATTATTCCAATCATACTGTGCAAATTTATTATCTCCAGTTTGTTCCGTCCAAACACTTATTGTTGGTAAAATATCTTGAGCAGCTTGCTCTAAGAAATGATCACGTCCTATTGGATGAAAAACATTAACATTATCATGTACATAAGCTGCATAAGGAGCTTCAAATATTATTCTAGCATAATTACTATTTATATAAACCTTTCCACTACTACGTAAAAAACCTGTTCTTATAGGACAATATTCAATAGCTAAACCTAAAATAGCTTCTGCAATAGCTTCAAGTTCATCAACTGTTAGTATATATTCTTTATCAAATTGTTCTTTTGTATATTTACCCTGAGCTATTTGCTTTGTTTTTCTTTTGTATTCTAATTCTGCTCTTTGTACTAAACTTTCAATTTGTTTCCTCCAAGCTTTAATTTTATGTATATCATAAATCAATTCATTAGTAGCTTTAATTAACTTTTCAAATGAACTATTCTCAGCACTTAAATCTATTTTCTCAAATTTGTTAAGTAATCCAGTATTTACTTCCTTATACAAGTCTTTATAAATTTTATCAAGAACTTTTCTTTGTATATCAGGAGTTAAATTAGTATATCTACCTCTACTAATCATCCCCTTCTCTGTAAAAGTTCCTTTTGTTAACGCTCTAGCTTCTTCTCTATAAACTTTCTCATTTAATTTAGCTTGTATATTACTATTATCAATCTCATTCTTTATGTAACTAAATATCTTCTTTTCAACACTTCTTGCTTGTATTACATCATCATAGCTAATTCTAGCTGTGTGAGCTTGATTATAATTTATATTTGTACTTCCTAATTTAATACTAGTAGGTTTTGTAGTCTTGGCAAGTGCTTTTTCAAGAGCAAGAAGTACTTGATTTTCTCTTCTAAACTCTTTATCTAAATCTCTTTGTAATCTCTTACCAAACTCCATTATATTATTTGTACCTCCCAGTATATCTTATTACCAAAGACATCAGGACAAAGTTCAACATATTTTACTTCATAGTCTCTTCCATCAATTCTAAATTTATCTCCCTCTTCAACTTTGAAAGGACATTGATATAGAAGTCTATTTTCTGTTCTTACAGCATTTGTTTCATTTACTTGTACTTCTTTTCCACCAACATATCTAACATATTTTTCTACTGGTGGAGCAGGTGAAAATCCAAACATGTCTTTCTCACCTGACTTAGATATATATAAAATTTTTGTATCATATCTATCAAACATATTTAGCTTTATCCTCACTAAATAATTCTATAATCTTGCCTCTACAATATATAATTATAATATAGGCTATTGGGAAGGATTAAAATATAAAAGTGACTAGCTTATTATATAAACTAGTCACTTTTGAGGGAGGATACAAAAATGAGATTTGTATCTATATAAATACTATTTAGTACTTATATACTATTAATACAGAGAGTGTACATAATAATGTACACTCATTTGGTATCTTTATACTTCTATATCACAAAACTCTTCATCATTTTCATCAATGGTATGTTTTTCTATTCCATCATCACCATATACATAATTCTGAAGTGCTTCATTTTCCTTTAACTGTTTATTCAGCCACTCTAAAGCAAATTTAACTAATTTACTAAAATAATTAAATGTAATTATCTTACTGAATATTGGAAATCTAGTAATAAACCAATCATATACTAATCTTAGCTTAGCCTGACCAGTTCCAGTACCAAGTTCCTTTTCTGCTTTCATAACAGCATACTTTAACCACTCTTTGACTCTTTCTAACTGTTTGTCTGTAGGTAACTTAATAAAACCAAGTATTCTTGCTATTACTAAAGCAATAATAGCAATACCACCAACTATTAAGTACCAATTGTTTAGGATGAAACTAATTACATTATTCATTATCCTACCTCCTCATTTGTCTCTTCTATTTTTATATTGTTAATCTCATTTTGCTTCTCTGCTTTTGTTTCCAAATAACTCTTAGCAAAATAAGGAATAACTGTAGCTATTATGGAAGAAATAAGTAATACAACTATGTTATTTACATTTTCTCCATGATTATAATAAATATCTATTCCTAAATAAACACTTATCCAAA
>Ga0326514_10002006_pt1 | contig 13025 bp, 15 predicted proteins | sample 3_2548_0518_D_FD_203653 | JGI IMG/M metagenome (GOLD analysis project Ga0326514, IMG submission 203653) | Bovine rumen microbial communities from UC Davis, California, United States - 3_2548_0518 | ecosystem: Host-associated > Mammals > Digestive system > Stomach > Rumen | place: USA...
GGTGAAGGGTATCTACGTTCACAAGGCTTCTACCGCGAATACTTAATCGGTATGGACGTACCGAGTCGCAAAATTAATGGTGGGGTGGTAATCGGCTTAACTGCTGATACCACTCCCCCACTTGAACAGGATAAGAAACCGGAGCAAGTGGAAACCACTAAAAAACGTGGTAGGCCAAAGAAAGACAGCAACTAATAAGTGAGGCGGGAAAGATGAACGTACTTGACAGATTGATGCGGAGAACGGAAGAGAAGAACGTAGATTTGCTTACCGATCTGCTGGAAACTGCAAAATACGCGATTCTTGCCCGTCTTTATCCGTTTCATAACTATCCAACTAATAGTGACGGAGAAGTTGTTCTTGATGCGCGTTATCTTGATTTGCAGTTGCGTATAGCTCTTGACTTGTATAACAAGATGGGGGCTGAAGGTGAAGTAATGCACACAGAGAACGGTATCACAAGAACGTATCAGTCTTCCTGGATTTCTGAGCAACTTCTTTCTGAAGTAACTCCATTTATAAAGCTTGGTGGTACTTAATGCGCGGATTAAAAAGAAACATGCAGCCATTTTATTATGCGTTGTATCAATCTTTGCAAGATGCGGTAGATTCTGACGGGCTTAAAACTGGTGAGAAGGTCAAAACCTATAATAATCCAGTTCGTATGAAAGCAAACATTTCCCCGGCCAGGGGAGATGCGAGTGTTGAAGTTTTTGGTAAAGAACTGAATTACACAAAGGTTATCAGCACTTGTAATATGAACTGCCCTATTACAGAAGAATCTATTCTTTGGATAGGTAAGAATCCGAATGAAGAACCGCACAACTATGTTGTTGTAAAGATCGCAAAGAGTTTGAATAGCATTCTATATGCTGTTAAGGAAGTAGATGTTCTGTAATGGCTAATTATAGAATTGTTATTGATCCTTTAAATCCGAGAAGCATTGCAAGAGCGCAAGCGGAATATGCCCGTCTTTTAGAATGGTATGATTCTCAAGTGGACGTTTTTTTAGAAGAGCTTGCACAGATCGGAAGACAAGCAGCAGAAGATTCTTACGGTATTGGCGGTGCTGTTGCGGTTACTGTTGAACACAATGGAAATACTGCCATAGTTCGCGCTAACGGTGATGCAGTTGTGTTTCTTGAGTTTGGTGCTGGTGATACGGTCAATACCGGAAACATGTATGCAAACTCAATGCCGTTTGAAGTTGAAAGCGGCTCTTATTCCAGAGCTAAAGGCATGGACGCTAATGGTAATTATATAGGCCAGTATGCGCGCCAGGGCTATTGGGAATTTGCTGGAATCAGATACATTGCTATTCAGCCAAGAAACGGCATGGAAAACGCTTATAACGCGATTATGGATGCAGTGAGAGAAACAGCAAGGAGAGTGTTCAGGGCATGAAATATACAAGAAAAGGTGTTTACACCTATGTGTATAACAAAGTTGCTGAAGCTTTTCCAGATGCTTATATCTCTGGTAAGTATGAACCTGTCCCAGCTTCTTTCCCTTCTGTATTCATTCATGAAATAAGCAGTGCGACTGCTTCAGAGAATGTTTCGTTAAGCGGCGTTCAAGATGTTAGAAGAAGCACTTTTGAAGTGCAGATCCGTTCTAACAATCAGAATGATTCTCTCAGCAAGGCTTATGAGATTCTTGATGTTGTTTTTGATGCTTTCAAAGCGTTGTATTACATCAAATCAAGTCAGATAGTTTTTGATGATGGAGACAGCACTTTCAGAATCGTAACGCAGTATAGACGAGTAATTGGGAGTGCAGAAGAAATGCCGGAGGAGTAATGATATGAAATGTCCTTATTGCGGTAAAACTATTCCCCATACCAAAGCAATCTGCCCTTATTGCTTTGCAGAGATCCCAAAGGGCAAAAATACTACTGAAAAGGAGAAAAAATAATGCCTGGTGAAATCTCAACGGCTGGTATCTCTATCAGCTATGCTCCTGAAGTCACTGCCGGGGTTAGACCTACTACGGCAAGTGCTTATAAAGAAAAAGCGTCCGGTGCAACTTTGAATATTGCGGATTATGTCACTGGTATTTCCGGTCTTGCTGCTGAATATGAGCAGTATGACGTTACTCCGCTTTCCGAGACTTATCGTCACCGTTTCGTTAAGGGCCTTATGGGGAACGATGGTAACGTGTCTCTTGATGTTAACGTCAATCCCACTTCCAGGTCTGACTGGAATGCCATTGTGACCGAGTATGCCGCGCTGACTGGCGGCAAGGGTATGTGGTTTGCAATTACCTTGCCTGGTGATACGCAGAGTATGTACTTCAGGGGAGAACCTTGTGAGATGGGCTTCCCGGATGTTGAATCAGCTCAAGCTGTCCAGGGAGCTGTCCAGATCATTGAAAACCAGTATGCTGGTTGGTCAGCTAAACCGTCTACTTAAGCACTAATTGTATAGGGGAGGTATTGTTTTCCTCCCCTTTTACTTTAGAAACAAGAAAGGAAAAATGAAATGAAGCCTAGTGAAAAAAGCCGCATTGAATTTGATTATGAAGGGAAGCACTACAAGCTTGAATATACTGCTAACTCTCTGAAGAAGCTTGAGCGCATGGGAGTGAAGTTCGCAAAGCTTGACGATGCTGTTTTTACTTCTCAGGAAGTAATTTTCTATGGAGCTTTCCTGGCCAATCATCCCAATGTTACCAAGAAGGTTACTGACAAGATTTTCAAAGCTCTTAAGAAGAGCAGCGAAGATGAAGAACCGGAATATGATGAAGACGGTAACGAAATTGACAAGCTTGCAGAAGCACTCGGCAAGATGCTTGAAGAAGCCATTAACGAGCTGACTGACCGTGGGGGAAACGTGTCCTGGAAGATGACTTAATTTCGGAAAGTTATCTTCCGTTTGAAGAACAAAGCAATCCGAAAGAAGTTGTAGAAAGTGATACTCCGTTTGGAGATATGCTTGATAAGATATGTCCTTATTACATGATGTATGGAATGTCTTATGATGAGTTCTGGAACGGAGATTACACAAAGCTTAAATATTATGCTGAAAAACATCAGCTTGAAATAGAAAAGCGCAATGAAGAAATGTGGATGCAAGGTTTTTACTTCTATGAAGGTTTAGACGTAGCTTTGCATAACCATTTGAGCGTTAAGCGGACGCAAAAGAGAAACTATCCTGATAAGCCGCATAGAATAACTCCGTTGACAGAGCTTGAGAAAGAGCAAGAGAAGAAGAAAACTCTTGAAACGTTCACAGCACAGCTCATGTCATTGAGCGGCAGATTGGAAAAGCGCGAGAAAGCAAGACAAGGGAGTGAGTCTAAGGATGCCACAAGTAATCTCAAATCTTGAAATTCATATTGCCAGGACTGGTGAAACTGGTGGCAGAGGGCTTAACGTTTTCACACGTTCTTTGCGTAGACTTCGCGAAGCTTCAGAGGGTGCAACTGGTAAACTTGGGAAGCTTCTTGGAGCGTTAAAGCGTGTTGCTTTTTACCGTGTAATTCGTGCTGTTATTAAAAGCATTACTGATGAATTTCAGGAAGGTCTTAAGAACGCTTACGCTTATAGTGAACTGATTGGAAGTTGCATTTCTCAGTCTCTTGACCGTATTGCTTCAGCGCATTTGAAAATGAGAAATCAGCTTGGAGCAGCTTTCGGTGAACTAATTTCTACTGTTGAACCGATTATCATTGCTATCATTAATTTGGTAACAAAAGCTGCTGACGCTGTTTCACAATTTTTTGCGGTTCTTGGTGGACGGTCTACTTATCACAAAGCACTTGATTCAAGCAAGAAGTGGGCTGAAGAAACAAACAAGGGAGCAAAAGCCGCTAAAGAGTGGAAGAATCAGCTTCTTGGCTTTGATGTTATTAACCGTCTGGAAGATACCAGAGGCAGTGATACTGGAAACAATGATGATAACAATATTGGAAATTGGGAGCTTGCTCCGGTTACAATGGAGTTCCCTTGGCTTGATAAGATCAAAGAACTGATTGCTTCTATTGATTTTGAACCGTTAAAGAAAGCAATTAAAGAGCTTGGGGATGCTTTCAAGCGTCTTGGAAACACAATCGGTAAAGCTATTTCCTGGGCTTGGGATAATGTGCTTGCCCCGTTCGTTAAGTGGTTTATTGAAAAAGCACTTCCAGCTTTTCTTGATTTAGCGGCTGCAATCGTTGACTTTGCGAATGTTGTTCTTGAGCGTTTAGGCCCGGTGTTCCAGGAAGTATGGAATAATGTTCTTAAACCGTTCTTCTCTTGGCTTGGAAACGAATTTGTTTTCATCTTTCAGCGGTTAGCAGAGATTGTCAGAGAGTTTTCTAGGGTGATTAGTGGAGAGATTGATTTCAAAACATTTTGGGATAATCTCAGCACTTCTGAAAAGATTCTTCTGGCTATTATTGGAGTGATTGCCACTGTTGCTGCTGCTGCATTTCTGGTATCTCATCCGTTCTTGACTTTGGCTGCTGTTGTAGCACTTGTCGCTAATTATCTTGTCCAGCATTGGGACACTATCAAAGCAAAATGGGACGAGGTTGTTGGCAAGATTAAAGGCAAGATTGATGAATGGAAAGCAGCCTGGGATGCTTTTGCAGACCGGAACATGGAAAAGAGCGAAGAGCTTAGAGCAACGCTGTGGGAAAAGATTGAAGCAATTAAAGAGTTCTTTGAAGGTCTGAAAGAAAAATGGAATTACGTTAAAGAAACGATTGCTTTGAAGATAGACGAGCTTCGCCAAAAGTGGGAAGATTTCAAAACCGCTATCAATGAGAAAATTGAAAGAATAAAAGAGTTCTTCCAAAATCTTAAAGATAAGTGGGATGAAATTGTTGAAAGTATCAGAGGCAAAATTGAAGAAGCAAAAGACTATCTGCAAGGGCTTCAAGATAAAGTCAGTAATGTAAAAGATGCTGTTGTTGGTTTCTTTGAAGGTATGTGGAGTGGAATCACAGGAGCTATTAACAGTATCATCGGTGGAATTCAGAGCATTATTTCCTGGTGTCAAAGTGCTATTAACTGGCTGAAGAATCTTATCAGTTGGAGAAATAGTGCTGGCAGTGGTTCAGGTTCTAGCGGGTCTGGTAGCTCTGGATATTCTAGCTCTGGTTCTTTTGGCGGCACTACTGTTAATAGCAGAGGCTTTAGTGGGACTTCTGGAAAGTTCGCTGAGGGTGGTTTTCCGGAAGAAGGTCAACTGTTTCTTGCCCGTGAAGCTGGCCCTGAATTGGTTGGTACAATTGGTGGACAGACGGCAGTTGCAAACAATCCTGACATTGTAGCAGCTATTGAAGGTGGTGTATATCGCGCTATGGTATCTTCAATGAGTAGCACAAGCGAAAACGAGAGCAAGGTAGCAATTTTTAACATGAACGGTCGTGAGTTCATGAGAGCAATTTGGAATGATCGTAATGCTGTAATTGCAGAGTATGGAATGTCTCTGATAAATGATTAAGTTGTGGAGGGCAAAATGGAATATATACATTTAGGGCAAATGTCCAACCCAACATTATCATTTACCGGAGACGAGATCATGAGTGTTAATGCTACTGTTGGAGTATCTATGATTGCAAAAGAATTTACTGCTGATTCTTTTGAGGCTCAAATCATATACGATGACAGTAGCAAGACGCTTAGAAACATGGCATATGCAACGTCTATTTCTTATGTAAAAGATGATAGTGTAATTGCAAGGTATTATTTAACAAGCGTTAAGAGAACTGGTAAGCAAAGATACACTATTTATGGTACAAGTTTTGTTGGAATACTTGATAATGCAAGATACTATGGTGGAATGTTTTATGGGACTGCGTTTAAAGATATTGTAAAAAACATTATTTGTGCTAATGGGTATGAGAAGTATGAAGCCTATAATTGTTTTACTACCGTTCCGACTGCTGACCAATCAACGGTAAAAGGGGTACTTCTTTCTGAAGACGGATATGGTGACGCTACACTTTCTTGCACGATAGATGCACAGATTACCATTGTTGGTGCGCTTCCAAGTACATCAAAAATGATTATCGGAAACCTCGGATATTATAGTAGTGCGCAGACAATTATTGCATACGGTATTAGCATTAGTGACAAATGGATAAATTCTTATTACAACCAGTCATCTTCTAGCTCAAGTTATGAAAGAGATCCATTTCGGGTCGGAGATGTTATTACATTTCACTATGACCCATATAATCCACCGTTTACTATAACAGTTCAGCATAGTGATGGGACAACTACAACAAGAAACGTTATGCCTTCAATATCAATAAGTACCGAAAGAGCTATGCTCTATATTGGTGGCGGCGGCTATAGTGGAATTGGTGGCGAAACATATACTGGCGTTGAAAATGTCCAATTCAATTATTATCGTGTCACCGGACATGACGGAACTCTATATATTGATGTTGTTCCATTAAGAGATGTTGAAACCGGGGAAATATATTTAAAAAATGCTGTTACTGGTTATACTGCACCAATTTATTGTGCAGAAGTATCATCAGATGATTTCTCCCCGATCGGTGTTCCAGGTGATGAAGAAGTTGTATCTACTGATCTTGTGCAATTAGAAATCTTTAATAATCTTGAGTTTACGGATGAAGTATTAGCATTGCGCATTTATGGCTGGTTGCCAATATCTTCAAAGCGGGAAGCATTATATCAAGTGCTTTTTGCAAGTTGTGTTAATGTTATTCGCGATTCAAGCGGGAAAAGCTTGTTTACAATATTGTCTAATGATATTAATGGCAATATAAGCGAAAATATTACATATAATGATGGAACTTGTACTGAATCGAGTGACGTTAATTTTATCGAGCTTACTGAACATACTTATGGTGCGTGGGAAGCAGCAAAAAAAATATTTGATAACTCAGATGAAACAGTTATTGATGAGAAGTATATTGCAGAATTTAATAATTCACCGATATATGGAGAGGTAACTTCGGAATCCGGGTTAACGGTTTTAACATATAATTGTAATTGTGCGCTTGTTAGCGGAAAAGGAGTTATAAACGGGAGTCCTTATATTCATTCAAAAAAAATATTGAAAACTCGTTTGGGAAATACAACCAACGGAAAAACAGTATCGGTAACAAATGCAACCCTTGTAACATATCTAACGTCAGAAAACGTGTTGAATAGGCTAAAAGAATATTATAAGGGTAATTATTCTTCAGAAGTTGGAGTAGTTTTATCAGAGAAAACAGATCTGCAATGCGGCAAAAAGTATGAATTTTCCAATTTTTATGGAGAATCAGATACTGGATTTCTGCAAAAAATGTCAATTATTGCGTCAAAAATAATTAAAGCTACTTGTGAATTTTTGAGCGGATATACAGTACCGCAGTTGACGCAAAGTTATAATAATTATGTGCTGTTAACCGGAAATGGTTCATGGCCCGTTCCAGCAAGCGTTAGAAATAGCCAAAATCCAAGAGTTTATGTTGTTCTTGTTGGTGGCGGCAATGGTGGAGATAGCGGGTATGCTGGTGAATCAGGCGATCCAATGGAAGGAGAATGGAGAAGTTCTGTTATTGCGAAAGGTGGAAACTATGGCAATTCTGGCAATCCTGGAAAAGTGCTTGAATTTGAAATAAAAAATCCACCTACATATTTAACATATAGGTGCGGAACTGGCGGTGCTGGTGGAGCGTTTTGCTTTTCGCATGAAGAAAATAATGCTGGTGCATCTGGAACAGAAACAACTCTTACTTCAAGTGGAACTGTATATAGCACTTCTAATGGCTCAGTGCTTGAAAAAGGAATCTTCAATAGTTTGAGCGGAAAACAGTATGCGTATAAACAGAACATTTGGAGTGATATAAGCGGAAAAGGTGGAAACGGTGGAGGATTTATAATAGACGAAGAAGATCCAGATAATGTTACTTTTGTACCTGCAGAAACAGTGTATAACGTCTTAAATGGAATCACATATACTGCAGGAAATCAAGGAGCTTCGCTTTATGAAAATGGAGTTCTTGTCGGTATAGGTAGTGGTGGTGGCGGCGGTGGTATCGGTAAATACAACGTAAGAAGAGATGGTGGCCCCGCCCATATGGAAGATAACATTTATTATGACGGTGGATATGGTGGAGAAGGCGCGCCAACTGCGTTTGGAAATCAATATGATGAACCATACTTATATGTTCCTCCATCTGTTACATATGGATGTGGTGGAATTGGTGGAGTAGGTGGCGGTGGCGCTGGTGCAAATGGAACAGTAAGAAAAACACCGAAGTATGTGCATTCAGGTCGAAGAGGTGGAACTGGTGGCCCGGGTGGTGCTGGCGGTGATGGTTGCATCATTATCTACTATTAAGGCGGTGACGGTAAATGTTTATTGACACTGGTATTTCAATAGATGGCACTGATATTACAGATTATATCAAGTTTAACGGTGTCAAATGGTCAAGAAATGATGTTGATGGGCCTAACACTGGCAGAACTTTATCAGGGCTTATGATTCGTGATAGAGTAGCAACAAAGATTCGACTTGATATTACTTGTAAACCGCTCACTACTTCTCAGCTTAGAACTCTGCTGAATCTTATTCTTCCGGTTTTTGTATCTGTTTCTTATGATGATCCTATGTATGGGCCAGTCACAAAAACAATGTATGCGAATAACAATCCAGCAGAGTTTTTGATTAAGAAAAGAGACGATGCTGGAACTGAATATTGGCATAATATCACATTCCCGCTTGTAGAAAGATAAAGTGAAAAGAGGTGGTGAACACATGATTCTCAATAAGATACCAGCTTCTTTTGGCAAAGATCGAAGCATTACACTTGAACCTATCAATTATCAGTATGATGCAAAACAGTTTCTTGTAATCTTTGGTCTTGATCTTCCAGAATACTATGAAGTTGACTTCTGCAATGAAGATGATGAGCAAACTATCACAATGTCTGGTGATTCTTCTGGCGTTGAAATTCCAGATGATTTCTTGCTTGATGGCAGGAACATCAAAGCTTATCTTGTCTTGACTGGTGAAGATGAAGAAGCGGTAGAAACCAGATATGAAATCACTATCCCGGTTAAATGCCGCCCTACACGCACAGATATTGATCCTACACCAGCGGAACAGCAGCAGATAGATAATCTCATTGCTCAGATGAACGATGCCGTAGAACGCTCAGAAACGGCTGCTAGTGAATCTGAAACATCTGCTGATGAATCACATAGTCATGCTCAAGATTCTGAAGCCTGGGCTATTGGAAAGCGCGATGGAGTAGATGTTGAAGATACAGACGAAACATATCAGAATAACAGCAAGCATTGGGCTGGATATTCTGAGCAGATAGGGCAAGAAAAAGCCACTCTTGCTGAAAGCTGGGCTGTTGGTGGAACTGGAACGAGGCAAGATGAAGATAACGATAATGCAAAACATTATTCAGAGATTGCCGCGCAAGGTGCTGAAGAAAGTGGTTATGCTTGGTTTGATATTCATGACAACGATGGTCACATGTATGTTTACATCTCAGATAACCTGAGTGAAGATGTAAGTTTTGCAATCAACGAATTAACCGGACATTTGGAGGTGACTTATAGTTGAGCAAATTAATTGACGCTGGTATTTCTACTGCTTATGGTGCTGCTGTTCGTGGTGGTTATACTGGCACATATGAAAAGTTCTGCGAGGACTTGGCGAAGCTTGCAGATGTACTGTCAGAGTTCCTTGGATTTTCTGTTACTGTCGAAACGCTGGCAGAGGGTGCATCGGCAACTGCAAGCTATGATAACGGTGTGCTTGCGCTTGGTATTCCGAGAGGAAACACGGGCAATGGTATTCAGGGTATCGTGTTGAATGCTGATTACACTCTGACCGTTACTTATACCAACGGCAACACATGGACAAGCGGAAGTATCAGAGGTCAGGTCGGTGCGACCCCGCATTTGACTATTGGGACGGTTGAAACTCTGCCTCCTTCTCAGAGCGCATCGGCAACGATCACCGGAACGGATGAAAATCCGGTGCTGAATCTTAGCATTCCAAAGGGAAATACAGGTGAAGTTTCACAGGCTGAATTCAATGCTTTGTCGGGTGACGTCACTGACTTAAGTCGCCAATTAAGTGACAAACAGGATAAACCCGCAACCGCTGGAACTGCCGGTCAGGTGCTTGGACTGGATAGCAACTTGAACCCCGCATGGATGGATCAGACCGGTGGCGGCGGTGGAATGAACATTGTCAATCTGTCTGGGACTCAGATCACTCAGGTAGGAGCAGACAACACATTCTATGTCTGCGGAGAATTGACAGAGCTGACCTTCACAGCACCTTCGGTCGGTATCACCATGATTCGGTTTACGAGCGGCACAACTCCGACAGTTCTCACCGTCAACGGCGTAACCGCTTGGATGTTCGATAATGATCCAACTGCTGCATCTCTGGAAGCTAACAAAACTTACGACATTAACGTTCTTAACGGCGTGGGGGTAGTTGGATGGGCGTAAGATTGCCAAGCGAGTATCAGGAAGTTCAGTATCTGGATTCAACATCAACTGCGGCTCCGTATATTGATACGGGAATTCCTATCACAGAGGACTTGACGTTTGAAATAGATTTTCAACTTTCTGATATTACATCACGAATGTATTTTATGGGTGGGTATAACGGTACTGATTTCTATCTCTACGTTGGGATCTCCAAATATTTTCAGACTGCGTTTGGTGCAACTTATAACGATACAACGCTTACAGCAGATATTCAGAGACACAAGTTTATATATCAAATTAATAATGGAACGCTAATCGTAAAAGATAGTAGTACAACTATCTTGACAAAAAATATAAGCAGTTTTTCAGGAAACTCTATATTGGTCGCTGGTACAACAGCGGCCCAAAGCGCATCAATTCCTTGCAAAACTTTTGAATCGAAAATGACAAAAGCCGGCGTTGTCATTCAAGACCTCATACCATGCTACCGCAAATCTGACAGCAAACCCGGAATGTACGATCTCGTCACCAATCAGTTTTTCACCAATGCTGGCACGGGCGATTTCCTTGTCGGCCCTGACGTACTTGGCAGTATCAGCCCGCTGATGGTTGCGTGGAGACGGATGCTCATGAGAAAATCTTCTCCAATTCCGACTGGATATGTAACTGACGGACTTTTGCTGTGGCTTGATGCTATTTGCAATACACGTAACGGGCATGATGCAAATGCGCTGTATTGGGAAGATTTAAGCGTAAATCACCGGGACTACGCTATTGGTGAGAGTGGCTTAATATTTGGGCAGTCTGTGGTATCTTTCACAACAGTAAATCACAAAGCAATAACAACAGAAAAGGCGTTCACATCGGCAGAACAGCAGCAAATTCGTGATAATCTTGCAACGATAGAGATAGGAGTTGATTTTGCTGGAAGCGGTTACCAGATAGTATTGGCGCTGGGTAATCAACACGGAACAATCAACTTTTGCAACTTGAGTGGCAGCAGAACTTTAAATTTCAATCCGAACAGTACAAGTGAAAGTGTCTCTTTGTTGGGCGGATTGCATGGCTACAACAGCGAACTATGGGTAGACGGTGTAAAACAAGAATCCACGGACTTCAGTACGACATGGACAAATGTCAGGCTTAATCTAATGTTCTCTTACATCGTAACAGGTCAGTATTCATTTATTGGAGATATAGCATATATAAGAGTTTATAACAGAAGACTGACAGATGCAGAACTAATGCAAAACTGGCTGAGAGACAAAGCCAGATACAATCTTTGATACAAAGGAGAAATAACCATGAGACAGATTTACATCGTCAATGCAACACAGGTAGTCACCAGCACCGCGCATCCTGAAGGAGTTTATAAAACTCTCGACGGCTTCCCGAAGACTTTCGACAGCAGAAACTATGAAGCTACCACCGAGAATCCGAACGGCAATCCTGAGCGTGCTTATGAGGTCGCGGAAGCAGAATTTCATGCTCAGTGGGCTGAGTTCCTGCGCTCCACCACTCGCGCTATGTGGGCTGTGACCTTTGAGAGAGCCGATGGTCGGCAGATTTCTCAGGCTTCCAAGGGAGCCTTCCCGGACATGACGCCGACTCCCGAACCGGAACCCGAACCGGAACCTGCTGAAGAGGCATAATCGCGAAGCCACTTAACGGTGGAGGTGATGCCAAATGAAGGAATTACCATATCCCTATAGTCAGTAGCACAGCCCCGAAAAGGGGCTTCGATTAAGTTACTTAAAGGGGACTCCTGCCAGTGTAAGAGCGTGAAGGCACACGAGAGGCAGAAATGCTGAAATAAAAATGCAGCGTGGGAGCGAGCTATCTACAGGGAGAAGGACAGAGGATAGCAATTATAAAAATCGTTTGTCACTTAATGGCCTACTTAAGTGACAAACCCATCTCATGAAATAGCACGGGGCCGGAAGTGATCATACCGGGGCAACCTGCCACCTGAAGGCGCGTAGTGCAGTCCCCGTGCATCTCGTGAAAATCGTTTGAAATCACGAGATAGTCACGAGTTCGGAAATTCCGAACAACCGCCAGCTCAGGCGGGGGATAAAAAGTATGAGGCAAAAGAAGTGAAGTGCGGATGAGAGCTTCAACCGAGAACGGTCTTCTGGTCACTCCGCAACAACAGCCACAGGGCGGCTGTGATACTGCTGAAGGGAAGCGCGTTTGCCCAAGGTGGGCTTGACGGTAGGGCGAGTTCGATTCCGCAACGCGCAGCTCCATAGCGTATTAACAGCTCAAAACCGTACTTTTAATCAATAATAATTGTTATTAGCAATAAGCTCATGTGATTAATGATTTTAAATCAATAAACGGAGGGCCGATATGCTTTTAATTAAGATTATGATTTACATAGCGGTTATATCGGCAATACTTGTGATAGCGTTAGCATTGTCGGGAGGAAATCGACCATGATAACCAGGGAAGAATTAGAAGAGTTTATAGAAGGTTTCATATGAGTAATTATCAAATTATTTATAACAGACTCCGAAAAGCTGGTTTAACTGAAGCTGTTGCTGTTGGATTCCTGGGCAACTGGCAAGCTGAAAGCGGTTGTGAACCTAACAGATTGCAAAATGATTTT
>Ga0326514_10002007_pt1 | contig 13024 bp, 10 predicted proteins | sample 3_2548_0518_D_FD_203653 | JGI IMG/M metagenome (GOLD analysis project Ga0326514, IMG submission 203653) | Bovine rumen microbial communities from UC Davis, California, United States - 3_2548_0518 | ecosystem: Host-associated > Mammals > Digestive system > Stomach > Rumen | place: USA...
GCCGGTGGCACCAAGGACGGCCACCATGTGCCGCTGCTCGCCAACCTCGGCAAGCCCGCCGACGCGAAGACCGCCATCGAATACGGCGCCGAAGGCGTGGGCCTGTTCCGTTCCGAATTCCTGTTCATCGGCAACTCCGAGCCACCGAGCGTCGAAGAGCAGACCAAAGCCTACACCGAGCTGCTGAGCCAGTTCCCTGGCAAGAAAGTTGTCATCCGTATGCTCGACGCCGGCGCCGATAAGCCGCTGCCGTTCCTGACCCCGGAAGACGAGCCGAACCCGGCTCTGGGCCTGCGCGGCCTGCGCACCCTGCGCGAGCACAAGGAAGTCCTGGAAGGCCAGCTGAAGGCCCTGGCCGCCGCCGACGCCCAGACCGACGCCGACCTGTGGGTCATGGCCCCGATGGTCGCCGACGAGCATGAGGCCGACTACTTCGTCAAGCTCGGCAAGAGCTTTGGCCTGAAGAAGGTCGGCGCGATGGCCGAGGTTCCGTCCATCGCCCTCATGGCCGACAAGGTCGCCGAAGTCGCCGACTTCGTGTCCATCGGCACCAACGATCTGACCCAGTACACCATGGCCGCCGACCGTACCCTCGGTTCCGTCGCCGGCTATCAGACCGCATGGCACCCGGCGGTGCTGCGTGCCATCAAGCTCATCTGCGACGCGGGCAACGCCAAGGGCATGCCGGTCGGCGTGTGCGGCGAGGCCGCAGCCGATCCGGATCTGGCCGTCGTGCTCACCGGTCTGGGTGTGAACTCCCTGTCGATGACCCCGGTGGCCCTCGACGACGTGCGTGCCCAGCTGGCCGAAGTCACCTTCGAGGAAGCCCAGGCCAAGGCCAAGGCCGCGCTGAACGGCGACTTCTACACGCCCGCCAACTGATTCGGCGCATAAACCGGCATCGCCGTCAACCCAAGGTCCCGCCAGTCCTTCCACGGATCGACGGGACCTTCCGCATTCCGCTCCCATTCGCTCCCGCCCGCGGAAATGAGCCGTAAGCGGGGGCGAACCACGGGGAGAGCTACACTGAAGCGTATGAAGATCTCCGCTGATTTCACAGTCGTGCCCGACGACTACGCCAAGGCCGCGGCATCGGAATACCGGGTGGAAGGCGTGCCGTCCATCTCCTTCCCCTTCTACATCGACGAGGTTGACCCCGAAGCACGGTATCTGCACTGGGCGTTCACCGATCCCGACTCCATCCCCGTCTGCGGATTCGAATGGATCCATTGGACGGTCGCGAACCTGCCCATCGATGCGTTGATGTTCGATTTCAACGATTCCCACGCGCTGGCCATTCCGCCGGACTTCTCCCGCCAAATGCCCGCCATGATCCCCGAGGCCGTGCAGGGCCGCAACTCCTCGGCATCGCATTTCGTCGGTCGTAACGCCGATCCCGCGCTCACGATGCGGTACAACGGTCCCCAGCCGCCCGACAAGGATCATGACTACTGCCTGCACGTGTGGGCCACGAAGCAGCCGCTGCCCGGATTGAACCAGGGCTTCTGGCTGAACGAGCTGCTCCGCGGACTGCGCGAGTCGGGGGAGAACCCCGATCAGGGCGTCATGTTCGTCACGGGTCGCGCCTGAACGGTTCCGCCGACGCCCAGACGCATAGATACTTTGCTCCCGCGGGGAGCGCATCATCCAAGAACAAGAAAGGAAACCATGGCCTGTACCACGATTCTGGTAGGCAAGGATGCGAGCTATGACGGCTCCACCATTATCGCCCGCAACGAGGATTCCGCGAACGGCGAATTCTGCCCCAAGCGATTCGTCGTCGTCAAGCCGGAGGACCAGCCGCGCACGTACCAGGCGGTCATCTCCCACGTCCGTATCGAACTGCCGGACGATCCCATGCAATACACCAGCGTCCCCAACGCCGATCTCAAGGAAGGACTGTGGGGCGAAGCCGGCGTGAACGAGGCCAACGTGGCCATGAGCGCCACCGAAACTTTGAGCACCAACGAGCGCGTGCTCGGCGCCGACCCCTTCGTGGAACTCGTCCCGGCCAAGGGCAAGGAAGGCGAGGAGGGCTATGAGCCCGAAGTCGCCGGCGGTATCGGCGAAGAGGATTTCCTCACCATCGTTCTGCCGTACGTCAAGACCGCGCGTGAAGGCGTGGAACGCTTGGGCGCCCTGCTTGAGGAATACGGCACTTATGAGATGAACGGCGTCGCGTTCTCCGACGTGAACGAGATCTGGTGGATGGAAACCGTCGGCGGTCATCATTGGATCGCCAAGCGCGTGCCGGACGCCGCGTACGTGACCATGCCGAACCAGCTGGGCATCGACGAGTTCGACTTGGACGATGCGCTGGGCGACCAGATCGAGCACATGTGCTCCGCCGACCTGGGCGAGTTCATCGAACGCAACCATCTCGATCTGGCCGTCGAAGCCACCTCGCCGTTCAACCCGCGCGACGCCTTCGGCTCCCACTCCGATTCCGACCACGTGTACAACACGCCGCGCGCATGGTGGATGCAGCGTTTCCTGAACCCCTACGACGAGGTGTGGGACGGCCCGGACGCCGACCATCGCCCCGAAAACAACGACATCCCGTGGGCTCGCCAGCCGGAACGCAAGGTGACTATCGAAGACATCAAGTACGTGCTGTCCGGCCATTATCAGGGCACCCCGTACGATCCGTACGGCAAGCTCGGCGATGAGCATACGCGCCACATGTACCGTCCGATCGGCATCAACCGCCAGAGCCAGCTCGCCGTGCTGCAGCTGCGCCCGTACCGCCCGCAGGCGTACCGCGCGATCCAGTGGATGGCCTACGGTTCCAACCCGTTCAACACGTTGGTGCCGTTCTACGCCAACGTCGACGTCACGCCCGCATACATGGCCGACACCACCACGCGCGTGACCAGCGAGAACTTCTACTGGGAGAACCGCATCATCGCCGCGCTGTGCGACGGCGCCTTCGCCGACACCGCCAACGCGGTCGAACGCTACCAGGAGAAGACCGGCGCGATGGGCCACCGCATGGTCGCCGCCACCGACGAGCAGGCCGCGCGCTTGGATTCCGCCGTGCAGGGCGAATTCGACGCCGACAACATCGAAGGCGACGTCGAACCGATGGAACCGGAGGCGATCATCGCCGCCGTGCGCAACGGTGAGGTGCGCGACGTGCTCGCCGCGGCCAACCAGACCATGGCCGACCAGCTGAAGGAGGAAACCGACAAGCTTCTCGACTCCGTGCTGTACACGCGCAGCATGGCGATGAAGAACGGTTTCCACATGTCCGATTTCTAATTTTTCACCGCGCCAACCGCGAGAGGGAACACACAGAAAGGTATCAACGAATGACTTCCATCGAGGACTTCACCAGACAGTACGGTCTGGTTCAGAAGATCGACGCCTTCGGCTATCTCGATTATCTGAAGAACAACCCCGACGCCCCGCGCAAGCACGGCAAGGTCGTGCTCGTCACCGCCGACACCCCGCTGAAGGCGAGCCGCGGCGAAGGCAAGACCACCACCACCATCGCGCTCATCGACGCGCTGAACGAGCGTGGCATCGACGCGGCCGCCGTGCTGCGCCAGCCGAGCATGGGCATCACCGCCGCCGGTTCCAAGGGCGGCGCCTCCGGTGGCGGCAAGGCGTCCCTGACCCATCCGGAGCTGATCGACTGGGGTCTGTGCGGCGAGATGGGGGCCATCGAAGCCGCCCAGAACCTGCTAGTCTCCTTCGCCGAGAAGGCCGTGGACGAAGGCAAGCTCGACACCATCCTCGTGCCGCGCGTCTCCGAAGTGCCGTCCCGTTCCCTGCGCCAGATCGCGGTGGACCGTGGCAAGGGCGACGTGCCCGAGCGCGTGGTGCTCACCCCGACCTGCGAACTCATGCAGATCGTGGTGCTGTCCCGTTCCATGGACGAGATCGCCGAGCGCGTGTCCAAGATGATCGCCGGCACCAAGGACGGCAAGGGTGTGACCTTCGGCGAGTTCGTCGACCTGTGGCGCATCACCGGCATCCTGTCCGACGCGGTCAAGCCCGCCAAGACCGAAACCGTGAACGGTTCGCCCGTGTACGTGCATGGCGGCCCGTTCGCCAACGTGTCCATCGGCATTCCGACGCTGGTTTCCGTGGAAATGGCGTGTGCCCTGCATGACGTGGTCATCGTCGAAGCCGGTTACGGCACCGACGCCGGCGCCCAGAAGTGGCTCGACATCGCATGCCGCGAATTCGGCGCGCAGTGGCCGTCCGCCGCCGTCGTCGTGACCCGCGCCTCCACTTGGCGCGACGATCCGGAGCTGGCGTGGCGTTACCCGTTCCACGTGCAGCGTCTCGAAGGCTTGGATATCCCGACCTTCCCGCTCATCAACCTGTGGGAGGGCGAGGACGATCAGGTGCCGGCCCTGAAGCAGACCGCCAAGGATCTGGAATTCCGCGAGCCGATCGTCGGCAACCTGTTCCGCGACGGCGGCGAGGCGCTGGCCCCGCAGCTGGACGCCTTCGTCGACGTGCTGCAGAACGCCGCAGCGCCCGCTCGCCCGAGCAGCCACAGCGGCATGTCCGTGATCGAGGATGCCAAGTGGGTCGCCGAACACGCGTACGGCGTGCCGGCCGACCGCATCCTGCTCAAGGACGGTTTCGTTGCCTCCCGCGACGAGGCCATCGCGCTGTGCGAGAGCGTCGGCATCGACATCACCAAGCTCGCGCTGGTCGCGGTGAAGTCCCCGGCCACCATGACCGACAACGATCGCGCTCCGGAGGATGAGCGTACCGTCACCTTGAAGAAGGTGGAGGTGCATGCCGGTGCTGGCCTGGTGCACGTGAACCTCACCACGTCGCTGACCACTCCGATGCCGAAGATCGTCTGATCTGGCTGCCGGAGGCTGAGCGGCCGGCGTTGTAGGTGCGGTCGACTGCGATTGTCAAGCGGGGCCCGTGCGGATTGAACCATCCGCACGGGCCCCGCTTTGTCTGTTTGCTGGGGGAGTTGGGGGCGTTGCGCGGGTGGGGGTATTGGGCGTAGGGAGGCGAATTGCCCCGCGAACGGGGACGGAAGGTGCTACTTCGCCTATATATGGCAGATTCCACCGGCTTGAATTTGCCAAGTGCCTTATATATGGCACCTCAACGAGGAAACCCCGGGTATGCGCGCTGGAATTCCAACGTGCATACCCGGGGTGTCCGTGCCGGAACGCCATATATAAGCCACTTGGTTCATTGCGATGGCCCGAATCTGCCATATACAAGCGAGATAACCGCGCGGTGGCCGTATATCGGGACCCGCCTGGGCCGCATCGGAGCCTGTGGCGGGCTGTCGAGGGCATGTGGTGAGCGTTGTGCCCTCTTAAGCCACTCGGCCTTTCGTCAGAAGTTGCCGCCGTTCCAGCCCCAGTCGGTGGTGGCCGTGTAACGGATGTAGGTGCGGTCCTGCGGAATGCTGAGCTGCTCGCTCAGCGCCGCCATGATCTGCTCGGTCAGTTTCTCCCAAGCGGAGCCGGGAACGGAACGGCCGAACACGTTCACCTCGACGTAGGCGGCGGGGCGGGAATCGTCACCGCCGAAATAGATGGGCATATTGTCCTCGAACGGGCACATCAGCCAGCCTTCGGACTTGCCGGGGACGGCGGTGATGGCCTTGCCGTACGCGGCCTTCAGGGCTTCGCGCTGCTCGGGGGTGGTGGAAACGGAAACGTGGGTGTGGATGACGGGCATGATTCCTCCAAAATCGGTGGATGATACGCATCCATCATAGGCGTCGCCAAGCACCGTGAAAATATAGACGGAAACACAGATTCTGTGGAGTTTCTTGGTTTGGCCCGCGTTACGTCGCAGCGCACATGTTAAATGTTCGATGTGAAAAAACTGATTGAACAGCTGATGAAGTTCGGTATCGTCGGTGTGATCGCCTTCATCATCGACTGGGGCATCCTGAATATTCTGGTCGGCGTCTTCCACATGCATAATGTGCTCGCCGCCACCATCTCCTTTATTATCTCCCTGATCTTCAACTATGTGGCCAGCATGAAGGTCGTGTTCAAGCATCGCGACGACATGGCCCGCTGGATGGAGATCGTGATCTTCGTGGTCGGTGCGGTGATCGGCCTGTTCATGAACGACGCCATTATCTGGATCTCCACGTATGGCATGAACCATGACGCCTACGTCTCGCAGGGCACCGAATACCTGATTCGCACCAATGTGGGCAAGCTCATCGCCACCGCCGTGGTGATGGTGTGGAACTTCGTGACGCGCAAATGGCTGCTCGACGACACGCATACCAATGCGATGAATCGGCTGAAGAAAGCCGAGAACCGCCTGAGCCCGGAAGAGCTGGAAGCCAAGTGGGAGAACAGCTTCTCGCACAAGCTCGGCCTGTGGTCGCTGGAGCACACGCCCAAGGGCTGGCCGAAGTAAACCGGCAGCCGTGCGGCGCTGATATGCGCTGACATACGACGATGGCGGGTGGATTCCCCATGGGAATCCACCCGCCATCGTTTTGTTCATTATGTTGTGTTGCGCGTTGTACGCCGCGCACAGTCACACGGACGGCAGGTCACGCGTCGATCTGCGTGAGCACGGGCTGTTCCGTCGAATCCTTGATCTGCTTGAAGCCGATGAACGCGATCAGCAGCGATGCCAACGCCAGCGTGGTCACCACCATGAAGCCGCCATGCGAGCCCATACGGTCGATGAACACGCCTGCAATGGCCGATCCCGCGGAGCCGCCAATCGAGTTCATCGCGCCCATCCACGCCATGCCTTCGGTGAACCGCGTGGGCGGCACGAGATGCAGCATCAGCTGGTTGCCGTTCACCCAGGTCGGGGCCTGGCATACGCCGATCAGCAGGTAGATGATCATGATCACCCACAGGTGCTTGGCGAACATGAACGAACCGACGCCCAGATTCACCACCGCAAGGCAGAAGTAGAAGCGCTTCCACAGTGGAATCGTCCAGTTTTTTGCGCCGTAGAACAGTGCGCCCATCAGCGAGCTGAACGAGAAGCACGCGAACACGAAACCGGTGTATTGCTTCATATTCGCTTCCGTGGCGAACGAGACAATCGAAATGCTGGCGGCGCTCTGGAACGCGCCCAAACCAAACCAGGTGACGCATACGGCGATCAGGCCGGGTCCCCAAATGGATTCCTTCCTGCCGGCGAGCGCGTCGGCTTCGGCCTTGTCCATAGCGGTGCTGATTTCGGCTTCGCTCTTGCCTTCGGAACGTGCCTTGTCGCGCGCGTATTCCACGGCAGCCTTGGCTTGCAGCACCTTGGCACGTGCGGCCTCATGCTCACGGTACTGCTTGCGGGTCATGCCCGCTTCGCGTGCCAGTTGTGTCTGTGATTTCGGTTCGGTAGACAGCTCAGTCAGGAACATCAATGCGCCGATGATCACGCACATGCCGGTGAACGAGAAGGCCAGCAGACCGGAGATCACGGCCAGCGTCGAGGCGAGCGGATTGCCGATCACCCACATGCATTCGTCGAATACGCCGCACAGCGATAGTGCGCGGTTGGTGCGTTCGGTGTCGCCTTTGAGCTGGTTCGTCCAGCGTTGGCGGCTCATCGCACCCCACGGCGGGATGGCGGCCATGAACGGGGTGATGCAGAACAGCACCCATTCCGGCGCGTGCGATTGGATGCTGGTGATCAGTGAGGTCGCGACGATGATCCACACGATGATGGTGGGGATCGACACCTGCCGTTGGCCGAACTTGTCGACCAGCTTGCCCAACACGGGGCTTGCGATGGCCAGGGCGATGGCCTGCACTGCCGACAGGGCGCCGGCGAGCGAATAATTGCCGTAGTAATGCTGTACGGCGATGGTGATGGTCATGCCCACCATGGGGAAGGGCATGCAGGCGATGACGGAGCCGATGGAGAATCGCGCGGTGTGCGGTATGTGTAGCAATTCGGCATAGCCGCCGAACACTTTGCGCCCGACGTCTCTCAAACCGGTCAGTACTTGATTGGACATAGCAGCATCCACGCTCCTTTCCGCTCCCGACTGGATGTCCCTCGCACTCAGGCGTTGCATGCGAAGCCCTCATCGAATGATGTGTTGATTGTCCATGGTCGCGCAAAGTTTGCGTCGTGCATATTGGCGTCACGACAACTGTAATCGTTTGACACGACGCAAAACGGGCATGACACGCGGAATACCCGCGGTACATTGGAGTGAGATTGTTCGCCTCCGTTCGGGGGCGGTCCCGGCTGCGGAAAGGAAGCGCTGTGAGCACGACCACGATTCACTTCGTCCGGCATGGCAAGGTGTATAACCCCGATCATCTGTTGTATGAGCGTCTGCCGGATTTCCATCTGTCCGATCGGGGCCGTCGCATGGCCGAGGCGACCGGCGCGTACATCGCCGCCGACCCGGATATGAACCGTTCCGTCGCGATCTTCTCCTCGCCGCTCGACCGTACCCGCGAAACCGCGGGAGCCATCATGAACGCCCTCAACCCCGTGCGTGAGGAGCGCGGCGAAGCCCCGCTGGAACTCGTCACCGATGAGCGCATCATCGAGGCACGCAACGAATTCCGCGGCAAGCGCATCGGCCATGGCGAAGGCGCGTTGTGGCGCAACGGCAACTGGAAGCTCGTCGCGAACCTGTACAAGCCGAGCTGGGGCGAGACGTACCGGCAGATCGCCGCGCGCGTGGGCGGATTCGCGGACGAGAAGGTGCGTGAATTCCCGGGCGAACACATCATCGTGGTCAGTCACGAGTCGCCGATTTTCAGCTATCGGCACATGTTGGAGACCGGGCACCCGGAGCATTGGATGTTCCTGCGGCATACCGCGCTCGCGTCCATCACCTCCATCACCTACGACAATGCGACCGGGCGCATGGTGTCGGTCGCATACGTCGACCCCGCGGCCGACGTGAAATAGGCGTGGATGCGGAAACTGGCACGGAACGCAACGCGGAATACGACGGAGTAACGTATGCGACGGGGAAGCGAGGATGATATATGACGTACGCATTGGATAAGGAAACCGTGGATCGCATCGCCGCCATGCCTGTGGTGATTGAAGCCGCGAAGGCCGCCGACGAGCTGACGGCGCTCTGGCCGTTGGATGGTGCGCTGCGCATGGATAACGACGCGAAATACACCGAGGATCTGCAGGTCCGCACCACACTCGCCTTCGCGCGCGTGCTGACCGGGCTTGACGTGACGATGGCCGATGCCGAATTCGTGTATGAGGGCGCCGATTCCATTCCCGGCCGCCCGCAGGAAGTGGTGGATGCGCTGCTCGCCGCCGACGAGGCCTACGAGATCATGGAGGATTACGCCCGTGACGGGCAGATCGATCTTGTCATCGAAGCCGCGCAAGCATTGGGGGCGAACTGGGACGAGGCCACCGCATGGGATGTGGAACAGCTGATTTCCGGCGTCGCCGGGCAGGTGCATGACATCGGCGAGCTGGATATGACGAAGCGTTTCGCCGTGGCGCTCACCGTATGCGACGCCCTGCTGGGTGTCGTCGCGCGTGATGCCGTCGATGCGCATGACGTGGCGGTGCGCTCGCTGCCGGTGATGTTGTACGTCAACGAGTTGCGTGAGGACTGTTCGGTGCCGAGAATCTGCCTGACCGGCGATCGGATTCTCGCTTTGATGGAACGCCGCGGGAATGCCGCGGATACGCTGACAGCCACCGCCGGGTTCATCGCGCCCCTGGCCGAAGCGGAGTGGCGCAGGCATCGTGAGGATGTGCTGTGGGACCCGGACGAGGCGAAGAAGCGTGCCAAGGAGGAGGATGAGCGCCGGAACAAGGAGGAGCTCGCCGCCAAATTCGCCGACAAATGATCGGAAGATAATCGACGAATAGTCGACGAACGACCGGTAGTGCAGGGGCCGGTGGCGCAGGGTGCGGCAGGTGGTTTGGCGATGCGTTCCACCTCTGATGGCGCAATGACACAGCGGGCGGATCCATCCGATGGGGATGGATCCGCCCGCTGTATGCGCTATCAGGGGAGGGCTACCTACCGGTGATGCCCGGCGGCGTCACTTGTCGGTGTTGGCCGTGTTACCGGTGCCGTCGGCGCTCGGCTCCTCGACCTGTGCCGGCTGGGTGGAAGCGTCGAATGGATTGGGTTCGGTGGTGTTCCACGGTTCGGCTTCCGGTGCGGTTTGTGCTGGTGCGGGCGCCGGTTCCGCAGCTGCGGGCGTGGCCGGCATGGTCTGCTCGGGCAGCGGCGTGGCCGGCATGGTCGGAATGGTCGGCACGGCGGGCATGGTGGGCATCTGATACGTCGGTGCTTCGGGTGCGGGCTGTGCGGCGGGCGCAGTGGGTGCGGCGGGTGCGGCGGGAGCCTGATAGGGCTGGAACTGCTGGCCGGTGGCAGGGGCCGTGGGGGCGGCGGGCATGCTGTAATCCGCGGTGCCGTAGGTCGGGGCGGCGTTGGCGGGAGGCATGTAGGTCGGTGCGGGAGTCTGCGGGAAGCGCGGATTCTCGTCGAAGCGCGCGCCTTCCGGCTTCGGACCGGTGGCCATGAACACGATGTACATGATTTCGAGCACGATGAGGATGAGCACGCAGATCATGAGCACGAAGCTGATTTTCGCGACGGTGTCGGATGAAACGCAGCTGCTCATGTCTCGTGGCATGATGCCATCGAGCATGGCGCCGGAACCGTACATGGCGATGGAGCAGTTCCGGTTGTAGTTGTACAGCGAACCGATGGCGCTGATCACGGCCGCGATGCCCGCGATGAAGGTCGCGAACACCAGGACGTAGTAACCGAACAGCCACCAGCCGGACCGGTTCGTGTCATGCAGTCGCCTGACGCCCAACGCGATGACCGGGACGACCGTCGCCAGTCCCCACAGGCCCGGCAGGAAGCTGAGCTGATCGATGGAATTCGCGATGGAGCCGAGGATGAACGTAATGATGAGGTTCGCCAGCATGAACCACCAGAACTCGCTGCGGGAGGCGCGTCCCTTGAAGACGGCGTATTTCTTCCAGAAACGGAGGAAGGCTTCGGTGAAGGAGCATCCGTAATACGGCTGGTTCAGCGGGACGGTGCCGGTCGGGGGGATTCCCGGGGTGTTGTACGGTGCGCCCTGAGCGTATTGCGGCGGTGCAACAGGCTGTTGAGGCTGAGGGGGTATGTTCGGGTTCGACATGGTATCTCCTTCGGTCGAATGGCCGTGATGGTGCAAACGTCTTCAATTGTACATGGTGCAAACGTCTTCAATTGTACAAAGGGAAAGGGTGCCGGCCGGCGTGGGAACTGGAAGCGGTTGGCGAGATTCCCGGATGATTGCTGGACGTTCGCTGGGAGTTCGATTCGGTGATTCGGCGGCAGGGTGGTGGATGCGCGTCGCATCCGTCGCCGCGCTCGTCCCTCTTGCGGGGCACAATGGAGCCTATGACTGAAGCTGAAAACAACAAACCAGAACTTCCTGAAAACGTTCGTGTGCGCTTCTGCCCGTCACCGACCGGCATCCCGCACGTCGGCATGGTCCGCACAGCCCTGTTCAACTGGGCCGAGGCGAGACATACCAAGGGAACCTTCGTGTTCCGCATCGAAGACACCGACGCCCAGCGCGATTCCGAGGAAAGCTACAACCAGATCATCGAAGCCCTGAACTGGCTCGGCATCGACTGGGACGAGGGCATCAACGTCGGAGGCCCCGACGGCCCGTACCGCCAGTCCGAGCGCGGCGACATCTATAAGGCCGTGGCTGCCAAGCTGCTTGAGGCCGGCTACGCTTACGAATCCTTCTCCACCCCCGAGGAGATCGAGGCCCGCAACGTGGCCGCCGGTCGTCCGAAGGCATTCGGCTACGACGGCTACGACCGCAACCTCACCGAGGAGCAGAAGGCCGCCTTCCGTGCCGAAGGCCGCAAGCCGGCGCTGCGTATCCGCATGCCCGACGAGGACGTCGCCTTCGATGATCTGATCCGTGGCCGCATCGAATTCAAGGCCGGTTCCGTGCCGGATTACGTGATTGTCCGTCCGAACGGCGACCCGCTGTACACCCTGACCAATCCGGTCGACGATGCCATGATGCGCATCAACGTGGTGCTGCGCGGCGAGGATCTGCTGAGCTCCACCCCGCGTCAGATCGTGCTGTACCGTTATCTGATCGAGCTGGGCGTGGCCAAGGAGATGCCGCTGTTCGGCCATATGCCGTACGTGATGGGCCAGGGCAACAAGAAGCTTTCCAAGCGCGACCCGGAATCCAACCTGTTCCTGCACCGCGACAACGGTTTCATCCGCGAAGGCCTGCTGAACTACCTGGCGCTGCTGGGCTGGTCCATCGCCCCCGACCGTGACGTGTTCTCCATGGACGAGATGATCGAGAAGTTCGACGTGCGCGACGTGAAGGCCAATCCGGCCCGCTTCGACCTCGACAAGGCCATTTCCATCAACGCCGAGCACATCCGCATGCTTGAACCGCAGGACTTCCTCAACCGTGCCGTGCCGTACCTGCACCGCGACGGCGTGGTGTCCGCCGACTCCTGGGATGCGCTGACCGACCGTGAGCGTGAGGTGCTCACCGCCGCCGCTCCGCTCGTCCAGCCGCGCGTGCGCCTGCTGGGTGAGGTCGCCGGCATGGTCGGCTCCCTGCTGAGCGAGGTGGGCTACATCGAGCCCGCCGACGATGCCAAGAAGCAGCTCAAGGATTCCGCCCCCGAGGTGCTCGACAAGGCCATCGCCGCGCTTGACGGTGTTGCCGAAGCCGATTGGAAGACCGACAACCTGCATGAGACCCTGAACAAGGCGCTGGTGGAGAATGGCGGCTACAAGCCGCGTCTGGCCTTCGGCCCGGTGCGTGTGGCCATGTCCGGCCGCCGTGTGAGCCCGCCGCTGTTCGAATCCATGGAGATCGTCGGCAAGGCCGTTTCCATGGCGCGTCTGCAGGGGCTGCGCGAGCACCTGTGATTGGCCTCGTCCGGCTTCGATCGGACGTTCCGGCCGTATTCCGACCTGAGTGATGGCCGGCGAATCCCCGTGGTTCGCTGGCCATCACGCGTTTTCCCCATATTCCATAGCCGAGTCGCGGATCGTCTTGCGACGTTTCAGGCTTGGGTGAGCCTGATTCGGGGCCTG
>Ga0326514_10002009_pt1 | contig 13023 bp, 17 predicted proteins | sample 3_2548_0518_D_FD_203653 | JGI IMG/M metagenome (GOLD analysis project Ga0326514, IMG submission 203653) | Bovine rumen microbial communities from UC Davis, California, United States - 3_2548_0518 | ecosystem: Host-associated > Mammals > Digestive system > Stomach > Rumen | place: USA...
AAAAGTGCATCCTATATCAATCTGCTGGATATCTACAACAACCTGACAATTCCGGCCGGAACCATGACAGCAGCGGAGGCTCTCCATTCTGCAGATTTCCTGCGGTGGGCATCTGCTCAGATCGACCTAGTTATCTCTTACATGGACACGCCGTCCGTACTTTATAACGAGGCTTTCCCGGATGGTAGCAAGATTGCACGCCGTACAACTCGTGATAATATGCATATCTGGCTCCATAGTCAGTATGCTCAGGCTGCTAAGTCATTCATGGAGGCGGACACTTTCAACCGGGAGCTTGTTACTCTCCCCTATTACAAGGAGATCAAGCTTTTCCAGGGATCCGGAACAACTCCCATCCCGGCAGCATCCTCTGCTATGCAGATCAATGTAAAGGTGGAGTCCGGAGATACTGTCCAGTGCAATTATGTAATTGGATGTTTCGCAGATCGTGAGGCTATCGGAATCGGTAAGTATCAGGTAAAGACGGCATCCGACCGGAATAATATCGATGGTTACACTAACTATGCAAGCATGGCCAACATTATGCATTATATCGACCTCTCGGAAAATGTAGTGGTGTTTGCCCTTGCTGATCCGGTGATCACTCAGCCCACCCCGTAACTAACAGCACCCCCTCATTTACGCCTCTGTCACTGGCTAACGCTTCCCAGTGGCAGGGGCACATTTTATAAAAGGAGAAAAAGCATGGACGTAATACAGCTTATTTCATCGGTAGGTTTTCCGATTGTTGCGTGTCTCGGCATGGGATGGTATGTCAAGTATCAGACAGACTCCTACCGGGAAGAGGTAAAGGATATGCAGAAGGAGCATAAAGAAGAGATACAGAAAATGAGCGACGCACTGAACAATAATACCGCAGCACTCCAACGGTTATGTGATAAGTTAGACGGAGGTGATACAAATGGACGCTAAGAAAGTTATCGAGTATGCACTCTCTCAGGTGGGTTACAAGGAACCATCCGGAAAGAAAAACTGGAATAAATATGCAGAAGATATAGACAGAAATCATCCCCGGTGGTACGGCTCATGCGGAAAAAAACAGTGGCTTGACTGGTGCTCTGTATTTGTGGATGATTGCTTTATCCAAACATATGGAGTAGAAAATGCTCATAAGCTCCTCAACCGCCCTAACGATAATCTCGGAGCCGTTGTCTCTTTTGCATACAACTACCTAAAATCCATCAACAGAGTAGGAAAGAATCCGGAGCCCGGTGCAACCATTTATTTCCAAAACAGCCGGGGCCTCTCCCACACGGGCATTGTGGTTTCCTGCAACGCTACCAGCGTAACAACAGTAGAGGGAAATGCCGGGCCAAACAATGACTCCGTTGTAAAAAATACATACAGCAGATCATCCGGTTATATCTATGGATATGGTTATCCTGTTTATGCAGCTCAACCACAACCTCAGCCCACTCCGACAGGTTATAAAAAAGGTGAAATTTACACGGTCACTTGCAAGGGCCCTTTACGGATCCGGAGGGCCGCAAGTACGGATTATGAGATAATTGACAACCTTTACAAGGGTGATCATGTGCTATGTGAAGATATCCTTAAGGATAAGGCCGGAAATACCTGGTTAAAGATATCCGGATATGTAGCAGCTAAATATAATGGAGAGGAGTGGATAGAGTGACAATTACATTTTATAAGATAGCGGATGATAAGAGACAGGTTAGCAAGACTCTTAATAGCACTACTAAAATTAAGGACTCAATCGGGGTGATCAAAACAGATTGCTCCATTATGGAGCCCAGGATTGAAATGGCATATGATTCTCAGCTTATTACAGCTAATTATATGTATATTTCTGATTTTGGGAGATATTACTTTATCAACAAAATTGATACGGGAGCTCAAAGGTTATTTATTGAGGCGTATATTGATGTTCTACAGACGTATTCTGCACAGATTAAAGAGCTGGATTGCATAGTGGCTCGTCAGGAGGCTGAAAATAAATCCCAGTTATATCTTAATGATGGTATTTGGAAAAATCTGCAGATAAAGCAGACGGTTCCGCTTGCTTTTCCGAAATCATTTGACAAGGACGGGTCCTTTGTATTCGTAACAGGAGGGCAGAGTTAATGGCAAATTTCAATTTCTTAGGTCAGAATATAAATGTCGGTAAGTGGAGTGGATTGGGAAATGCACGGCTGATTGTTACCGAAATGGCAACCGGTTTTTCTGTTATCAATTTTATACAAGAAAACATGGGCGGTTTCACTGAAGATTCTGCAGCATCTATCTTTCAAGACTCAAATGGTCAGAACATTTTTGCAATCGCATATCAGCATACTAATGACTACGGACTAATGACTTTTATAAAAGTCGCAGATGCAAATATTGGACTTATCGCAGATGATGATAAACCACCGAAATACGCACCTTGGAATGATTGGATACAGATTGGAACTATTGCAGATCCTGACAATATCACACTGCAGGAACTTGTAGCAAACTCTTTCATGTTTTTCCAGCAGGATGAAACTTTATATCCTTATTATGTACCCATCTATGGTTTAAAATCTGCACTTGAAGGAAGGCACAATGCGCCTGTTAATTTTCAGATTGTGTTGCACCTTATGAGTTATGATGGAACTGTACAGGTTGATTATGCGGGACCCACACCTTATCTTTTCCTTAATGGTGGATTCACCAACCTGATCTATGGGAACGAATATGATTGTACAGACCCTTCTTATGCTTTTGACTCACAGATTGGATATGGACCGCAGTATGTATACAATCCGCTTTATGTAGACGGATCCGAATATGTAGGTGACTTTACCGATGATACTGCAACAACTGGCGGTGGTTATGGTGATTATGGGTATAATGGAAATGGAATTGACTTTGATGATCCGATAACACTTGACGCACTTTCAACAGGTTTCATTTCCATGTATTCACCCACCAAAGCACAACTAAAGGATTTACATAGTTTCCTTTGGTCAAGTAACCTTGTTGACAACCTTATAAAGGCAGTGGCACAACCTATGGATTCTATTATCATGTTTGGTATCGTTCCGCTGGATCTAAGCAGCATAAGATCAAGCCCGGCAACAGAGGTATACCTTGGAAATGTTGCAACCGGAGTTAGTATGTTTGAGCTTACTAAGCAGAGGATACAGATTGATATGGGAACCGTTAGCGTTCCGGAAAACTGGGGAAATGCTCTTGACTATGAGCCGTTTACTCAGGCATCTTTTTATCTCCCGTTTATAGGTTTCGTACAGTTGAAACTAAACGAGATCATGAAATCAAAGGTAAAACTCAAATATACAATTGATCTTTTCTCGGGTGATTGTATCGCACAGATCAAGGTTATAAGGGCCGATAAGTATGTTCCTAACCTATCTACTATTACATATGTTCATCGGGGGAATTGCCTAAATCAGATCCCTATTACGGGGGCCGATTATTCGAGATTTTATAAGGCCCTTACAATGGCACCTTTGCAGATTGCTAATAGTGCGTTATCAGGGGATCCTATGAGAGCTGCCTCCGGTATTGCAGGAGCTGCCTCCTCTCTGTTGGATGGTCCGGATGTTATGCGTTCCGGTAATTATTCAGGATCCGTTTCCGGTATGGTACACAGAACGCCTTGTATATTGTTATCAAGACCTATTCAGCACTTTGCAAAGGGCTATAATGAGTATGTAGGGTTCCCATGTTATATCCGATACAAGCTGAAAGACCTTAAAGGTTTCACAATGGTAGACTCTGTAATTGATAATACAGTAAAGGCAACGGATGCGGAGAAAGATGAAATTGAAAGATTACTTAAGGAAGGAGTTATTTTATGAGACTGAGAAGAAAAAAGCAGGATCTGGACAAGCTCTATAACGTCCGGGATATAGTGACAGGATTTGATTATTGGTATTTCAAATTACTCAACTATATCCTCGGCATCTACCAGTATGAGGGACTCCCGGACTCTCTCCCTCAGAGGGAGCTGGAGCTCAATCTCATGCTAACCGGGCACGCTGCTATATTTGAAAGCAAGGGGAGGATCCTCACCACAATCACGGAGCTGTATGGATTTGATGAATACTATAGGCCCACCAACGCCACTTTTGGGAACGCCCTGATACCATTCAAAAATTTAACCTTTGGGAAAGATGCAGAGATCATCTATAACAACCGGATCCAGGGATCCATACTCCGCTGTCAAAAAGTGGACTCCGGTCTCTCCACTTATATCCGGAGATATGCCCGGATGCTGGCGGATGTAGAATCCAGCATCGAGGCATACATGGTAAACGCAAGATTTGTCTCGTATCCAACGGCTCAGACTCAGCAGATGGCGAGACAGGTAGAGGATTTTAACGCCCGCGTTGAGCTGGGAGAGGCTGCGGTCCTCACGGATCCCTCTTTCCTTGAGACGTTTCGGAACGTGGATATACACCCACGGACAAATGATAGCCTTAATGATTATCTGATTGCGAGAGATAAAATCCTGGCTACTTTCTTCCGGGAGATTGGAGTTAAGTTCCAGCAGGAGCAGAAAAAAGCTCAGCTTACGGAGGACGAGGTTACAGCGGATGAGCAGCTGCTCCTTATCAACCTGGATGATATGCTGCAGGAGAGGCAGGAGGGACTGGAAAGAGTAAATAATCATTTCGGCCTTAATATTTCGGTAAAAATCAATCCGGCATATGATCGCCGTACTTATCAGACAAAGGAGGAAAGCACAAATGATAACACAGAAGATTATAGCGAGGACTGATAGTCTGAAATTGGATAAAATCATCTCCCGGTATGGTGAGGACTCCATGAGGCAGGTTGTATTTATAATAGTACGCCCTGAGCCGGACAGTGAGGAGCTTATCCCTATCACCATCCCGGAGGATGCGGTCGGATCGTTCCGGATCCTCAAACCATCCGGTAATTTTGTAATTGTTCCTATGAACAAGTCCGTGCTTGCATCCGGAGAGACCGCTTTTGATGTGGTGCTCCCTGCATCGGCAAATACTGCAAAAGGCAGCGGATATTATGATATCCGGATCACATCCAATACAGACAAGTATTATTTTACAGCCCAGGGAGATTTTATTATTGATGATAATATTATCTCGGATGAGGTGCTGGAGGATGTGAGCGAGGTAAACGGCCTTGTATTTCCGGATGATTTTCTGACTGTTGAGGATAATGTTGCCATTATTGATGATGATACAATCTCAACAGATAGCACATGGAGCAGCAATAAGATCAGTGAGGAGATAGAGGCTCATGCCGGAGGGGACGTTTCAAAAACTGTCTCCGGTAATCCGGTTATATTTACAGACGGGGCGAGTGCTCCCCTTGTTAAGTGCGTGACGGAGATACAAGGATATCAGGAAGGCAGCGGCACACCTTCACCCGATAATATCCGACCTATTGTGGCATATACGGAGGGGGAGATTGAGGTGTGGGGGAAGAATCTTGCACCATCTTCGCCTATTTCTCGTGGTCAGTATGTGGATGGAGCTTTTCAGAATAATGACAATCGAATCTGCTCCTACTATATAAATATACTTCCAAACATTACATACACAGCAAGTATTGATAGGAGCAATACAGAAAATCTTGCTTTTATAAATTATGCCTATTTTGACAAGAATAAGACATACTTGGGAGATAGAGCAACAAACGGAGAATCGGCTTTTAGTGGTGACAAAGTACATACATTTTCCGTTTCTAATGCTCAAGCGGCTTACATCCGTTTAACAATTAGAGCATATAGCAGTTCCGACCTTAATATAAGCGATAAAACATTAGACAATGCACAGTTAATGTTTGAGAAAGGCTCTACCGCTACCACCTACGAACCCTACACCTCCACCACCCACACCACCGCCTACCCCTCTGCTATATATAGAGGGAGTGAGGATGTGGTGAATGGGGAAGTGACAACGGAGTGGGGAGTAATTGCTTCTTATGCCGGGGAGGCCTTGCCCGGCGAGTGGATAAGCGACCGAGACGAGTACGCACCCGGAACCACACCAACCACGGGTGCACAGGTGGCTTACGAACTTGCCACCCCCACCACCTCCTCCGCCACCCCCACCAACCTACCAATCAAATCCATCTCCGGCTACAACCACATAGAGAGCAGTACGGGAGATATGGAGGTGGAGTATATCACACAGCGTTTCCAGCCCCTAATCGACTCAATAAAGCAATTATAAGGAGGTATAATATGCGTATAAAAGATCTCTATACAGATAGCAGCACGATAATCCCGGTAGGAAATAATTACTACAATTCCCGTGAGTGGTTTCTGCAGACGTATAATCTGCTTGACGGCCTGATCAAACGCACCCAGGGAAACCGGATCCTTTATGAGGATCTGGAGACGCTGGATGATGTAAAGGTTGCAATTGATGATCTGCTGGTATTTAATCGATACAAATATGATCACTTGTGGAAACTGTATGTAGCAGAGTATAATCCGTTATGGAACGTGGACGGATCGGAGAAAACCATCCGGGAAAGAGTAAACACGGGCACTCAGGAAAATGCTCTCTCCGGTAAGGACTCCCTGGAGTATCTCGGATCTGAAAAGGACTCCCATACCGGGCATGATGATGTGACGAAATCCGGCAGTGAGTCCCTTGCAAGAACCGGACATGATGATGTGACTCAGACGGGATCTATAACGGATAGCAATTCCGGAAATGTTACATCCTCCCGGACTACCTTTGACAGCAGCACCTTTGCAGATACGGATAAAGATACGGACAACCGGAGCACCACGAAAACTTTTAACTCAAAAAAGGATCAGACGAATTATAACAGCACTGATACCACCTCCTTTACAGCCCGGAAAGATGAGACGGCTTACAATTCCGATATGACGCACTCTTTCACAAACCGGAAAGATGAAACCACTTTCGGAAAGAAAGACACCCGGACGGATAATCTCACGGAGCATGAGGAAATCACTCACATCCGGGGCGGGAATATCGGCGTTACAATGACCACCCAGCTTGAGACGGATGAGCTCAAATTTGTTGATTCTTTCCATTTCCTGCAGACTATCGTAAGTGACATTGCTAACCATATCTCCTATGTATGGTGATTTTTCTTCTTGGTTTCCCCTGCAATATACTTAAGTATTTTGTGGGGGATTTTCTATTGTAGGAAAATTGAAACGTTAAATATAAAAAATCGTGATAATATGTTTACAGATCCAGTCCAGAGGGTTGAAAATAAAAGAGGATATGCGACACCGCACATATTCAAAAGTGGTTAGATGTGAAACGAAGGGATAAAAGCCGGACACGAAACGAGGGATAACGTCTACCGCAAGACACGAGCTGGATCTAAATATAAAAAGGAGGTGAGAGAAAGTGAGAGAAAGAAATGCACCATATCCGAGGTGTAATGCAACTAACTGTTTTGCTAACCAGGAGATACTTGGAACAAATCGGTGTATGTGTTTAAGCAATTCGGATTTTAATGGCAGGGTGTGCCCGTTTTACAAGACAAAGGCACGCATGAAAGAGGAGCGGAAACTATATCCGATCCCGGAACAGTATAGGAGGTAAATATATGATCAGACCTCATGATTGTAAATATTACGAAGATATAACAATCATCCGGACGGAATGGACCTTTAAGTCAATCATAATATTTCATCCGTCAGAAGTTGCTAAGCTCCGGACAGCCACCAGGCAATTTAAGAAGATAATCAACTACATCATAAACTATTCATACGATCCGAAAAGAGATCTTACAAAGATCATCTATAACCTGATGGATGAAAGAGATATTGCCGAGATGGTAAACGGCCCTGAAAGCAGAAACGTGGATCGTATCGATAAGAGGATTGCATACATCAAAGAGAAGGAGGGAGACATTTGACGAGATCCGAGATTGAGGCTATACTTAAACTAATAGCCATGAGACGGGAGGAGATACGGAACGCACCGCATCCCTCCGTATATAAGGACGAGTGGATCCGGCTGATAAAAGCCGAATTGGCTTATACAAATGAGTTAGAAAGGAGGTGAGACCGATGATTGATGATACGTTCTATAAGAATTTTATGGAGGACGTTCCCGGTGCACGGGCTCCGGACGGTATGGCAGATAAGCCGACCTATACCAGAGCAGAGGTAGACGAGATCATCCAGCAGACCATCAAAAGCACGATGGAGGCCCTGCAGGGCAATAATAACAATGACACGCCTGAGAGTCAGGCAGAAAGCGAAAAGGAGGAAAATGAAAATGGCAGCAGCGAAGAAAGCAGCAGCGACAGCGGAGAAACTGAGTGATATTTACATTGAGGGTGCGGTTACTAAGGCCCTGTTTGGAGCAACGAGATGGGACAAAGAAGATAAGTTCCGGGTAACGATCAAGAGCGAGGATATCCCGTATGACGAGATTAAGGCTTACGATAATACTAAGTCCTCATTTATTCCGGACTGGTACAAGGACCGAAACGGATATATCAATCTTTCCAGCAAGTATGATATCCCCTGCAGATATGGCAATGAGAAATTCATGTTCTCAGAATGGATCAACGGGGCTGCAGACCTCACGGCTCCCGGCTCTATCGTGGTGATCCGGATCCGGCAGAAAGATGGATCTGTCTATCCGGTAGCTATCGACATCCTGAGCGATGGAGAGATTGCAGACGTTTGGGAAGGTTTCGACGATAGAAACAACTCATAACAACTCATAGCAAGTTATAGGCAAGTTATAAGCAAGTTAACCCATATCCGGGCTCCGGGCAACCGGGGCCCTCTTTTAATAAGGAAGGAGTGCAAAATGGACGAAACGAAAAAGAAAACCACCAGGAAAAAAACACGCCCGGGCAAGGAGGAGGCCCTGGCACACATCGAACGGATCCGGCTGTATGGAGCGCCTTACTACAAAAAGCTTGATGTATTAAAGATCCTTAGGTCCTTTGTAGATATATATTGGAGGTGATCATATGGCATCCGGCAGAATAGGAATCACTAAGGATTTTGTAAAGCAAGCTTATCAGCGTGCAAGGAGACTTGCAAAGGGCCCTGTGAGGGGACTTACAGGATCCGATAATCCGGCACTTAACATGTTTCTCAAAAATATGGCAAAGGTGAATAAGAGTAAAATGTCAAAAGAGCAGAAAGCCAGGACAAGGGAGGCTGTGGCGAAAGCGTTTATACACTCAGGGCTAAGCACGAAATCGGAGATCAGGGTAGCATATGAGCAGAAAGTTTCTAAGATGAACGAGAGGACGAGAGAGGCTATCCAAAATGATCCTAACCTGATGGCCAAGTACCTGGAGGGTAACAAGAATCAAAGGATAGCGATTGTAGGTAGTTATTATCTTTCATCCTCTCAGTTCCGGGAGGCACATATGAGAGTCCTGACGGAGGGACTTGATAAGCAAAACTTTTATGAATTTATTAACGAGGCATCGATTGATAAACAGCTGCATCCTGATATTTCAAATGCAGAGTTAAATGCTGCTATTATGGATTATAATATCACACATTGAGGGGGTGGCTTTATGATGCTACCATTTACGGAGCTGGTGGATGCTCCGGTGCTGGACAGGGCGAAAAACTCAGATACAATCTATACATTAGATATAGAGGTTACCAGTCTTTTCCATTATGAGGATGGGTGGGATGTATTCCGTCCGGATCTCCCACCCTCCGGCTATGAGGGTATTGAAAGAGCAGGAGTCCCATATATATGGATGTTTGGGATAGAGGCCGATGGAAAATGTAACGTCTATTATGGTAGAGAGTTTAAAGATCTGAAAAAGGTGCTAAGGAAAATAAGTGATAAAAACAGGCATAAAATCATATGGGTGCATAACCTATCATATGAGACTCAGTTCCTGCTGGATCTGATCTCCGGCTATACGATAGAAAAGCTGTGCGCAAGACAGACCCGGAAACCGATCCGGTATTGTATAAAGGAGCTTAATATTGAATTTCGGTGTAGTTTTCTGCTTACTAACTTATCACTTGAAAAGGCTGCTAAGAGATACACCACATTAGAAAAGGCCTCCGGGGAGTTGAATTATAATGTACTCAGGCATCCCAAGACGGAATTGACACCGGAGGAGTTGCACTACTGTGAGATGGACATAAGGACGCTGCAGGCTATCATAGAGCACTTCCGGGATGATCAGGTAGATGGATATGGATCACTTGCTAAGATCCCTCTTACAGCAACCGGAGAGGTGCGGAGAGAGCTCCGGGAACGTGTCGATATGCCTTATATATGGAATGTCCAAAAGCAGACAGCCGGGAGCGTTCATATCCAGCAATTACTTATGAGGGCCTTTATGGGAGGAATCACTCACGCATCATATCTCCATGCCGGGAGGATCCTCCATGATTATCTGTCTATAGATATCACATCAGACTATCCGTCTGCTCTGTGTGCGTTTCGATATCCCTCCGGTGGATGGTGTGAGATCACTCCGGAAAAGGCCAATAGGATGAGCCGGGAGAGCTGGGCGGTGCTCTATCATGTAAGATTGCATGATGTAGAATGTAAGTTTATCAATACTTATATTTTGGCGAGTAAGTGTGTAAATTATTATGAGATCCTGCATCCTCCTGCAGGTGCTAAGATCACAATGGATAACGGCCGGATCCTGTCCTGTTATGATCTCCCTATTGAGATGGTGCTGACTGAGATTGATTTTGATATCATCAGGGAGATGTATGATATAGGTGAGATCGAATATATAGAGTGCTGGCATACATACAAAGATTATCTCCCCAAAGAGCTGATTCTTTACATCCTAGACCTCTACAAATTTAAAACCACACTTAAGGGGGTAACTTCTGATGATGGTATGGCAGAGGCCCTCTATGCTAAATCAAAGGGGCGTATCAATTCGGTTTACGGATGCTGCGTTACTTCCCAATTTAAGGGAGAGGTTACCTTGCAAGATGGAGAGTGGGGGATTGAGGGAATGAGTGACAAGCTCATAGAGGACAAGCTGGAGGAGCTCCGGAAAAGTCGTACAAATTGCTTTGCTTACCAGTGGGGAGTATGGTGTACAGCTTACGCCCGTAAGAGACTCATAGAGGGTATCCTTGCACTGGATGCATCTGTTGTAGGGATTGATAAGGCTGTTGCTTATTATGATACGGACTCGTTAAAAGCTCCGGAGAGCATGGAGATGCATGATGTTATGGATAAGTCTAACAGAGAGATCACTGATAGATTGTATGAGATGTGTGATCAGTATGAAATTGATAGGCAGCTGCTTGCTCCTCTGGATCCAAAGGGTGTTGCTCATCCGCTGGGATTGTTTGAGATAGACGGAAGATATAAAGAGCTCAAATGTTTGGGGGCGAAACGGTACGCATACCGGGATCAGGAGGGAGAACTGCATATCACTGTATCAGGCGTTAATAGTAAATTGGGAGTACATAGTCTTAAGGGATCCTTAGATAATTTTAAGAAAGACATGATATTCGATTATAAGGACTGCGGAAAGATGGCATCTTTCTATGTTGATGATCAACCGGATATCACATTTAAGGATTATAAGGGGGTGAGATACAAAAGTAAGCAGAGACATGGAATATGTCTCCAGCGTGTAGAGTATGCTATGGGAATTGATGAGGAATATGAGGCGTTGTGGTTACAAGTTCAAGAGGAGGAAAATAGGAGGTAATTGATATGTTAAAATTGATGGTAATGTATTTCATTGGATGGTTCGCACTTTATTTTGGGTGGAGGGTGTTTAATTGCTTTTATATGCTGCTGGAGTGGTTAGAGAAGAGGGAGGAGAAAAATAATGAGAGAATATAAGTTGAAAGATCCGTTACATCCGGAAGGTGGCCCCATAGTAAAGGTTAAAAATGATAAGGATTGCATTTTCTGTGATCATTGTACAGATATTTGGTGGGACTATACACACGGCCCATATATGTTTTTCTGTGAAAAACATGACGAGTGTATACATGGTAATTGTCCGGACTTTAAGGAGGAAGAAAATGGCACAAAAGATTAAACGAGATTATATCACATATAAGGACCTGGATAAGATCATAGATAAGTATGAGCCTCAGTATATCATGCTCATTTCCGGTCGTAACGATGGTAAGAGTTATGCCGTAAAAGAGAGGGCCCTGCGGAGGTATCTGAGCGATAAAGAGCAGTTTACTTATCTCCGGCGGTTTGAGATTGATCATAAGAGATCCGATCCGGCTCTTTACTGGGCGGATTTCTTCAAAAAGGACAGTAATAAGGTTGCAGAGCTGACAGATGGATTATGGGACCGGATCTCTGCCGAAGGGAAACAATATTTTTACCTGGCACGGAAAGAGGGTAAGAACATAGTCAAAGGGGACGCTATAGGATATATCCATGCTTTAAGTGTGCAAAGCTCTTATAAGTCCCTGCAGTTCCCTGATGTAACCAATATCATATTCGAGGAGATGGTAAGTGATCGGTTCCTCTATAATGAGCCCAGGATCCTCATGAATTATGTTTCAACTGTACTTAGATCCGATATAGGCCGTGTATGGATGATAGGAAATACCATAACAAGGATCAATCCATATTTCAGAGAGTTCCAGCTTACAGGCTTTTCTAAGATGAAACCGGGACAAGTGGATGTGTACGATCATACTTACACTAACGATGATGGCACTGAGAGCACTACCAGGATTGTTGTGCACATCCCTGATATTACCAACAAGGGATCCGGAGTTAAAGGGATGTTCTTTGGATCATCTGCAGGGATGATATCCGGTCAGCACTGGGATAGTAGGGAAATGCCACACTTGCAAGATAAGATAGGTATGTATGAAACTATGTATGAGATCATATTTGATTATGATATCAACGCCACATATTACATGAGATTGCTGCAACATAGGCAGCATCCGGAGAGAGTACTGTGGTATGTTGAACCTAAGACCACAGAGTTAAAGCCCGGAATAAGGGTAATCAGTCCCCGTCTGAGAGAGGATTATGGGCCTTATTATACCAATAAGTTCATGGCTATACACCCTAAGGAGGCTGCAGCTTTCAGATTGCTGGACATGGG
>Ga0326514_10002011_pt1 | contig 13019 bp, 9 predicted proteins | sample 3_2548_0518_D_FD_203653 | JGI IMG/M metagenome (GOLD analysis project Ga0326514, IMG submission 203653) | Bovine rumen microbial communities from UC Davis, California, United States - 3_2548_0518 | ecosystem: Host-associated > Mammals > Digestive system > Stomach > Rumen | place: USA: California...
TGGGGTTCCTTTTCAGCTGTATGTTGAGTCACTTATTGAGCAGGAGTTTGTGCGGGAGCTTGTGTTGGTGCGGCTGGGAATGATGGCACATTCTCCGCATCGGTTGACTGGGCGGGAGCACTAATGTTGATTGGTGTCTCTTCCACAGTTGTTCTTGTGACGAAGGCAGCAGAGAGGATGCTGAACACCACCATGAATGCTGCTAATCCCCAAGTAGCTTTCTCGAGGAAGTCGGTTGTTTTACGTACACCCATAATTTGGTTTGAAGAAGCGAAGCTGGATGCAAGGCCACCGCCCTTTGATTCTTGGATAAGAACAATTCCGACCATCAGGATGGAGGCCAGAAGAATGAGTACAATAATTAATGGGAACATTTTATTTGTTATTTATAATTTTACGTTTTGTTGGTTTGCAATGGTTGAATGTAGCCTTTCCGATGCTCGATTTCTTACTTCTGTCCGTTCAGTATGATTTCGAGCAGATTGATTTGCGCTGCAAAGTTAGAACTTTTTTTTGGATTATTCAAAGAAATTTTACGTAATATTTCTAATGCTTGTTGAAATCTACCCTGTTTTATGTAGATATTGACCATACTTTCGGTATAAATTTCCTCTTGTTCGTCAGAAATGTCGGGCGAGATGAAGTCTTCCTCATCCACATCGGTGATTTCCACCCTTTGCTTTCCTTTGTTTTCCTCAATGAAGTTGTCGATGAGGTCGGCCCGTTTCAGTTTGGGTGCATTCGTGTTCTTTTTCTCTGTCTCCACCTGCTTGTCCTGCTGCACGAGGAAGGAGACATAGTCGTTTGTCAGGTCGGCTACTGAAGGCACCAGCCTTTCCTTGTTGTCGTTGTTGTCGTCCACCTCAATTCGGCTGCCTGTCAGGAAGTCGTCTATCAGCGACATGGTTCGGTTTTCGTCGTTCTCTGTCTCGATGTTGATGTTTTTTTCTTCCGTAGGCAATTGGTAGTTGATGCCCTCCGTCAGTGCGAACAGGGCTATGCGGTCAGGCACAAACACACTTGCCTTTCTCAGTTCAGTTCCAAAGTCTTGCGAATGAAGCTTGTAGAGGTTGGCCACATATAGCAAGCGCACCACCTGAAAGAAGGGGTATTTTTCCACCATGCTTTTCAGTTCGGGAAGTGTCTGAGCGTTTAGTTTCGATGGGTCTTCTATGAGGTCTTTAATATTAATCATTTCTTTAATTAATTCTGTTTATAGCCTGTTTACCAATTCGCTACTGTTGCGTTGAATATTTGGTCAACAATGTCGTTAATCATCTCCTGCACCAACTGCTCCTGCACTTCGGCCAACTGTCTTTTTGAGTCGTACTCGGCTGTGGCGCTGAAGCGTTGCTCAAAGTCGTCGTCGTGCTTGGTGTTGTTCACGAAGCGCACGTTGACAGTGATTTTCAGTTGCACCTGTGCTGCATAGCCATCGGAGCTGACACTCTTGTTCGTTTGGCTATATTCCACAATTTCGCCTGCCAGTTGCAGGTCGCCCCCTCTTTTCAGCACTTTCAGTTTGGTCTTTTGGGCAAAGGCGTCGCTCAGCGAATTGTAGAACATCGACTCCATCGGGCTCCAGACGTAGTTGGAGCGTATGGGGAACTTGTCGAGGCTGATGCTCTTGGTTTGGGTATAGTCGATGCTAGTACCTGTGAACTTGTAGCTGATGGTGCATGCCGTCAGCAAGCCTATCAGCAGCAGGGTGAAGACCGATGTGGTTGCTTGTCTCTTCATATATCCAATCCGTAGTCTTTGATTTTTCTGTACAAAGTGCGTTCCGATATTTCCAGTTCCTTGGCTGTTTTTTTTCGGTTGCCGTTGTTGCGCTTCAGGCTTTCGATGATGTTCTTCTTCATCAAAGCCTTGTTCGACATGGGCGTTTCCTCAATGGCTTCTATGTCCACATCCTGGATGCTCTCTTGCGGATAGGTTACGTTGCTCTGGGGCTGGAAGTGCTGCTCATTCACCACGTAGGGGTGGGGGGGCTGCATCACCGTCTGGCGGGCATACTGAATGGGGGTGGCCATGTCAGGTCTTTCCTCTTCAAACATTCTGAAACTGTCTGCCTGTGCACCATGCAGGTTGTCGAGATTGCTGTGCACCAATTCCTTCAGGTCTTTCACCTCTTTCCCGATGCTGGATAGGAGCTGGAACAGCATGTCGCGTTCCTTTTCATAGCTGTGCGCCTCGGCTGCATGTTCAGGGCGGTTCATTCCATGAAGTACAAGTCCTGTTTCGCCGCTTGAATCGTCCGACACACCATAGGCCTTCAAGATGTCGGAGGTGATTTCCCGCTCCTGACTGATGATGCTGATTTGCTCTACCAAATTGCGCAGTTGACGAATGTTGCCAGGCCACTTATATCTCAGTAGGAGTTGGCGTGCGTCTTCTGTCAGGCGGACAGGCTCAATGCGGTATTTTTCTGAAATGTCGTAGGCGAACTTTCTGAACAGCAGTTCGATGTCCCTTCCGCGTTCTCTCAGAGGCGGCATGTTGATGGGGATGGTGTTGAGCCTGTAGTAGAGATCCTCGCGGAATTTCCCTTCGCGAATGGCTTTCTGCATGTTTACGTTTGTGGCAGCCACGATTCTCACGTTGGTTTTCCTCACTTCGCTTTCGCCCACACGGATGTACTCTCCCGTCTCCAGCACACGCAGCAAGCGGGCTTGGGTGGCGAGGGGAAGCTCTCCCACTTCGTCCAGGAAGAGGGTGCCGTTGTTAGCCACGCCAAAATAGCCCTCGCGGTCGTCCAATGCGCCGGTGAAGGAGCCTTTTTTGTGGCCAAACAATTCAGAGTCGATGGTGCCTTCGGGCAGTGAGCCGCAGTTGATGGCGAAGTACTTGTTGTGCTTCCGGACCGAATTGTCGTGAATCACCTTGGGCAGCACCTCTTTGCCTACGCCGCTTTCGCCATAAATGAGCACAGACAATTCGGTGGGTGCCACCTGGATGGCAATGTCGATGCTTCGGTTCAGTCCCTCGTAGTTGCCTACAATGCCGTATCGTTGCTTTATTTGCTGTATTACCTTTTCGTTCATGTGTAGCAATTAGAAAATCGTGACAAAATTACCACTTTTTTCTGAGGGTGCAATGAAAATCTGTCAGTTTTTAAGGAAAAATAAGGGTTTCGGCTTTCTTCCGTCCTCTCTGGCGAAGTCTGCATGCCATTTTCTTTAACTCCTCATGTACGGATTGTAGGTCTTTTCTCTTGCTATGGTGGTGGAAGGCCCGTGCCCGCTATACACCTTTGTTTCGTCAGGCAGAGCCATTAATTTCTGCAGACTCATCATGATGTCGCGATAGCTACCGCCCGCAAGATCGGTGCGTCCGCAACTGCCGCAGAAGAGCGTGTCACCTGAAAAGAGGGCGTGGTCGTTCGCAGAATAGAAGCAGACGCTACCTCGCGAATGTCCGGGGGTGGTGATGACTGTCAACGTGGTGTTGCCAAAAGTGACGGTGCTGCCATCCAGCAGCGAAGTGCCTAAAGGAGGCATGGGTGGATGGGGGAGGGTGATGCCCACAACGGAGCGGATTTGCTCGTCCATGTTTTCGTAGATGCGCAGGTCCTCGTAGTTGGCTTCTGGCCTCACTCCGTAGTCGCGATAGGCATATGCATTGCCCCACACATGGTCGAAGTGGAGGTGGGTGTTTAGCAGATGCTTCACTTGCAGGTCTTCGCTTTCGATGTAGTGCTTGATGTTGTTCCATTCGCTCTCTACCGAACAGCCGCAGTCGATGATGCAGGCCTCCTTGGTTTCGTCGCTCACTACGTAGCAGTTTTCACTTAACGGGTTGACCTCAAAGGTCTTGATGTTCATGCTCATTTCTTATTGACGATGGTCACATGCACCACCTTTTTCGTTTTGAAATACTCTTCCTCGAAATAATCGCTCAGTTCCCACACCGTAGCGATGTTTTTCATCGAAGCAATTTCGCTGTTCAGTTCGCCGCCCTTCAAGGCGATGATGCCGTTGGGCACAGCGTTGTGCTGCTCCTTTTTGATGTTTTTCCGCGCCACCTTGATGAGGTCCACCATTGGCATCACTGCACGTGTGACCACAAAGTCGTACTGCTCTTTCACTTCTTCAGCTCGGGCATGACTTAACTTAACGTTTTTCAGTCCGATGGCTGTGGCTACTTCATTTGCTACTTTCACTTTCTTTCCCACGCTGTCCACCAGGTGAAACTGTACCTCCGGAAACAGAATGGCTAAGGGAATGCCGGGAAATCCTCCCCCGGTGCCCAAGTCCATCACCATTGTGTCTTCTCTGAAGTTCACCACCTTGGCTATGCCCAGCGAGTGGAGCACGTGGTGTTCGTAGAGGTTTTGGATGTCCTTGCGCGAAATGACATTGATTTTGGCGTTCCAGTCGTTGTAAAGCGCTTCAAGCTGGGCAAATTGCTCAGCTTGAAGCGTAGTGAGTTGATGGAAATATTTTTCAATTATCGTCATGTTGTAGTCATTTATTGGTGCTGCTCGCGCAGGAGGTCGTTCACTGTCTTCACGGGGTTGAATGTGCCCAGTGGAACCTCCACGAAGATGGTGTTCCAGTCGCTCATCGCCCCGTTCCAAAGTCCGGGCAATTCAAGTGCCTTGAGTTCCTTGCCGTCCTTGCTCTTGCTGGAGATGAAGCCCGTTTGGTGATCCACATACTTGGTGAGGTCGAACTTGTTGCCCTTGAAGTCTTTCACAGCGCACACCAGGTCAACAGGGTTGAAGTGGGTGCCGTTTTGGAACATTTGCAGGTATTCAGCATTGTTCTTGTCAATTTGGCTGCTTTCCAGAATCTGAAGGCTGATGGTGCCGTCCTGGTTGTAGGCCAAGAAGGGGCCTCCGCCGGGTTCGCCCACATTCTTCACCATTCCGCACACGCGCATGGGGCGGTTGAGCTTCTTTTTCAGATAGATGGCCAGCTCAGCGTCCTCCAAGTCCTTCAGTTCAGGGTTGCGGCAGCAGAGTTCGTCGCGCAGGAATCGGATGATGTCTTCCAGCTGCGCATGCGTGTATTTGCCGCTGTCGAGCAGCTCAAGGTACTGGAACGCCTTTTTCTGCTTGCACACCAGCACGCCGGCGATGAGCTTCTTGTACTCCACCGTTTCAGGCTTCAGACGGTCGGGCACCACGTTGTCGATGTTCTTGATGAAGATGATGTCGGCATCCAAATCGTTCAGGTTCTCGATGAGTGCTCCGTGGCCACCTGGGCGGAAGAGAATCTTGCCATCCTTGCCGCGGAAAGGAGTGTTGTCGGGATTGGCAGCCACTGTGTCGGTGCTGGCTTTCTGTTCAGAGAACGTGATGGAGTACTTCACGCCATACTTCTGCTCATACTTGGGGGCCACTTTTGCCACCAAAGCTTCGAACAGTGGGCGATGTTCTGGGCTTACGGTGAAGTGGACAGCCACCTCGCCGTTCTTTCCGCCCGCATAGAGTGCACCCTCCACCAGATGCTCTTCCACAGGAGTGCGTGCCCCATCCTCATACTTGTGGAACTTCAGCAATCCTTTTGGCAGTTTGCCGTACGAAAGTCCCTCTTCGCCCAGCAGGGTGGCGATGGCGGTTTTGGTGCTACCGTCGCCTCCGTTCTTCGCGATGGCCGCCTTCAGGTCGTCGATGAAAGCGAACTCCTGAAGGTGGCTCTCAAACTTTTGGATAAATTCCGTCTTCTCCTCCGTGTCGAGGTATTCGAACAGGTTCTTGAACATGCGGCTGGCCGCACCCGATGCGGGCACGAATTTCAGCACTTTGCCTGCCCCGTCCAAGTAAGCGTCCCATGCGGCGAGATAGCCCTTCTTCTCATCCTCGGTGGGGATGGTGATGCCATTGCCGGGCGAAGCAGCTCCTGCCAGCTTCAGCCATGGGAAACCAGTCTTGAAACATTCTAATTGCGCATTCAGCTTCTCTTCCGAGATGCCTTTCTTGGCGAGAAAATCTTTGTCTTCTTGTGTAAGCATAGTTTTAAGTGATTAAAAAGATTTGGTCTTCAAAAAAATTTTCCAAAGATACACAGAATAAACGAAACTACAAACTATTTCCGCACTTTCCTTCTTTTCTGAACTCATTTTCGCCTCGTTGAGCGTATTTTTGCTGCCTATGGGTAAATATTGCTATCCTCAGAGGCGCATTATGCCACTTGGCTCAAACTTTTCTGCAACACCGTACAAACGTCCTTGCCTTGGCTTGCAAACTTCTCTCCTAAGTCATTTGAAATTCAAAATGAGGCATGGAATCTATATTCTGCGCCGTAGAATATAAATTCTGCGACGAGAAATGTATATTTTGCAATGCAGAATGTATTTTGGATAGCGTACGGAAAAAATTTTTATGCCTGATGGAACTTAAATGTCAATCATTTTGTGTACATTTGCATCGCAAATGCATGATTTTCGACAGAAATAGTTAAAAGAGACACCCCTAAGGGGTGGTCAAACAAGGAATATGGAAGAATTAGCAACCTTTTCTATAGAGGAGAAGAACGAGCTTCTGCTGACAGTGAAGAAATTGCAGTCGCTGGTGGCCGATGTGTTGAACCCTGACGATTTTCGGAAGATAAAGGAGATTCTCTTGCAGGCGGTGGAAACCGACCGTCTGCATCGCGACAAGTTCGGATTGAACCCCATTCTCTTCGACCTCCAGACGGCTGTCATCACGGCTGAGGAGATAGGGCTGAACCGCGCCTCCATCGTCAGCATCCTGCTCCATGATTGTGTCACCATCGGCGTGATTAGCGAAGAGTCTGTCAGGCAAGAATTTGGTCACGAAGTGGCTCACATCATTCACGGCATTCTGCGTGTCAACGAGCTTTATGCCAAGAATCCCTCCATCGAGACGGAGAACTTTCGCGACCTGCTCCTCTCGTTTGCTGAGGACATGCGCGTCATCTTCATCATCATTGCCGACCGCGTGAACCTGATGCGCCAGATTAAGGACAGGGGAGAGATTGAGGAGCGCACAAGGGTGGCCACGGAGGCTTCGAGGCTCTACGCTCCGTTGGCGCACAAGTTGGGCTTGTATCTCATCAAGAGGGAACTGGAAGACCTGTCGCTCAAGTACTTGGAGCCAGATGTCTTCTACATGATTAAGGAGAAACTGAGTGCCACCCGCGCCACTCGCGACCTCTACATAGCCAATTTCATCGGCCCCATTGAGGAGAAGCTGAAGGCCACAGGGTTGAAGTTTCACATCAAGGGACGCACCAAGTCCATTCACTCCATTTGGCAGAAGATGAAGAAGCAGAAGTGCAAGTTTGAAGGCATCTACGACCTCTTCGCCATCCGCATCATCCTCGACTCTGAACCCGACAAGGAGAAGCAGGATTGCTGGCAGGTGTTTTCAATCGTCACCGACATGTACCGCCCCAACCCCAAACGTCTGCGCGACTGGCTCTCGGTGCCTAAGTCCAACGGTTACGAGTCCTTGCACATCACGGTGATGGGGCCTGATGGCAAATGGGTGGAGATTCAAATTCGCACAGAACGGATGGACGAGATTGCAGAGCGTGGTCTTGCCGCCCATTGGCGCTACAAGGGCGTGAAGGATAGCGGCAGCAAGTTGGAGGATTGGCTGAAGGACATCCGCTCGGCTTTGGAGAACCACACAGAGAGCGATGAGCAGCTGGTGGACCGCTTCAAGGTGGACCTCTACAGCGACGAGGTGTTTGTCTTCACCCCCAAGGGCGACCTGTTCAAACTGCCCAAGGGAGCCACAGTGCTCGACTTTGCTTTCCAGATTCACACCACCGTGGGATGTCGATGCACAGGTGGAAAGGTGAACGGAAAGAATGTGCACATCCGCACCAAGTTGCAGAGTGGCGACCAAGTGGAAATCATCACTTCGCCCAAGCAGCAACCCAAGCGCGACTGGCTCAACATAGCTGTCACCCCCAAGGCGAGGGCTAAGATTCGCCAGTCGCTCACTGAGCAGGAAATGCAAGTATCGACCTTCGCCAAAGAAGCCTTGGAGCGCAAGTTCAAGAACAAGAAGATTGAGCCAGACGAATCGACCATGATGAGGCTCATTAAGCGGATGGGGTACAAGCATGTGACAGAGTTCTACAAAGCCATTGCCGAGGAGGTACTCGATGTGAACACCGTCATTGAGCAATACCTGGAACTGCAGGAGCGCGATGCCAACCCCAGCGCGTTCTCCACCGAACAGCGGAGTGCCGACGGCTATGTGGCTACGGTGCAGGACGATCACGCTCAGGGCAATGCCGACGTGCTGGTGCTGGACAACAACCTGAAGGGCGTGGATTATAGCTTGGCAAAATGCTGCAACCCCATCTATGGCGACGATGTGTTTGGCTTCGTCACTGTGAACCGAGGCATCAAGGTGCACCGCTCCGACTGTCCCAATGCCGCCTTGCTGAAGGAGCGCATGGGCTATCGGGTGCTACGAGCACGCTGGGCCGGAAAGGGTGGCAAGCAGTATCCGGTCAACCTCTATGTGGTGGGCAACGACGACATCGGTATTGTCAACAACATCACCTCCATCATCAACAAGGAGAAGAACGTTATGCTGCGAGGGCTGAACATCCGCTCTTCAGAAGACGGGCTTTTCTCAGGCACCCTCACCGTGATGATTGACGACCAGAACCAGCTGACGCAACTGATGAAGAAACTCTCCACGGTGAAAGGAGTAAAAAACGTGACAAGATGAAAGTAGCACTTCTTCTCGTAGGCAAGACCGTCAACAAGCATTTTGTGGAGCTGATTGACGACTATGCTTCGCGCCTGACACACTATGTCGGGTTCGACATCATCACCATCCCTGAACTCAAGAACACCAAGAACCTCACTGCTGAGCAGCAGAAGCAGCAGGAGGGCGAACTCATTCTCAAGCAGCTGCAGGCAGGCGACCACGTGGTGTTGCTCGACGAACATGGGAAAGAACTGCGCAGTGTGGAGTTTTCGCGCCTGATGGAGCAGCGCATGCAGATGGTGAGCAAGCGGATGGTCTTCGTCATCGGAGGGCCTTACGGATTCTCGCCCGAGGTCTATGCCAAAGCCAACGAAAAGCTCTCGCTCTCCCAGATGACCTTCTCCCACCAAATGGTGCGCCTCATCTTTGTGGAGCAGCTCTATCGGGCCATGACCATCATGAGGGGCGAACCTTACCATCACGAGTAGGGAGAGCGAAGTGAGGTGTGCCCCTCCACCAAAAAATTCCAAAGAAATTTGGTGGTTCACTCACTTATTTGTAACTTTGCAAATCAACAAATATTCATCAATAACTAACCTATTAGACATGCAGAAAAAAGTTTTTCTTTTGTCCGTCTTGGCAGTGGGGAGCTTGATGGCACAGGCGCAGAAGACACCTGTGTGGTGCGACCCCAATGTCAACGAGATTAACCGCAAGATGGACGTGGCGAACTATTTCGCCTATGAGAGTGAAGAACTGGCTCAAAGGCCACAAACGCCCAAAGCCAATCCTAAAGCTCAGTCAAAGCGCTACATGAGCATCGAGGGCAAGTGGAAGTTCCACTGGGTGGAGAGTGCCAACGAACGTCCGGCCGATTTCTACACGCTGAAGTACGACGACTCGCAGTGGGGCTCGATGCCTGTACCCGGCATTTGGGAACTGAACGGCTATGGCGATGCCATCTATGTGAATAACCACTACGCTTGGCGCAGTGACTGGGTGAGCGACCCACCAGCTGTGCAGGACAAGGGCAACCACGTGGGTTCTTATCGCCGTTCGTTCACCGTTCCAGCCGACTGGAAGGGGGAGGACATCTACATCCACATCGGATCAGCCACCTCCAACCTCACGCTCTACGTGAACGGCAAGTATGTGGGCTATTCGGAAGACTCGAAAGTGGCTGCCGAGTTCGACATCACCAAGTACATCATTCCTGGCAAGGAGAACCTCATCGCCATGCAGGTGATGCGTTGGTGCGACGGTTCGTGGAACGAAGACCAGGACTTTTGGCGCTTCTGTGGCATTGCCCGCGAGTGCTACCTCTATGCTCGTCCCAAGAGCCACATCGACGACCTCTTCATCACACCCGACCTGGTGAACAACTACAAGGACGGTGCGCTGAGGGGTAAGATTGACCTTGTGAATGGTAAGGGCAAGACGGTGAAGGTTCGTCTGACTGATGCACAGGGTAAAGAAGTGTTTAACGAAAAAATTGTGGCACAGGACAATGGACCTGTCACTTTCAACTATCAGACAGCTGCGCTGGCGAACATCAAGCAGTGGACAGCCGAAACTCCTAACCTCTACAACCTCTACGTCTCTCTCTACGACGACGACAAACTCCTTGAATGCATCCCCCAGCGAGTAGGCTTCCGCAAGGTGGAAATCAAGAACCAGCAGCTGTTGGTGAATGGTCAACCTATTCTCATCAAGGGTGTGGACCGCCACGAACTCGACCCCGATGGTGGTTACGTGGTGAGTGTGGACCGTATGATTCAGGACATTCAGGTGATGAAGCAACTCAACGTAAATGCTGTGCGCACTTGCCACTATCCCGACGACCCACGTTGGTACGAACTCTGCGACGAGTACGGCATCTACGTAACTGCTGAGGCCAACATCGAGAGCCACGGAATGGGCTACGGTGAGAAATCGCTGGCCAAGGACGCTCGTTTCCACCTCATGCACATTGAGCGCGAGCGTCATAATATATATGTATTGAAGAACCATCCTTCCATCATCGTATGGTCACTTGGCAACGAGGCTGGCTACGGCAAGAACTTCGAGGATGGTTATGACTTCGTCAAGGCTTACGACCCCTCTCGTCCCTGCCAGTATGAGCAAGCAGGCAACTGGGGCAAGACGGACATCTACTGCCCCATGTATGCCGACTACGGCCATTGCGAACGCTACTGCAAGGAGGGCAACGCTCGTCCGCTCATTCAGTGCGAGTATGCTCACACAATGGGTAACTCTGGTGGTGGCTTCAAGGAGTATTGGGACCTGATTCGTCGCACACCCAACTATCAGGGTGGCTACATTTGGGACTTCATCGACCAAGGTCTGCGTGGCAAGAGCAAAATTACTGGCAAGCCAATTTGGACTTACGGTGGCGACTACGGACGCTTCCCTGCCAGCGACAACAACTTCAACTGCAACGGTGTCATCAATCCTGACCGCCAACCCAACCCACATGCCTACGAAATTCAGTACTACTACCAGAACATTTGGGCCACACTCACCGATGCCAAAGCTGGCAAGGTGGAGGTGCTGAACGAGAACTTCTTCCGTCCGCTCGACTATGTAACCTTCGAGTATGAAGTGCTGGTGGATGGCAAGTCGGTAGCAAAAGCCACTGAGCATATCCCTGCAGCCATTCCTCCGCAGGGAAAAGCCACCTTCACCATCGATGCCATTGCTTCTGCTTTGGCCAACGAAGCTTACAAGGGCAAGGAGATTCTGGTGAATGTGGAAGCCAAACTGCTGAAGGACGAACCTCTGCTGAAGAAGGGTGAAGTGGTGGCTCATCAGCAGTTCGAACTCACGCCTTACGTCTTCCCAACGGTGGAGGCAGTCACCGCTCAACCTGTTGTTGACAACAAAGCAAAAGAAGCCCCGGCCGCTGTTACGTTGGACGACCGTGCTGTCTATGCCGTTCTTTCAGCCAATGGCGTGAAGGTGACTTTCAACAAGCATTCGGGCTATGTGGCTTACATTGATGTGGACGGCACACCGATGATGACTGACGATGCAGAACTCACACCCGACTTCTGGCGTGCAGCCACCGACAACGATTTTGGTGCAGGCATGCAGAACCGTCTGGCCGCTTGGCAGCATCCTCGTTTGGAAAGAAGAGGCTTCGACATCAAGCAGGATGGCGTAAACTATGTGGTGACTGCTGAGTATGAAATCCGTCAGTTGGATGCAAAGGTGAAACTCACCTACACCATGACTCCTGCTGGCAAACTGGTGGTGAAGCAGGACCTCACTGTCAACCCAGAGGCCAAAGAAAAGCCACAGCTGTTGCGCTACGGCATGCAGATGCAGATGCCTAAAGAGTTCTCGCAGATTGAGTACTACGGCAAGGGTCCTCACGAGAATTATATCGACCGCGCCAACAGCCAAAACATCGGCATCTGGAAGCAAACAGTTGAAGAGCAGTACTGGGGTTATGTACGTCCACAGGAGTCAGGCACCAAGACGGGTGTGCGCTACTGGGCCATCACCAACAAAGCTGGCAAGGGACTTTGCTTCCAAGGCATCGAACCGTTGGAAATGCAGGCACTCAACTACACAGAGGATGACCTCCAGCCATCGCGCAACAAGGCTCAGTGGCACAGTGGCGACCTCATCGAGCGTCCATTCACCGACCTCCACATTGCCGCCCGTTCAATGGGGGTAGGTTGTGTGAACTCGTGGGGAGCTTGGCCTCGTCAGGAATACCAAATGCCTTACAAGGACTATAGCTACACGTACATTATCTCGCCTGTGAAGTAACATCCTTCTTCATCAGTCGATAAAGCAAAAGGGGCTGGCACCCAAAAACGTGCCAGCCCCTTTTTATGATTTGTTTATGGAGGAAGGTGCTCTTACAAGTTAAACTTCAGGTAGTAGGGGAGAGCCGTCTGAATGCCGGTCTTTTGTCCCACATTCTTCAGTTCAGCCCAAATGGGGTAGTATTCGCCCAAGGCCTGCTTGAGTTGCTGGTCGGCATAGCTGGTGCCTTGCATTTCGTTGAGCAAACTGTCGAAGAATGTCGATTTTGTTGGGTAGTTGATGACAGAAACTTCTTCTACTTTGGCCAGTTTCTTTGCTTTTGCAATGGCTGCCTCCAAGCCGCCCAGCTCGTCCACCAAGCCAATCTGCTTGGCGTGGAGTCCTGTCCACACGCGTCCTTCGCCAATCTTCTTGATGTCGTCCTGCTTCATCTTGCGACCATCGGCACAGCGAGTGGTGAAAAGCTCGTAGCCGTTGTTGATGTAGCGTTGAGCCAGGGTGCGTTCCTGTTCGGTGAACGGACGGGAAGAATCGCCAAAGTCAGAGAACTGGTTGGTCTTGACGGTGCTGAAGTGTACACCCAGCTTGTCGTTCAGCA
>Ga0326514_10002012_pt1 | contig 13019 bp, 7 predicted proteins | sample 3_2548_0518_D_FD_203653 | JGI IMG/M metagenome (GOLD analysis project Ga0326514, IMG submission 203653) | Bovine rumen microbial communities from UC Davis, California, United States - 3_2548_0518 | ecosystem: Host-associated > Mammals > Digestive system > Stomach > Rumen | place: USA: California...
CTCGAGAAATCCTCCTTAGACGCAGGGACACTCACGAGCAGCTTCATATCTGCTGATGGCCACTCCTTTGTCGTGAGCATGGACTTCACCTCCGATGCGAAGATTCCCGTAGGGTCGTATCTTGTGGTCACGGAAATCGTGAACGGCATGGATGAGACGAACGTGTCCTCCCAAGTCGAGGCGACGTTGGGGCTTGGCGCAGACGATTGCATCCTCGACACGAGGCTCCTCGACGTCTCCATCGAAGCGGACGGACAGACGGTTGTGCCCGCTGCTAGCGTTGCTCTCGCAATCGAGTCCGATGCCGTCGATTCCTCTCGCTCCTCATTCATCGAGGTTGTCTGCCTCGAGAACGCTAACGCCGCTTCGCCTAATACCGCTGAAGTGGTCGAGTGTTCGGTCAACCCGATTGAGGCGCACTCCAATACGAGCAAAGCCTCGGGTGTGGGTCTGTATGCCGGGCAGACCGCTGAGACCTCCTCGACGAAGATCTGTTTCAACACGACCCACCTGGGGACGTTTGCGCTCGCGAGCGTTGCTGCGAGGACACAGATACAGGAGATATCAGGTCTTGAGGTCTGGTTGCTGGCACCGCGCAAGGAACGTCCCGTCAGCGTGCTTCCAACCCCGGCGCCTCAACTTGAGGAGGGCTTGGATGTTCTGGGATGTTTTGCTGTGGAGACGAGTGGCGTCTTGCCCAATAATGCCACGTTGCTGATCGAGGCAACGCCCTCTGCTGCTGGAGTTGTCACTGACTACGATAACAACATAGCCTGTCATATCGTTGACGAGCGAGGGGTTGTGTCCGAGGATGCGCTCTTCGAATCCGATGGCACCGAGAAGCCATTGGCAATCGACTGCGTGAACGAGAGGCTCCTTTTCGTGAGAGACACGGGCTATCGCAAAGCCACCATCCGGTCGAACGACGTCACCGTCACTGGCTTGATGCCCGAAGACGTTGAGGGAGTAGTCCGCGATGTGACGGCAGACTATGATGAGGTGCCCTTAGCACCCCAAGTACGCACCTCGGGTCTTAAGGTCCAGGAAGGGCACAGTGTAGCTGGGCTTTCTACCATTGCGGCGTACGATATCACGCTCACCTCCAAGGGCAGGGAGTACCAGCCTGAGGAGGAGCGCCCGCTCACGGTCACACTCGAGAACCCTGCCTTCCGGGTGGGCTGCGACCTCGAGGTACTCCACATCGCAGACGATGGCTCCGTGGAGCGGGTGGAGGACTTCGAGCATACGGCTGACCGCGTCACCTTTATCGCCACGGGATTCAGCACCTACCTAGTTGCACGGGAGGATGGAGCCATACCGGATGGTCGGTCAACCACGTTCATTCTTTACGTGCGTGCCAATCGATACATGCGCGAGTCGACCGTGTCTTTCGTTGATACCGAGGGCAATCCGATTCTTAGTACCGTAACGAATAACCAAGAGATCGTCTACACGGGAGGTGGCACGGCGTCCAACAAGACCAACACCATCGACCTTTACGACTTCGTGGACCGAATCGACCCCGAGATTCAGGACGAATACGAATTCCGCCGTGTGTATATGACGCGCGCGGCGAACAATGAGAAGGAGATCCGTTTCGTACAGGTGGGTGATGGCACCGCCGTCGGACAGGACGCAAGTATCCTGTACGCATTCTTCAACATGAATGGCATCGCGGAGAATGCCAATGGCCAGCCTTACTCAGATATGTGGTATAACATCGCTTTTAACGGCAACATGGATGACGTCTACATCGAGTACTACCACGTGGCACCGACCTCGTTTCGTTCCATTGACACGAGAAACGATCCCGTTGAGGGTGCGAAGTTTGTCCTCTACACCGACGCGGAATGCAATGTGCCCTTGAAGTACAAGGATGAGGAGGTCGAAGCCGTCTCGGATGCCGATGGGCGGGTCACGTTCGGCAAGATACCCAGAGGCACATACTACATGAAAGAGACGGTCTTTCCTAAAGGCTACCGGAGGTCCACGAACGTCTACGAGGTCATCGTCGACGGGAAGACGCCTATCCAAGACGTGGTTCATGAGGACGACGACGGATCGATCATCATCGCCGACGCTCTTCGCATGAGCATTACCAAGGAATGGAAGGATGGCGAGGGTTCGCACGCAAACGACAGCGTTATCGTTACGGTCTTCGCACATGATGACGACGTTAACGAGGTGGAGCTCAATGCCGAGAACGGTTGGACCCAGACTTTAGATGACCTCGATCCCAACTTGACCTACATGGTGAGTGAGACTAGCGTGCGCAGCAACGGTGAAACAGTGACGAGCGACTGGATAGCAGAGATTGATGAAAAAGTGCTCAACCACAGCGAAGGCTATTTCAAGACGGAAGGCTTCAAGGAGGGCGAGCAGTACGTCATTCTCACGACGACATCGAGTGGCACTCGGGCACTTGTCGGAAATACGTCCCTTGCGACCACGCCTCTTGTCGCCGACAAAAACCAGATCACCGGTGAGGTGACGGACGACATGCTCTGGAGTGCAGATACGGTCACTCCGGACGGAATGGTCGTATTGCAAAACGTTGCATCGGGAAAATACCTCGATCAGGAAAGCCAGTGGTTCCTCAATGACGCGTACCCAGCTTCTCCGTACATCCAGTACACCAATGAAGACGGTAAGGCCAAGTTCTCACATCGCGCGAATCTGAACACTGCGGACACCTGCTATCTCTATGTCAACTATGGCCCGGAGTACGAGGGTCAGGTCACTCGATACATGAACAATGAGAGCAAGGGCGCCAACTTCGAGCTCTTCCGAAAGGTTGACGTGCGGGCGGTCGATGCGACCATCCTTAACATGCCTACCCGTTATCCCATAGCGATCAGGAGTGTGAATTATCCAGATGGTGCTGCGTTGTCCGACGTTACCTTCAATCTCTACCGTGAGGAAAACTACGACGAGGCGGGCACGGGAGAGCCCCTGATGGCTGGACTTCGTTCGAACGACAACGGGTACTTGGTCGATGGTGGGGGAAAGGTCCTACACGAGATGAGCGCAGGCATCTACTATCTGTGCCGTATGAGCAGTCTCGAGGATGAAGGCTACTGCCCGCTTGATCCCATCAAGTTCACGATCACTCGTGGTGGCGCGCTCAGAGTCGCCCAGGAAGATCAGGAGGTTCATGGGTTCGCCTATGTCTTGCAGGACACGTTCGAGGGTGTGTCCTGTCCGGTCTTGCAGGTGCCCAACCGCAAAGGTGTGACACTCGAGATATCGCTAGCTATCGAGGGCACCTTTGCGGACCTGACGCGCGAGTTCGCCTTCGAGCTTGCGATGCCCGAAGGGGTAGATGAGATAGAAGGAACCGTCAACGGCGCGGCCGTGACATTCACTTCCGAGAACAACACGTTTACGCTCGCGAACGGTCAGACGGTTTCCTTCAATGAGATTCCCTCGAGGGTCGCATACGTCCTGACACAGACGAGCGATCGCGTGGCGGCACGGCCTACCGAGGGTGATGGTCTCTATGCTGCCACGGTCTCTGTCGAGTCGGGTGATAAGACTGTGATGGTCACGCAAAGCGAAACGGATGCTCGTATTGTCACCCTCACAAACCTCATGGGTTCGGTCGATGTTCCCGTGCGCGTGAAGATCACGAACACCCTGTCGGGTTTCAGTGCTCCCGCAACAGGACTTCATGACAACGTCTCGGTCTGGCTCGTAGTTGTGGTTGTCAGCCTCGTTGCGTTAGGTGCTGTGATGTATGGGAACCGCTCGAGATGCAGGGACTAAGGCTGCACGGGCATCTAACGTCAATCGGCGCAAATGGGTGCCCTTGGCCATTAGCTGATGGGTGCGACCAGCATGCTACACGGGGTTCAATGAGGATGACGGGATGACAGGGGAGGTGAGGTCGTAAGGAATGGCGCCAAAAGAGCTTATGCAGTATTTACCCACGCATGCGCTTCGGAACCAATTCGGTGAACGGCTTGTCGTGGGTGAGTGCTAGCGCGCAAATTGAGCTGGCCAGGTTAATGGCAACTTGGTGCACTGACTTATCCAACCTAAATCTCGCCTCAATAACGGGGCACCGCATTTCTAGACACAAATATAGGCCACTTACCTGCAAAATTTGCAGATCAGTGGCTTAAATGGTCGAAAGTCCCGCTAGGGAATCGGGACTGCCTGCATCGGAAGAGCCCATGAGGTGTGCGGGGCACGTCGCCGAATCTGTTGCCCCCGTGGGGGTGGCGGGGCGGTTGGTGACGCCGCTCCCAAAGGGTTACGAGGGGCTGCCTGAAGGGGAAGGCGTGAGGCAGGCGGGAAAACGAGAGCCCGCGGTGCCCTTATGTGTTCCCTGCCGTCGAACGGCAGTCCGAATAATAATATAATATGTATGAATCATGGATTTTTGCACGGGGTCCGCATAATTGGGACTGCCAGCATGCCAGGGCGTATGAACAAGTGGCAGAACGCGAGGCGAAAGGAGACTTGCCATGAAACTGCAGCAGCTCTACGAGCAGATCAAGAAAGACGACGCCGAGAAGAGCGCCTTCGTCGAGGCGATGAAGGACGGGAAGGCCGCTGACTTCCTCCGCGAGCGCGGCTGCGACGTGAGCGCCGAGGAGCTCGAGGAGTTCCTTGCGGGCGCGTCGAAGCGGGCGGAGTCGCTCGAGCTGAGTGACGACGCGCTCAAGGAAGTCGTGGGCGGCGGCACCATACACAGTGAAACCTGCTATTGCACCAATGACACCTGCGGATGCTCGGATACCTGCATCCGTGACTGCTGCTAGGGAATCGGGACTGCCTGCATCGGAAGAGCCCATGAGGCGTGCGGGGCACGCCTGCGAATCTGTTGCCCCCGTGGGGGTGGCGGGGCGGTTGGTGACGCCGCTCCCAAAGGGTCACGAAGAGCCGCCTGAAGGGTTGGCGTGAGGCAGGCCCCGTCCCACTGCATGTGGTACGGGGCCTGTTGCCGTTGATGCGACCCGTGGGTGAGTGAGCGTCTGTCGATGCCCCGTGGCCATGCGCAGATGTCACGTGCGACTCTGGCGCTTTCACCTACTACAGCGTATGTCCGTCGCCTACCTGCGTGTTTGCACGCGAAATCGATGCCGTACCGCATGTCCAGACTCTTACGCGAGCATCCGCGAAGAGTCCACTCTTGCCTTCGTCGACAATGATGCCCCGGACGAAATCCGTGATACCGGTGGCGGCATGTACCCCGTCTACCACTGGGGAAGGAGTGATGATTCCGACGCCTATGGACCCACTGTGTTGACGCGCGTTTCCTTGAGATGCCCATCCGTGATCTGAGCTATGATCGCCAGCCAACCTGGATGGGGAGTCAGATTGTGCGCTCAACCTAACATACGATGTGTTCGGCGGAGGGCGTGGGTCCCGACTCTACCTGCACCAACCGAAGCGTTTCGACAAATGGGTCTCGCTTGGTGAGTGGGAAGGACGCTGGGCAACCTGGGCGTATCCGAACCCAAGCGTTGGAAGGCCGAGGGCGCGGAGACGCCTGTCGCCCGCCGTGGCTTCGTCCGTCCAGTACGCCCCACGGAAACCCCGGCCTTTCCAGTGAGCCAGCGTTGCCTCGACGCGAGGCATCATGACGGCGATTCCCGTGCTCATGTGCCTGAGGGTCCAGACCTTCCTGTCGTTGGCCACCGCTCCGCCGAAGTCCTCGGTGCTCTATCCCGCCTCCTCGCCATCACGGTGGCGACCTCGTACTCGCCGGTCGCGTTCCTGCGTGTTTGGTGTCCGGCGTCGCCCCAATCCGCCATACGGACGTCCTTTGATGAGAAGTGGCGCAACGTACTGTCGTGAGACATGGGGGTGCCTCTGGTTCCGTGTTTGTGACTTGGTCGAATAGACAGGCTTTGGGAGCATCTCGCGCCTGCATAACCTGCCCTCGGATGTTCCGCTGGGGCATCTTTCGCCTGAACGTTGTTTGTTGAAAAATACCGTAGTTGTTGAAGAGCCGGTCACGATCTTGGTCTGACAGGCCTTCTAGGGCAGCCCTACCGCAGACATCAACATATATGACAACTCTCACGGCATCCACGGATTCATTCTTTGCCCCTGCTCTTTCGCACGGTCTTGGGACGGGTCTCCCATAGGGGCATATTGGCAAGAGAAGGCACGCGGCGCGGAACATGTCGCAGCCGTCAGCTCGCCTGCGGCCTTCCCCGGCGTGGCAGATTTCAGAGACCTGCCACATGCATATTACGGTAGGTATAATAACGGCAGGATTGGCACGCACACCCCGTCGGAACGGTCCCGCGAAAGGGCGGGCGCAGTATTGGATGGCGAACATTCGAGAGGTGTCACCATGAAGTCATTGCAAGATCTGTACAGCGAGGTAAAGGGCGACGACGCTCTGAAGAGATCCTTTGTCGAGGCAATGCGGGCGGGAGTCGTCGAGGATTTCATCAAGGGACACGGCTGTGAGGCGACGACGGAGGAGCTTCGGGAGTACCTCGAGGGCCAGTCCAGGGAGGGCGAGTCCATAGAGCTCTCTGCTGACGAGCTCGCAGATGTCGCCGGCGGCACGTCCTACTACTGTGGTGAGCCGTGCTCTCATACCGACGATTGCTCAGGCACGTGCATCAGCGACTGCTGTTAGGGTGTCGTGGGGCGGGCGGGAGGTCCTGACAGACACATGAGGTCGGGGCCTCCCGCATCCGGCGACTGCTTACGGCTTGGGGCGAAGGGGCCATGAGAAGGGATGGCGATGCCCGCTTCCCTCACTATGCCCGCGAGCGCCTGTGGCGACCATCCATGCAGGTCGCATGGCATGTGAGTGCGGAAGTCCAGGTGTCTGGGAGTCCTGACATCGCATGAGGACCGCTGCTCGTGACGCATGTCCGTCAGTTTTCCCTTTGGCCGCACTTTTGGCCCTGTGACCGGATGCGAGGCGGAAGTGAACGAGGCCGTTTGGGATCAGGGCGGTTGGTTTGCGGCTGCTTCCGGGATGGGCTTCAACGCGAACGCCTGAACCGAAGGGTGATGGTAGGAGGATTGAACATGATTCATCGATACATAGATGCCGAGATTGACCGCGTCCGCGACTGCCCGCAGGCGGCCATGCTCTCGGACAAAGCATTCGAGCGGCTGGAAGAGTCACTCGTCCGCGTTGCTGGGTTCGTGGCGGGAGACGCGCTGACATGCCTCGTCGCCGAGGAGCTGGAAGACGAGAACCCCATCGCGGCCACGTTTCCCGACCTCATCACGAAAGACGAGCGCATGCGGGCGGAATCAGAGATTCGACGTAGGGTCGACGAGGGCACGATGAGCCTTCCGGGGGCACTCGTCGAGCGCCTAACCGAGCAACTCGGGTTCCGGGCGAGTGCCTTCATCGAGGCGCTCGAGCGCCTGGAGGCACGGCGCGACGAGATCTCGGACGGGCTTCTGGACGGGAGACGATTCACGACCATCGTGGACGTCGGCCTGTCGGCCGGAGACACCCACAATTGCGGACGCAGCGTCACCATCTTCCACACCGATGCCGGGAGCTTCGTCTACAAGCCTCACGACCTGCGCGTGGACGTCCAGCTCCACGAATTCTGCGAGCGCTTCTTCCAGGATTTCGTGAGGATACCGCGCGCTGTCGCCTTCGCGGAGGGCTTCGGGGTGTCGGAGTTCGTCGAGAAGCGGCGGGCGGAGGGCGCAGAGGAGGCGAGACGATTCTGGTATGCCCTCGGCGGCCTGACGGCCTTCGCAAAGCTCATGGGGAGCACGGACTTGCACTACCAGAACATCCTCTGTGCAGGGTGCGTGCCCTACCTCATTGACCTCGAGACTGTGTTGTATCCCGTCGCTATGGCTGCCTCGGCCTATTCACAAGGCTCCGAGACGAGGGAGGGTCTCACGCGCTCGCCCATCCGCTCCCTGCTCATGCCCGCCCGGGTCGATGACATGGAGCTCAGCGCGCTCATGAACACGGACGAGAGCGGTATCGCGCCCGTCGTGGACGGCAGGATCGTCGACGTTCGCTCGTACACCAAGGAGTACAAGGAGGGCTACCACGATGCGTACGTGCGAGCTGTCGCGCATGGGGACGAGATTCGAGAGGCCCTGAGGTCGCTTGATCCTCACACGACGGTACGCGTCGTCCTGCGTCCCACGAGGGGCTACTGGATGATGCTGCAGAAGCTCTACCTCCACACGTCCCTGGAATCGAAGGAGGCCAGGGAGCACAGCCTGGAGACGATTGGGCGGATCCTACGCGAGTGCGACATGACCATGGAGGACGTGGTGGTCGAGAGCGAGGTACGGCAGATGCGGCGCGGCGACGTGCCCTACTTCCACACCACCGTCGACGGCCTGTCCCTTTTTGCGGACGGATGCGAGCTGGTGGAGCACAAGTTCGCCACCTCGGCGATTGACCATGCGCTCGACATCTTGGACTCCTTGGGCGAGGCGGACGAGGCCTTCGACCTCTCGGTCATCGACGGCGCGCTCTCCATGTATCCGCGGTTATCCGAGACGGTCGCACCGAGGGAGGCACAGGCGGTGAAGGGCTCGGTGGGGCTTGGCCCCTCGGAGGTGCCCCTTGGCGTCGAGGAGGCCGAGACGGAGGCCAAAAGGGTGTTCGACGAGATGTGCGACCTGGGCATCCGGACGCCGAACGGACGGCTCGTATGGGGGTATCTGGGCCAACGCAGCAACGCGTTCGTCTTCGGCGACCACGGCCTGACGAACGGGCTCACCGGGCTCGCGGTATTTGCCTGCGCCTGCAGGGCGCGCTGGGCGGACGACGAGTCGGTCCGGGAGAGGACGGATTTGATTCTCAAGGAGGCGAAGGAGGAGATACGGGCCCTGTGCGCGGACGCCGCACACTATGAGGGCATCCCGGGCACATACGTGCCCGTCGGCGAGGGGTCGGGCCTCGGTGGGGTGCTCACGGGCATCGCCCTGATGAGGCGCCTTGTGCCAGAAGACGGGCTCGACACCCTCGCGGGCGAGGTGCTGGAGCTTCTCGGGCGGACCGACTTCGCAGGCTGTAGCGAGGCGGACAGGATGGGGGGCCTCGCGGGGCTCGTCTCCGCCCTGTGCCGGTTCGAGGAGTACCGGGGCATGGGGGACGTGATAGGCAGGGCTTGCGACCGCATCCTCGAGCTCAAGACCTTCGCCTACAAGGACCACATCCTCTGGAAGACCATGGCCCGCGTCCCCCGGGCGCTCTCCGGCGCCGGACACGGCATGTCGGGCATCGCCGAGGCCCTGTACGCGGCCGCCGACGTGTGCGGGGACGACCGGTACGTCCCTGCCGCCGACGAGGCCCTGGACTACGAGCTCGAGGCCTACGCACGCTACAAGACCAAGTTCGGCACCTGGGCGGACCTTCGCGACTTCCCGCCGAAGAAGTACATGCACGGCTACTGCGCAGGTGCCCCTGGCACCGGCATCATGGCCAAGCGCATGATGGACGCGGGACGTGGCGGCGAGAGGGCACGCGCGCTCGCGGAGCGGGTGAGACGAAGCGTTCGGGGGTTGCCACTGAACCCCTACGACCACCTGTGCTGTGGCAACGCGGCGGTCGCGGAGTACCACCTGACGATGGGGGACCGCGAGGCCGCGGGAAGGGTGCTCGGCGCCCTGTACGGGCGCAGGCTGCGCGAGGGTGAGTACCGCGACGCCCACTCGGCCACAAGCGGCCAGGTCAGCGCCTCTCTCTTCGATGGCATCTCGGGCATAGGCTACGAGATGCTGCGCTACGCCCGTCCGCACGACGTGCCGTCCATCCTCTGAGGGTCGCGCGACGATGCGCTGACTATCGCATAAGGGACGACGCAGCCTTCAGGGACCAGACGAGCGTCGGATGCGGTGCCGTGAGGCGGTGTGTACTGAGGGCATACCGCCTCACGAGCAGACAGGCCGAGGCCATAGCCGCCAGCGATGCGGAGTTGGATCTGGAGACGGACGCGACGGTCGTGCGCCTTTGCGCCCAAGGGGCTGAAAGAGCCCTGCGAGCGGGGCCATGAGCCTCGCTCGTGATCTCCTTAAGAAGGTGCGACGAACCCCTGCCTTTCGATGGTGAGCCTCATGATCGAAAGGCAGGCGCAACCTCAACGGCCTGTGCTGCGTTTTGTGACCATGAGATAGTTTTGTGTTCAGGGGACTATCGGGCCTTACAGTGTTCGCGGCTCGCGCGGACCGTAAGGCCCACGGAAGGCGCGCGGCGACGCCGCGTTACGCCCGGTTTTCGGCGCCTTCGCGCCCCGAAGGGCTGGCATCGCGTCTAAAGCCGGTGCCCCTCCGTATGGATCCGGCCCCGAAATCGACGATGCCCAACTTTATCCGAATTCTGGCAAGCCGGGCACGGCTGTATTCCCACGGTATGGGACCTATCGCAACGTTGTGAGAGGTCTGCCAGTGCTGCGTCTGGGCTTCAGGTGACCGAGATGTTGTGGTGTGCCACGGCCGTGGCGTTGTATCTGGCCAGATTCAGAGATAACATTAGATTTTAGGGGTGTGCGTTTCAGGTGCGAGGCCGGCGCGCGGGATGCGCGGGCTGGCCGAGATGCCTGGGCGGGCGGCGGGAAACGAGACGAAAGGTGGTACCGCCATGAAGATGCTGCAGGGATTCTACGACCTGGTCGTGGGCGACGACGACCAAAAGAGGACCTTCGTCGAGGCGATGGAGACCGGCAAGGCTGTCGATTTCCTCCACGAGCGAGGCTGCGACGTGACCGCAGAGGAGCTCGAGGAGTTTCTCGCGAGCAAAAAGACCGGGTCGGAGTCAATCGAGCTGAGCGACGATGAGCTCAAGGAGATCGCGGGCGGCTTCGCATACAGTGACACGTGCGCGTGTGGCCATAATACACACGCTTGCTCGGATGTCTGCATCCGCGACTGCTGCTAGGAAGGCGGGGACTGCGCACGCGGGAGGCTTCATGAGGCGCCGGGGCTCGTGGTCAACTCAGATGGAAACAGCGGAGCAAAGCATCACTATGGGCAGTTGTCACAAGTGCCCATAGCCGGTCAATTCTCATCGGAAAGCCAGCCTTGGCGTTGTGCACCTCGATGCCGTCGTAGCACGTGGACAACGAACCGTCCTTCCGTGGCTCCGGTGGGAAAACTGAGAGTCTGTATGGCACGGGAAAAGAACGTTACGGACGCCACTCTGGGGGTGGGTCCTGTCGCGTCTCGGGATTCTCCAGCCACTTGATGAACTGGTGGGAGGGGGTATACCCGCACAATTCAGCAGACAGCGTCTGTCGAATTATGAACAGGCCAAAGAAATCGTTTCTCGTTGCATGGGTTCGCGATGCCGTGGTCGCTAACGTATTCCGCCGTTAGCCGTCTGGGCAGATACGCTGGGACTTTGGTTCCGCATTTCGCCCAGTCGCCCATATCCTGGAGGATTTCGCAGACAACAGTCCGGCGCGGCCTCAATACGAGATGGGTTCGATGTGCTCCTCGTTCGCGCGACAGCCAGGGGCAGCCCTAAGGCGAGAGATTTGTGACGATCGAGTGAGGCCTGTGGATACCTCCAACGAATACCACTTGGGGCACGTTTCTATGAATTCGGCAATGGCTGCGTTCGGGTCGGATGCGAATGCCGCCTTCTCTTCCTGAATGGCAAAGCCAATGTGGCGGAACTCTGTCGGCGTATCGACGCACGTCGCGTCGAAGCGCTCCTGTATGGAGCGAAACCTCTCGTCGAGTCCATGGTCGCCCGACAGCCCCGACGGGAGAGCGCAACTCCCTGCAAGCCCCTCCTCGTCGTAGAGCCAGACGGGATAGCATTGGTACGCAAGCTCGATTTCACTCTCCTTATGTTCTGGTTCTCCTTCGGTAAGGACTTCGGATTTGCTCCGACAGCGCATCCGTTGTCTGACGCGGTTATCGCAAGGCGTCTTCGAGGCTCCTTATAGGTGAGTGCATATACTGACCTCGAGTTTTCGCATGCCAACCATCGTCTCGGTACGCAACGCTTTCGACCTGTGCGGGTAAGCAAGTGAACGATACCATCACCAACGATTCCGTGTGACGCTTGCGCGGCGGCCGGCGGGGCGAACAGCTTGCCGTACTCCCTCTGCAGGCAGCGCGGCCTCCTTCCCCCGGTGAGCCATGTCTCCGACTCGCCGTCCAGGTAGAGCGCCCTCACGGCCGCGCTCGACCAGCTACCCCGCCTCGACCAGCCCGTCCCGCCGTGCTTCTGGCGTGACGAGACGACGAGGTCGTTGGCCTTCTCGACCTTGTTGCTGGAGATGCGCAGTCCGAGGCCGCGGCGCACCGCGTAGCACGCGATCTGCGGCTCACGGGCCTTGAGGTAGCGGACGAGCTCGTCGAGGCGGGGGCGGAACCTGGCCTTGTCGTCCCCGAGCCCCTCGAGGTACTCGATCATGGCCTGGACGTTGCCGGCCCAGAGCATGCGGAAGAGCCGGCGCCTGACCTCGTGCTGCATCGGGCGGTTCCTCTTGCCGCCCTCGGGTGCCATGCTGAGCGGCGCCCGGCAGTGTTTCAGGAGATGGAGCCAGTCGAGGATCACGATCACCGGGCAGAACGAGAGCAGGTCCCGCACGCACGTCCGTATGTCGACGCCGCCGTCGAGCGACAGGCAGGCGGCCGATTCCGCGTCCGGCTCGGAGCCCTCGGGTATGCGCTCGCGCTCGTCGTCCCTCCTGGAGTTGAACGCAACGACGGCGTCGGAGACGCATTGCGCGTGCCCATCGCCCGCGGGTGGCGCGTACGAGGACGGGTCGAACGCGTCGACGCCCGGCGCGAGCTCGGCGGCGGGCGTCGGCAGCAGCGTGTCGGGGTCCCACCCGTGGAACGAGAGGACGCGCCTCGCCCATTTGGTCTGGTCGGCGAGCAGGGCCTCGCCCTCGCGCTCGGCGAGGTCGGTCATGGTGCGAAGCGGTATCCGGTCGAGCTCGGAGGTCCTGTCGGGGAGGCGGTTGGTGACGCCGTTGGCGGCGCGGTCGTGGCATTCGGCGAGCGACTTCAGGACGTCGTCGCGGGCGGTGACGGTCCAGATTGCGCCTGCCGTGGGGTCTCGCATGTGGTGCCGGCCAGGTTATGAGATGATG
>Ga0326514_10002013_pt1 | contig 13017 bp, 6 predicted proteins | sample 3_2548_0518_D_FD_203653 | JGI IMG/M metagenome (GOLD analysis project Ga0326514, IMG submission 203653) | Bovine rumen microbial communities from UC Davis, California, United States - 3_2548_0518 | ecosystem: Host-associated > Mammals > Digestive system > Stomach > Rumen | place: USA: California...
CCAACCCAGGTCAAACCCTGGTGATCTCTTACATTGGCTATGTCAACAAAGAAGTGAAAGTGACAGCCAATCAGACGAATTATAACATCACCCTCGAGGAGGATAAGCAGATGCTCGACGAGGTTGTAGTTGTAGGTTATGGTACGATGAAGAAGAGTGACCTTGCAGGTGCTACAGGATCAATGGATGAAAAGAAGATGAAGGGTTCTATCATCACCAACCTTGATCAGGCATTCGCAGGACGTGTTGCCGGTGTGACATCAATGGCTACTTCTGGTGCTCCTGGTTCTTCAACATCTATCCGTGTACGTGGTCAGGCAACCATCAATGCTGGTGCTGAGCCTCTGTACGTTATAGACGGTGTAATCTGGAATAACTCAAATTCTTCAGGTGCAAGTGTAGGTCTGGGTGACCGCCTCGGAAACGGTTCTGTATCATCAGTATCTCCATTGTCAACTATCAACCCGAATGATATCGTATCAATGGAAATCCTGAAGGACGCATCTGCAACAGCTATTTATGGTGCGCAGGGTGCCAACGGTGTTGTACTCATCACTACTAAGCATGGTAAGGCTGGTGAAGCAAAGTTCACTTACGATGGAATGGTGGCAATACAGCGTCAGACAAAGCGTATCGACATGCTTAACTTGCGTGAGTTCGCAGAATATTATAATGATATGGTAGCTCAGGGTAGTGCTACAGAGGATCCTACATTGAGCGATCCAAGCACACTTGGTAAGGGTACAAACTGGCAGGATGCTATCTTCCGTACAGCTCTCCAGCATCAGCATCAGGTAAGTGCACAGGGTGGTACTGAAGCTGTAAAATATTATGTTAGTGCCAACTATATGGATCAGGAAGGTACCATCATTGGTTCAAACTTCATGCGTAATGGTGCTCGTATCAATCTCGATGCACAGCTGAAACCTTGGTTGAAATTAGGTTTGAATGCAACCTATTCACATACTTCTGAGAAACTTCTTAAAGCTGACCAGGATGAGGGTGTTATCAACTATGCTCTTACAACTCCTCCTTATCAGCCAATATATAATATAGAAGGTGGATATACCTCTGTATCACGTGAAGGTATGAGCAATCCAAACCCTGTTGCTTTGGCGCTTATGAATGACTATCGTTACAAGCGTAACTTGTTGAGCGGTAACATCTTCGGTGAGGTGACATTCATGAAGGGGCTTGTTTGGCATACAGAAATCGGTTATAACTTCAACTGGGATCGTGCTTCAACATTCGAGCCAACCGTAAGTCTCGGTAACTGGACTAAGGGTCAGAACCAAGCTCGTCTACAGAAGACAACAGGTCAGTTTATTCAGATTAAGAACTATCTGACATATTATGGTAACATTGGTAAGCACAGCTTCACCGCCATGTTAGGTCAGGAGGCATGGGAGAGCAAGTGGGACTATGTAAGTGCCTACAACACAGACCTTCCTGCCAACACTATTCAGAACCCCGCTTTAGGTACTGGTAAGGCAGAGATTGGCTCTGGATTCGGTTCTGCTTCAATGGCTTCGTTCTTCACGCGCGAAACATATAATTATGATGATCGTTATTTGCTGACTTATACCTTCCGTCGTGATGGTAGCTCAAACTTCGGACCAGACAGACGTTGGGGTTCGTTCCATTCATTCGCTGGTGCATGGCGTTTCTCTAACGAGGCGTTCATTAAGAAGTTTGCAGAGAAGTGGCTCTCTAATGGTAAGCTCCGTATTGGTTGGGGTCAGACAGGTAACTCAAACATCGGTGGTGGTAAATGGGCTTCTGACCTTTCTGTAATGGAGTCTGGCCTTGGAACATCACAGCGTCCTGCTCGTATTGCTAACCTCGAGATTCACTGGGAGAAGCAGCAACAGACCAATATCGGTCTCGACCTCGGTTTCCTGGATAACAAGATTAATCTTACCATTGACTGGTATAAGAAGATTTCTGACGACATGCTGATGCCTTTGCAGTTACCTTCATATATGGGAACAAGCGGTAACGGTTCTTCTGCACTTGCAGCACCTTGGGGTAACTATGGTAAGATTGAGAACTCTGGTCTCGAGATTACCGTTAATCTCCATCCTATCTCAACAAAGGATTTCTCTTGGGATTCTGAATTCGAGATTTCATGGAACAAGAATAAGCTGAAGGAACTTTCTGGTACAGCTAACGCTTCTATCTATGGTTATGGAATGTGGAGCGATATCGTTTCTAAGACTGATGTCGGTGAGCCTCTGTTCCAATTCTATGGATATGTAACAGATGGAGTATACACCAGCAGAGAGGATATTGAAAACTCAGCTAAGCCTGTTGCATATAATAAGGATGGTTATAACCGTTGGAACACTGTATGGGTAGGTGATATCAAGTACAAAGATCTCAATGAAGACGGTGTTATCGACGAGAACGACCGTACTTATATCGGTAATCCATTGCCAAAGTATACCTTTGGTTGGACTAACTCATTCCGTTATAAGGACTTTGACCTCAGCATCTTCGTTAATGGTTCTGTAGGAAACAAAGTGTTCAACTATCTGCGCATGAAGCTTGATGGTATGAACAGTGTATGGCAGAATCAGGCCGCTACTGTAAAGGATCGTTCTGTTATCACTGCTATTGATCCTAATAAGGACTACTCTAACGGATATGTTGGAAATAACTCTGGAACAGTTTGGAATTGGTATGATGATATTGACAACGTACAGGTGCTTAACCCAACCGGTCTGCCTGCTGTACGTCTTAATGACCCGAACAACAACCGTCGAATCAGCGACCGTTATGTTGAGAACGGCAGTTATCTCCGTGTGAAAAACATTACATTAGGATATACTGTACCTAAGAATGTAATTAGGAAGATTGGTTTGGATAACCTTCGTGTTTATTGTAACATACAGAACCTCTTCACTATTACAGGCTACGATGGTTATGATCCTGAGGTTGGTGCTTCAACAGCTGACTCTAATGGTTATGTATACGGACTCGATAACGGACGTTATCCTTCTCCAACTATTTACTCGTTTGGTCTTAACATGTCATTCTAATATAAATAAGGTATAACTATGAAATTATATAATATCAAATCTATAGCATGTGTTGCACTGTTAGGACTGGCTCTTACGTCTTGCGAAGACTATTTGGATCGTCCTACAGAGGATGGCTTCGACACCTCTAACTATTACAGCACTGATGCTCAGTGTCGTGCAGGTGTCAACTATCTCTATAATTCGCCATGGTATGACTTCATGCGTGGCTTCTTCAAAGTTGGTGAGGTTATGTCAGGTAACTACTATATGGGAAGTTCACCATATCTGACCTTCACACTTGACGGATCTGACGCCGACCTAGCAAACATGAGTGCTTCATTGTGGGCTGTTAACACCCATTCAATGACTGTATATAACAATATCAAGAATGCCACAGGTGCTTCTGAGGCTGTTAAGAACGCCACTATGGGTGAGTGCTTGACTTGGAAGGCTATGGCTTACTTCTATCTGGTACGTACATTTGGTGCTGTGCCCATCTCACATAACCCAATTGACATCATTACCAACCAGTCATACTCTGGTCTTCACAAGGCAAAGATCAGCAACATTTATGACTATATCATAATGACTCTTGAGAAGGCTATTGAACTTCTTCCAGAGAAGGATGCTACTAAGAGTGGTCGTTTGGATAAGTATTCTGCTAAGGCTCTGTTGGCCAAAGTTTATCTGACAAAGGCTGGTTTCAGTGAGGAGAATACTACTTATAATCCCGGTACATACAGCTATATCACATGTACAGCTCACCAGCGTAATGCTGCTGATTTGGCTAAGGCTGCAGAACTTGCTCTCGACGTAATTGAGAACAGCGGACGCAAGCTGATGGACAATTATTCAGATATCTTCCGTGGTGAGAATAATGTTAGTGACGAGGCTCTAATCTCTTGGACTTGGACTATGGGTTCACACTGGACCTGTCAGAACTCATTCCACTGTGACCTCTCTATCGAAGGTTTCGATGAGAACGGTGACTGCTGGGGCGGTTGGGGTGGCCCATCGGTTGACCTGCAGGATGCATTCAATGAGAACGCTCTGAGCACTAACCGTCAGAATGTAGACGCTCGCCGTAAGGCTACATTGATGATGGTTGGCGATGTATATGACTACTTCTATGCTGACTGTGGTGGTTTCGAACTGATGAAGTTCTGTTACGGAGGTTATGAGAAGCTTGGTCACTCAGGTCCTGGTCAGTGGGAGAGTCCTACAGGCGCTGGTGAGGTTAAACACCTCTATGGTGACAATGCTGACCACACTCGTTTCTACGGAAGTCCTGCCGGACGTATGGCTTCAGCACTCTGGACCCACCTGCTGCGTTTGGCTGATGTATATCTCATCTACTGTGAGGCTGCTATGGGTAATGCTTCCTCTTCTTCAGATGCTAAGGTTCTCGACTACTTCTATCAGGTACGTCATCGTTCTGTAAAGGGTTATGAGAAACCATCATCAATCACTTGGGAGGATGTATGGAAGGAGCGCCGTCTGGAGCTTGCTTGCGAGGGTGACCGCTGGTACGACTATGTTCGTCGGTACTATTACGATCCTCAGGGAGCAATCAATGAGATCAAAGGTCAGCGTCGTAATGGCTACAACGCACTTGACGACCTATATAAGACCTACTACGAGAGTGGCGCTTTCAATGTTGATCCGACAAAGCATAATTATGACACTAAGACAACAGCTCCGAACGTTACTGACCGTAGCTTCACGATTCCTATGACTTCAGCTGATATTTCTTATAATCCATTGCTGATGGAAGCTCCAGAGGACTTCGACTTGAGCACTATTTCATTCTAATAATTTAAAGGAGAATATAATATGAAATATAATAATAAAATAGGCACTCTGCTGTTATCAGCATTAGCCGTAGTATCAAGCTTCTCGCTGCAGTCTTGTAAGGACGAGCCTGATAAGTTTGAGCTAACAGGTGGAAAACCCACTATTGATTATATCCGTCCCGCCAGCTATAGTGCGAGAGACTCTTTGCTTGTGCAGGCCTATCCTCAGGCACAGCTCTGTATTGTGGGTAGTAATCTTACTAGCATTCAGCAGATGTATTTCAACGATAAGAAGGCTATCCTGAATACAAGTTTCATTACAGATAAGACTTTGATTGTTCAGGTACCAAGCGATATCCCTGATGAGGTTAGCGATAAGATCTATATGATTACAGCTGACAAGGACACGATAACATATGATTTCCATATCGTGGTTCCTGCACCAAATGTTGCTCAGATGTCTAATGAGTTTGCTAAGCCAGGCTCTCAGGCAACTATTTATGGTAGCTACTTCGTTGACGATCCTAATGTACCTATCACTGTTACATTCCCTGACGGAACAGTTATTAAAGACTTTGTTGTAAAGACTCGTAATACATTGTCTTTCATTGTTCCTAATTGTACAACTGAGGGTCAGATCGTTGTTACTTCTATCTATGGTACAGGAAAATCTTCTTTCCATTATCTTGATAGCCGTGGTCTTCTCTTCGATTTCGATACTCCTAATGCTGTAACAGGTGCTGTATTGGGCAACCATGGATGGCACGCTCAGAAGATTGAGACTGATGAGACTGCTCTTTCCGGCAATTTCCTCCGTCTTGGTGATCCTTCTGTCACTTTGGATGAGAAAGGAAGTTGGAATGATGGTAACTTCTCATTCGAGTATTGGCCTGGTAACTGGCAGGATCCTGAGGACTATCAGGGTGATGGTGTCCGCCTGACAGATCTCGTTGACTTCACTGACTATTCAAATATGTCATATAAGTTTGAGATGTATATCCCATCAAGCAATCCTTGGACTTCTGGTGCTATGCAATTCATTGTTGGTGGCGTGGAGAGAATTTCTATGGGTAATGCTGGTGTAAAGGATATTTATGGTAACACTCTGGCAGGTTGTAACAATACATACTTTAACAATGACGAACTGCCACGTGGTATCTATCGTCCTTGGGAGGCTAGCGGTTCTTATGACACAGCCAACGAGTGGATAACTGTTACAATACCTATCAGCGACTTTAAGTATGGCATGAACGGAGGCGCTGCAACAGGTAGTATCAGTTCTAAGGACTTCAGCAGTCTCTTGATTTTCGTTGTCGCTGGTGGAATAGATGGTACCGCTGGTAACCCAGTCATCAAGATCGACAATATCCGTTGCGTACCTAATAAGTAAACTTTAATGCGAGTAAGATATGAAAAAGATTAAAAATATATTTACACTGTTAGTGGTAGCCCTCGCTGGGCTATCGCTGGCAGGCTGTAGCGAAGACAATCTGGATACAAACCAGTATAAGCAGGGCGTATCTTTGAATGTATATGGTCCTTCGCCAGTGATGCGTGGTGGTACACTCCGCTTCCTGGGAAGTAACCTTGACCAGATCTCACAGGTTGAGATTCCTGGTGTTGCTCCTATCACGACTATTGAGGTTGTTAAAGCTGGTGTACCAAGTGAGATTCGTGTTATCGTGCCTCATGATGGCCCACAACCTGGTCTTATTAAGTTGACAACAAAGTCAGGTGAGGAGTTCTCTACAACGACAGAAGTTAAGTTCACAGAAGGACTTAATCCTGCAAACATCTCAATGCCAGCTTCTGCTATGCCTGGTGATAAGATTCGCCTCACTGTTTCAGAGAGTGGTGATGATTATCTCGATCTGATTCACATGGTAGAGTTTGCTGATGGTGTACAGGTAGGTGAGAACAGCTTCACGGCTCATACACGTTATCTTATTGAACTGGTTGTTCCAGAAAAAGCGAAGACTGGTAAGCTGAACCTTTATACTGCTGACCTCACTTCTGCAGAAGTTGATCCTAGCAGTGTTGAGTATCAGATTATCACTACTGAGAAGGCTATTGAGATTGGTGTTCCAATAATAAGTAAAGTTGCTTCTCCACGTGGCGAGGCTGCTGCTCAGGGTACTATAACAGCTAAGGCTGGTGAGACAATTACAATCACTGGTTCATTCTTCAACCTTGTTGAGGCTGTTAACTTCGATGCTGTTAAGGTTTCTGAATTTAAGTCTGATGGTAAGACTATTACTGTAGCACTTCCTGCAGCTGCAGCTGATGGCGCTATCAGTTTCACTACTCTCTCTGGCGTAGTCGTTCCTATAGGAAGATTTGTTACTATTAAGCCAACAGAGGCTGTTGTAGCTCCCAACCCAGTAAAGGCTGGTGCTGAACTTACTATCACAGGAAAGGACCTCGATGTTGTTACAAGTGTTGAGTTCCCAAGCGCTGCTGCACAGGATGGTGATAATATCACAGTTGCTGCAGATAAGATTATTGTTAAGTCTGTTCCTGAGAAGGCTACTGAGGGTAATATTACTCTCCGTATGGCTAATGGTTCAGGTGTTGAGGTAGCATTTACACTGGTGAAGCCAACAGTATCGGGCTATGATAATAAAACTGTTAGTGCTGGCGCAGCCCTGACTATCCAAGGTACAGATCTTGATCTTATCAAGAGCGTACAGTTTGGTGATGGCACAACAGATCTGTCTGTTGAACCTGCAGCAGACGGAAAGAGCATTACTCTTACTGTTCCTATGGATGCAAAATCTGGTGTGCCAACTCTTAAATTGGCTAATGGAACAAGTATCGAAGGTCTTGATTTGACTATTAATGAGGCTGTATTCTGCTATGCAAGCCAGCTTCCTGGTGATGATGCAGAAAATAAGGCTGGTTCTGCTATGACTATCACTGTTGTCAATGGTGATAAGTTAACTGGTGTAGAGATGAATGGTGAGACATGTCAGTGGATTCTGACAGGAGAAGATAAGAACCAACTGATTATAGGTATTCCTGAGACAGCAAAGGCAAAGTCTACACTTAGACTGATTTCTTCAAACGGTGAAATTACCTATAACGTTACTGTAATTCCTGCTACTTCTGTCAATAAGGCTGTTTGGACAGGATTGACACAGTTAACTTGGAATGACGGTGGTCGTGTAATTATTCCTGCATCAGCATTCGAGGATGTTCCTGAAGGTGCTACACTTACATTCTGTTACACTCAAGTTGACCAGCAGTGGGATCAGGCTCAGATAAACTATGGTAACTGGAGCGGTATTAACTTCACTCAGGCTGGCGAAGGCGCTGTTACCTTCAACCAGACTCTGGTTCCTACCGATATCTACGGCTGGTTCTCTGATGGAATTCTTTATAGAGAGACTTCTGTTATTTTGACCCAGGAGATCCTTAACAACATTCAAACATTAAAGGGTGACGCTGAGGGCAAGGCAGGTTGTGGTATAATTATCCAGGGATCTGGTTTGACTTTCTCTAAGGTTGTTTTGGCTTATGAAATTCCTCAGGAGATTGACATTGCTACTTTTGCTAAGACAAATAGCGGTGATGCCATTACTTATCCATTCTCTTTCACATGGAGTGCTGTTGGCCAGATTAATCTGACCAAGGCTATGCTTGAGGAAATCGGTGTTAAGAAGGGTTCTAAATTCCTTGTATACAAAGATGCTTCTAAGACCGGACAGGTCCAGATTAATAATTCTTCATGGGCTCAGATCTATACTATAGCTGATTGGAATGGTGATAAGGAGATCCTTGAGCAAGAGTTTGATGATGCTATGATTGAAGCTTTCAATGGTGGCGGATTCTGGATTCAAGGTGATCTTGCAGGAGTTACCAAGATAGCTATTTTCCCGTGATAAACTCCTTATTATATGCATAGATTGAGGCGTGACGCTAAAACGTCACGCCTCTTTTTAAATATCCAAACATGACAAGTCCTAATAAACTGTTTTCTATTCTTTCGTTATTCGTATTGTTAAGCTGCGGAGGCAGTAGCGATAATCCAGAATCAACACCGACTCCGCCAACACCAACGGTAACAGCACCAGTTGTGGTCTCAACCACACCGGCAAATAATGCCACAGATGTTGCTATTGGTGATGTCAGCATTCAGATTACATATGACAAAGATGTACGTCTTGATAAGAGCAAGACTCCAATAATATCTGGTGCCAACCTGAAAGGTGATGCTTCTGTAAACGGGAAGGTCCTTACCGTACCAGTCAACTGTTCTGACTATGAGACAAAGGTGACTCTTACTATTCCTGAAGGTATGATATATATCACAGGAGCTAAGGCTGCTGCATATACTCTGAGTTTTACAACAGCAAAGAAACCAGAGAGTCCGTCGGCAAATATTTCTGCTTCACCTGTGGTGGCAACAATGGGGACAGCAAAGAAACTATATACTTTCCTTCGTGATAACTATCAGAAGAGCATCATTACAGGTATGATGGCTGATGTTGCATGGAACAATAGTGAAAGCGAAAAGGTATATAATATGATAGGGAAATATCCTGCCATCAATGGATACGACTATATACATCTGGCATATTCATTGGCAGGAGCAAACTGGATAAACTATGGAGACATCACTCCTGTAAAGACCTGGTGGGACAATGGTGGTATACCGACAATTGGATGGCATTGGAATGTTCCTTCAACTGAAGGAGGTAAAGATCTCGGTTTTTATAAAAAGGGTTCTAATGGCGGAAATGGGGAGACTACATTCTCAATTGCTAATGCTGTAACAGAAGGGACATGGGAGAATAAAGTCATTGCCCAAGACTTAGAATCTATTGCCAAATATATCAAACTGCTCAAAGATGCTAATATCCCCGTGCTATGGCGTCCTCTTCATGAGGCATCTGGCGGATGGTTCTGGTGGGGCGCAGGAACAGCTGAGCAGTACAAGAAACTCTGGATTACAATGTTTGATTATTTTAAGGCCCAAGAATTGACAAACTTAATATGGGTTTGGACATATGAAAGTAATGAGACCTGGTATCCTGGCGACAATTACGTTGATATTATTGGCTGCGACACATATGGAGATAACGCTGCTTCATGCGCTAAGAAGTATAATGATATTCTCAATGCACATACCAATAAGATGATTGCCTTAACGGAATGTGGATATAGTAGCTGGTCAAAGAGTAATATCGCCTATATACCTGACCAGTGGGATGCTGGTGCAAAATGGAGCTGGTTTATGCCTTGGTATTCAACTGATACTCATGCTCCAAAAGCTTGGTGGGAAAAAGCCAAGAGTGCATCAAACGTTATTTGGAGAGATCAAGTCCCAAGTTTAAAATAATTTAAATGCTAATTAATTTATGTCTTTATCAAAGCATTATTTATTTATATTATCAGCAGTTCTGATTATCAGCTGTAACAGTGACAAAAACAAAATTCATGAGCCTCTGGCAGACTCTGGACGAACACAACGGACAGAGAACTTGCTTGAGAATCTGAAGCTGCAGGGTGATAGTGGAGTATATATGTTTGGTCATCATGACGATACTGTTTATGGTATCGGATGGGAGGCAGACTATACCAACGATTCCACAGTAAGCTTACGGTCTGACGTAAAATCTGTTTGTGGTGATCTGCCTGCTGTATTATCATTCGATCTTGGACATATTGAACTGGGAGATGATAAGAACCTCGATGGTGTGCCATTCGAAAGGATAAGAAAAGAGGCTATTAACCATTTTGATCATGGTGGTATGATAACTCTCTCCTGGCATTTGGATAATCCTCTGTCCGGGGGCAGCTCATGGGTGGCAGATTCATTAAAGGATATTGAGAAGAATACAGTGGCTGCAGTCCTTAAGGGTGGCGAGAAGCATGAGCTGTTCTTGGGGTGGCTCGATAAGGTTGCTGATTTTCTAAATTCGCTGGAGACTCCTTATGGAGTGAGAGTGCCAGTAGTGTTCCGTCCTTGGCATGAGCATACCGGTAGCTGGTTCTGGTGGGGACAGGATAACTGTACTGCTGAACAGTATAAGGCTCTCTGGCAGATGACAGCAGAGAGACTTAAGGATAATGGCGTGGTAAATGCCCTACTTGCATATTCACCAGGCACAGAGCCTGATGGCGATGCTAACAAATACCTTGAGAGATATCCAGGTGATGAGATAATCGACGTTTTAGGGCTTGACAGTTATTGCTTCGCACCAGAGGCTGATACTCTTCAGATTGCCGACTATGCCCAGAAACTTGACAAGAACCTGGGAATGATCGCAAAGATTACCAAGGATCATGGTAAGGCTATGGCTCTTACAGAGACCGGTTATGAGGGAATAAAAACGGAAAACTGGTGGACAGAGACTCTTGCTCCGGTGCTTGCAAAACATCCTATCAGCTATGTATTAGTATGGCGTAATGCAAGAGAGAGACCATCTCACCATTATGCACCATATCCAGGACATATGTCAACGTCGGATTTCGTGAAATTCTATAATCTTAATGAAACATTATTCCTTCACGATGTAAATGCCCTTTACTTAATTCGTAAATAATCACAAATTATTTGGAATTTTAAAATAAAAGTAGTACCTTTGTCGTCGAACTTATTATTAATAAATTACTAATATTGTTAGAATATGAAACTAAAACATCTTTTACAAGCAATTTTAGCCGCATTTGTATTCTCAGCTTGCGGAAGTAGTGGTGGTGATGATCCGGAGCCAACCCCAACTCCTCCTACTCCTACAGTGACTGCACCAGTAGTGAGTTCCACAACACCTTCAAATAACGCAACAAATGTTGAAACGGGAAATATTGACGTCAAGATTACGTATGATCAAGAAGTGCGCCTTGACAGGAGTAAGTCCATCACAGTTACGGGCGCTAACTTAAAAGGTGATGCTTCTGTAAGTGGTAAGATCCTCACTATACCACTTAATTGTTCTGAGTATGAAACCAAGGTGACGGTTACAATCCCTGAGGGTATGATATATATCACTGGAGCCAAGGCTGCTGCATATACTCTTACCTTTACGACAGCCCCAAAGCCTCAACCTGCTGATAATGATGCAACAGCCCTTTCAAAGAAACTGGGATGGGGTTGGAACCTTGGTAACCACTTCGACACGAGTTCTGGTAAAGATGGTCAGGTCAACCAATATGGCTATTGGGATAATGCCAAACCTACTGCAGCACTTTATACAAATCTGAAGAAAGCCGGTGCAAGTACGGTGCGTATTTGCGTGACATGGGGTAACTATCAGAAGGAAAATCCATGGACTATCGATGCAACATATATGGCAGAGGTTAAGCAGAATGTGGATTGGGCTGAGGCTGCAGGGTTGAATGTTATCATTAATATGCACCATGATGAATATTGGCTTGATATAAAGTCGGCAGCTAATAATTCTACCACAAATACCAATATAAAGAATCGTATTGAAAAAACTTGGAAGCAGATAGCTGAGACCTTTAAGGATAAAGGTGATTTCCTTTTCTTCGAGTCGTTCAATGAGGTTCAAGACGGAAAATGGGGCTGGGGTGACAATCTTACCGATGGCGGAAAGCAATACAATACGCTCAATGAGTGGAATCAATTGGTTGTAAATACCATACGTGCTACGGGTGGCAATAATGCCACACGCTGGATAGGTGTGCCTGCTTATGCTTCAAGTCCGTCATTCGCTCTTGAGAGTAGTTTCGTACTGCCTACAGATGCTGCAAACCGTGTTATGGTAAGCGTTCACTTCTATGATCCGAATACTTTCACTCTTACACCAGAGGATACTGGCGGTAAATCAGAATGGGGTCATACTGCTGCTGCAGGTAAGTATCAGTCTGGCAGCAATGAAGAGCATGTGGTTGAGATATTCCAGAAACTGCAAGAGAAATTTGTCGTAAAGAATATTCCTGTATATATCGGTGAATATGGTTGTGTAATGCACAAGAATGACCGTTCTAACTTGTTCCGCAATTACTATCTGGAATATGTTTGCCGTGCTGCTCACACTTATAATATGCCTCTGTTCATTTGGGACAATAACTCTACAGGTGGAGGTAATGAGCACCACGGATATTTCAATCACGATGATGGCTCCTATCTCAACAATATGGAATCACTTGTTCAGACAATGATCAAGGCTGCTACATCGGATGATGCAAGCTACACATTGGAGTCTATTTACAATTCTGCTCCAAAGTAACTC
>Ga0326514_10002014_pt1 | contig 13016 bp, 13 predicted proteins | sample 3_2548_0518_D_FD_203653 | JGI IMG/M metagenome (GOLD analysis project Ga0326514, IMG submission 203653) | Bovine rumen microbial communities from UC Davis, California, United States - 3_2548_0518 | ecosystem: Host-associated > Mammals > Digestive system > Stomach > Rumen | place: USA...
CACTGTCCATAAAGGCAGTCCACAGGTTAAGGTCTTTCGGCGGATCAATGAACACAGGGTCGTGCCAGTAGACACGGCGGGCGTTGCCGACCATGCCGCCGTCCCTGTAATACAGGGTGCCGCGGGCTCCTGCCTGCACGCTGAAGCCGCCGGACTCATCAGTCCCGACGACTCTGCCTGTGCCAATGCCCAGTATGTAGACTGTATCGCCTACGTTTACAGGTGATCCGTTAAGCATAATCCTATCCTCTTGCGTGTATTTTAGCACACGTCATGCACAATGCAAGCACTTTTTGCAATGCTTGTCAAGTATTTTATGCGGGAGACGTTCCCCCCTTACGCCCCAGCCTGCCCACTCTCGCCGCCGGGAACTTGCCCGCCCATGTCGGGTTGCCCGCCTTGCCCCGCTGCGGCTTCTGCTTGCCCTTGCTGCCCCGGAATACCGCCGGGGATACCTTGCCCGGCTTGGTTTTGCCCCTGCACGCCTTCATCTTTCAACAGCTCCTTGGGAACACCCATATTCTCAAACACATTCTTAAGCGCCCACTGCACGATTTTGGCTCCGTTGGGCAGAGCGGCAAGCTGCTGTCCGGCGGAGGCGACCATTTGCAGAATCTCATACGAGTTCTGCCTGTCGGTCTCCTTCTGAAGCAGTGCCGTTACGCCACGTGCCATAATCTTGCAGTCACCCTTGACCGTCTGATCCTTGCTGTAAATCATGTTGTAGTTATACAGCAGCTCACCGAGCGGCTTATACACAAACTCATCGATGTTGAACACAGCCGACTGTATAGCCTTGACCGCGTTGGACTGGAGCATCGCCGCTCCCCTGAATGTCCTGTTCGCGCCCGACCCCTGTGCCGTGCCGTGCAGTGCCGCCGGGATATTCGTTACCCTGTCGGCGAGATCCATAAAATAAACCAGCGCGTTTTGGAACGCCGCCATGTTGTTCGGCAGCGAGTAGTACTTGAACGCCGGAGTAGCGTTGCCCAGCTCAGGGTCGGAGAAATACATCGAGCCGGGGATAATACGTCCGATGTCCTCGTCAGACATGTACTTGGACACACGCTGGTAGTCCGCCTCGGTGATAGGTGCCGAGCCATAATATGCGTTGGAAATGAGGTAGCGCAGGCAGGTCTCGTAACAGCGCTCCACATCACGGAGACGCTGGGGAATGGACTCGCCGGGTATCCTGTCCTGAGTCGTATAGAAGCTGGCGGTAAACACCGGGCGCTTGTTGAGCGTGGGATTCTTCTCCACCAGCACCTGAATGATGTGCCGTCCGCACATCGTTACCATGGCGTTGTAGAACTCATTGTCCTCAAGCCCCGGTATGCCATACTTCGTAAGCTCACGTCCACTGAAGTATCCCCAGTGGATAAGCACGTCAATGGTGGTGTCGTTGTCACGCCACGAGAGAACCTGACTGTCTGTCTGCTCAGGGTTGTTGGAAATCCAGTGGTAGCGGAAGTCGTTGCGGTTGGCATCATCGAGAACCTTGATAATGTTCTCGCCGATGTACGAGGTCATCTTGGCGGCGTCAAGCAGCTGCTGCCTTGTCCAGCGCTGGCGGATAAATATACCCGTGCCGCGCTGGGTGTCGGGGCTGTCCGGACTCCACCAGAAGTCCCAAGGCGAGATGGACTTGAACTCGTAGAACGTTTCGTACTTGGGTCTCAGGGTCTCGCCCGACCACTGCATGCGCACACGGCGGGTCGGTATGGGACCCGCCAGCACAGCATAGGGGTACACGCAGAAATTGTTGATGAAGCCGAACATGGCTCTGTTCCACCCGCCCTCGGCACACTGGTCGGTGATGAGCTTCATCATGTTGTCGGCGATGTCCTGAGCGTGCTCCAGCTCCTTGCGTGCCGCCTCCGACTTGAGGCTGTACACCAGCGAGCGGAGGTCTCCGCGGAAACCCTGCTCCACGGACTGCTGGACAGACTGGGCGACCATCAGCTCGCCGGAGTCCGACAGGTCAGGCACAGGAGTCGGCTGGATAGTCCACGGCAGCTGCCCCGCCTGTATCAGGGACTCGGCAAGATAACTCTGCACCACGCCTGCCTTCATCGCCGACAGGTTGACATGGGCGTCGACGCCGATGTGGTCTATGATGTCCTGCTCGGTAGGTGACAGTATGCCGTGATACTGGTCATAACACTGGCGCAGGACCATGCGCAGGGGCACTCCGCCCACACGCTCCTGACTCTGCCAGCGCACGGCGTCGTTGAAGCGCCTTGCAACTACGGTAGCGAGCTTGTCCCTCGCATCATTGGGAACCTCAATCTCGCTGGCGTAGTCGTAAATTTCGTTCGAGTGATCCTGTGGCATAATGTCCTCACATCAATGTACGCATACCGCTGCGCCTGCGCTGGATGGAACGCACCAGCTTGCTGTCGTCCGGCGTCAGCCCTGTCTCACGGAAGATGTACAGAGCGGCATACTGCGTGGCGTCCGCCACGTGGGAGTAGGTATTCTTCTCCGGGTGAGGGTCATAGGCTTCCTCAATCGTGCCGGTAACGCGCAGCTTCTTGTAGCGGTAGCCGCCCTGCATGGCGGCGATAATCAGGTGGCAGTGCGGCGAGATAAGGAGTCCGCCCTCAATCTTGTTGAGCATGGAGTCCACAGCACGGAGTCTTGTCTTCGGGTCGTTGGTCTTGGGCATGACAACCGTGAAGCCCAGCTCCTCAAGGTGGGTGCTGGGGGACAGCCCGGTGTAGGAGTCCTTGGCGTTCGCCGGGTCGCACGAGATAATAATCTTGTTCGTGCTGTACTTCTGCTTGACAAGCGGTATGAACGCGTTCTCGATGAACGCCTGCATGCCCAAGTCCTCGCCGTACAGCTCGTCAAGTATGCACCACTTGCCGTTCTGCTCCTGCATGAACACGCACGCCGGGTGTATGCCCGACGTGTCGTAGCCGACAACAACCTCCTTGTAGGGTATCGGCTTGAGGTCTTCCCTCGCTACATGGATATCCCGGTTGAACAGAGTCCACACCGGCTTGCCGTCCTTGAGCGGGACGTCCATCATGCAGAACAGGGAGTCAATCTTATCGGTGCGCCCCTCTTTCAGGAAGCCGTTTATCTGATTCTGATAGTAGGCTACGCCCTTGTCATGCAGGAATTTCTCCTGCTGCTCAGGAGTCCACGTGTCGTAGTCATCGGGCTTGGCGGCGGCGCCGAGGTTGCGCAGGTTCTCCGCGTCCTCGTTGACGGTGTACGTTACGTTGTTCCCGGCGTCCACGTGCTTGAACGCGGCAGGCGGCTGGTGGAATATCGCCCAGTTCTTCTCCGGGTGCTCCATCATGTTGAGCAGGTAGTGCCCCTGCGGGGGCTGGTTGGTATCGATGAGCAGTCCGGCGTATGAGCAGCCGCCGAGGTCTTCCGTGGGGTAACGCCCGACACGTCCCATGACGGCGACCACCACCTCATAGTCCACAGACGTGGCTTCGTTGATGATGGCGAACGACCAGTTGGCGGACTTCACCTTCTCGGCGTCAGCGGGAGACTGGAGCGCCTGAAGCACGAACTCCACGTGGCACATCGTGCCGAAGCCCGGCTGCCACGGCTGACCCTGAAGCATGTAGTCATAAGGTCCGTCGCCAACGGGGAACTCGTAAGTCCCGAGGATAGGGAGCCCTCCGGCACGGATATCGCCGAAGTTGCGGGGGAACACCTCGATGATGCTCCCGCGCGTGGTGGAGACCAGTTCCGGATAGGTGCCGCGCACCACGCCGATGCGGGTGTAGCGGACACCGTCCTGCGCCGGAGCCTGATTAAGGCAGTAGTACAGGGCATCGTTCATGATCATGCAGGTCTTGCCCGACCCGTATGGTCCTACAACGAGCTTGACGAACGCGTCAGACTCGTGGAACTTCATGCCCGTCGGCGAGGGGATATAGTTAAACCCCTGAACCGTTACTGTCTGTGTCGCCATTTATCTTCTTCGGGAATAACTTATCGGCAAGGTCGTCATACGGGAACGCGCCGGCGGCGTACCCTGCCTCACGCAGGCACATGTTCACATATGCCGCGTCGATAATAAGATGCGCCGCGAGGTCAGCGCACTCCTGCTCATGCCCCACCGGGGCGTTGCCCGACAGCACCTGCTCAATCCGCCTGAGCTGGAACTCGTACAGCTCGGCGGACATGTCGATGAGCTTCTGGTTGCCGCTCATGTGGCGCATGCCGGTGCGGATCTGCGGCGGTATGCCGCAGGTGTGATGCTGAAGGGGGCGGATGAGGTCTCTAATCATTTAGCTCCACCTGTGAACTGCTGAATAAAACGTGCAATTTCGCGGTTGATAGCTGCATTACCCAAGTTAGCATTACTAGTCAATTGGCCACGATACCAGTCAGCTGCTTGACCAACTCCGTATTTGCCAGACGTAACAAAATCTGTTGCCTTATCCCTAGCTGCAATATCATTAGACCATGAAACATCATCGAATACTTCACCACGCTTAGGTACACTACCTGTCGCAGGGGCGCTGCCTGCGGCTTCGCCTGCACCGGTCTTAGGAGCACTGCCTGCGGCTCCAGTGCCCTCGCCATTTATAGCACCGGCGAGATCCGGAGTACCATTTTCGTTTGACCTAAGTTCAGGCGAACCCTCAGCAGGAGCAGACTCCTGTCTAGGCGCAGGTGCGGCAGTCCCCTCAGCAGGAGCAGACTCCTGTCTAGGCGCAGGTGCGGCAGTCCCCTCAGCAGGAGCAGTACGCTCAGGCGCAGGTGCGGCAGTACGCTCAGCGGCAGGCGCGGCAGTCTCAGACGCGGCAGTACGCTCAGCGGCAGGTGCGGCAGTCTCAGACGCGGCAGTACGCTCAGCGGCAGGTGCGGCAGTCTCAGACGCGGCAGTACGCTCAGCGGCAGGTGCGGCAGTCTCAGCAGAAGCAGGAGTACGGTATGCCTTAAGACTCTTGCCCTCTGTACCGGCTTTTACCGAGTCTTTAACAAAATCTGATGTCTTGCTGCCAGCATTGCGAATGCCTTTCACAATATTTCCTGGCAGATTGACTATATCTTTTCCGGTCTGCTTTGCATCGAGATACAGCCTTCCCGCAAAATTAAACGGATTAAACCGCGCGGCCTTAGCCATCTTGAGCACGTCTCCTGCACCAGCAAGATCAGACCCGAGCTCAACCAATCCGCCACCATACTTGCCAATATTGTAAGCCCATGATCTGTCATCCTCCGGATACTCGTAGAGAGTACGATTGTTTCCTAAGAGTGAATTATTACCGATGCTCGCAATAGGCGTATTATTCATTCCACGGGCGAGCATACCGCCCACGCCAGTACCAACCTCGCTTTGGTCGTTAGCATTGGCAAGATTGCGAATAGCCTGATAAATCTCGTCATCATTCTGTGCGCGGTCAACAGCGGACTTGGCATCTGCTATCTGCTGGTCAGTATAGACTTTACCGCCATATGGCCACAGCCTGCCAAAAATCCCGCCCGGTGTTTCAGAAGATATCTGACCCATCTGGTCAATATGACGCTTGGTTATGTCCTTTGCCTGCTGAAGGCGGTCAATTGCTGCGGACTGTGCCGAGTCACTGGCAACAACAGCATTACCTACGGAACCCTGTGACTGCTGTGGCGAATTACCCCCGAATTCAGCCCCCCAATCTATTGCCATCAGTTGCCTCCGTTCATCTTTACTATACCCGGTGCAATACTGTTCCAGTATTGCAATTGCTTAATCATTTCCTGCATCTGCTCAGCATCGCTCTTACCGCTATCACTAAGGAATGTATCCCCCCATCGCTGCGCCAAAGCTATTGCATTATTTCCGAAATCTCCGAAACCGCGAAGTTTATTTATTTCGGCTCTCATTTGCGCACGAAGCTGCTCAATGTCTGCGTCTGACTGCGCACCACTAACAGGAGCGGGCTGCGCACCACTAGCAGGAGCGGGCTGTGCGCCGCCCTCAGTCTTGGCAGGAGCGGGCTGCGCGCCGCCCTCAGTCTTGGCAGGGGTCTGTCCAGCAGGGGTCTGTCCTGAAACTTTTCCTTCAACCCCGGGGTTGTCCGCCATAATACCAGCGTCCTTATCTGCCTGTTCACGCATATAGTGATCAGTAGCAGCCTGACCGCTGGCATTGGACACGAACTTACCAGTTGACGGGTCATATCTCACAGCATCAGCCTCAGCCTGAGACCAGCCCTGATTAACAAGGCTCTGACGCCAGTTGGCAAATGATGTATTGCCAGCCGCCTTAACACTGCGCAGAACATCGGCAGTTACATCAGCACCGGACAGGGGGGCGGAGCGGGTCTTGACTCCATTGGCAGGCGCGCTGCCACGGGAGCGGGACTGGGTTCCCTTGGGGCGGGCATAACGCCTGGCACCTGCCCCGCTGGAGGGAAAGGTCTGAGCGGTGTATCCCCCACCGGCAGGAGGGTTATATCCTGAGCGGGGCTTAAGCTGCCCCATGCGTGCGCCGGGAGCGTTGCTGTACACAGAGTCCTCCGGATTCTGCCCCGGGGCGAGCGGGATGTCGCTGGTGTCAGGAGTACGATAACGTACCTGATGGGACACTACTGAGGAGCGGGGCACATTAGCGCTTGCCGGACCATGGGTGTTAAGATCTCTCAAATAGTCAGAAGTATATCCGTCTGACCAGTCATTTACCTGACTCATTCTGTACCCTCCGCGGGCGAAACTGTCTTGTTCTGCGAGCAGGCCGCTAGCTTGGCGAATTTCTTGCCCGCAATCTTGGGAATGTTGAAAGCTATGTTGACCTGAGTCTGCGAGCGCTCGGCCTCCTTGGTCTCAGGAGGGGCGTCAGTGCCCGCCGAGCGCATGAGAATGCTGAGGAGCTGGACAGCCTGACGGTCGTCCATCTGCCCGTTGAGGGCACGCCTGTACAGCGTCTCCTGAAGCGAGGAGGCAAGAGCCTCCGCCCTGATGCGTGCCCCGGCGTTGACACCGAGATCGTGTATGCGCGCCTTCTCGGCGGCGATAAGCTCCTTCATGGCGGGCAGGGTGAGGAGCAGGTTAAGCTCATCAGGCGTCAGCCCGTAATTGTCCGCCACGTCATCGGCTGTATAGGTGGCGGCGCCGCCGGAGTCAGTGGACATCATCACGATGTCCTGAGCGATTGCCCCCCACTCCGACCGCTTCGCCGCCAGCTTAGCACGTGCGGCTGTGTCATGTCCACCTTCCGGTGTACTAATCGTGTCCATAATGAACCCAGTTGTATAGCTATACTCAAGTATTATATAATATTTTTACACATTTGCAAGGGGGACTAGCACAATTGAAGCCGATAATCAAGTACTGCGGGGGCAAGTCCCGCGAAATAAAATACTTCGCCAAGTACTTTCCGGACTCATTCGAAACATATTACGAGCCGTTCCTCGGCGGCGGGGCGGTGTTCTTCGAGTTCATGCCGAAGAACGCCTTTCTGTCAGACTCCAACCGCCAGCTGATGGATTTCTACAAGGATTTCTCCAAGCACTACACGAGAATACGCCGTGAGCTGGAGGCGCTCGCCGCCGAGTTCAGACTCAACCAACGGGAGTACGAGCTTGAGAAAACAATAAACCCGAAAGAGCATGTGGTCAACCGCAACGAGAACAGGTACTACCTGTTCCGCAGCGCCATGAACGGGCACAGGTACTGCGACCTCAGCTCGGCGACCATCTACTACTACATCAACAGGCTGGCGTATGCCGGGCTGACACGCTTCAACAGCAAAGGGGAGTTCAACGCCCCGTTCGGACACTACAAAAAGTTCAGCATTGAGAACGCCGACCTGTCCCACGCGCAACTCTTACAGCAGGCGGAGCTGAAATGCTGCAAATATAAGTACGCTTTCGAGCGTGCCACAGAGAAGGACTTCGCATTCCTTGACCCGCCGTATGACGGAGTGTTCTCCAACTACGGGACTCCGTTCGGCGAGAAGGAGCACAGGGAACTGGCGCAGGACTTTAAGAACTTATCCTGCAAGGCTCTGATGGTGCTAGGAAAAACTCCCCTGACGGAATCCTTATATAAAGACTTCATCAGGGGAGAGTACGGCGTGAAATACGCCATTGACATCAAGAACAGGATGCCAAGGAACAACGGGCACCTGATAATTACGAATTATAGTTAATTACCACTCGTTCCCCATGGCCTGTTTCATGTGGTCGTAGACCTTCTTCCAAAACACTTCCGGGCCGTCGCGGTCGATGGCGGCCTGCATGGAACGGCGGAACTCGTCTCCGAACTGACGGACAAGCTCCGCCTGACTCACATCATCAGCAGGCGCGCCAGCAGAAGCATCGCCACCAGCAGGACTGCTGTCGCCAGCCACACTGCCAATACCCTTAACAAGATCTTCCTCACTCATGTGTCCCCCTATTATCTGTCATGTCATATCCCCAACAATAATTACGGCTTCTTAGGCCAAGTGATGGTACGGGGGAAGCCCGCCTGCTCCGGGATATCACGGAGAGCCTGACGGTAGGTCTTAATCTTAGCAAGTCTGTCGGCATCAATCGGGTAGTCCGGAGTTACAAGATAGTCCGTAGCGGCGATGAGCCTGTCGCGCTTCTGCCTTGCACTGGCGGCAAGCACAGTGTCGTACTCCGCGTCGGTGAGGCAGATGGCGATACCGCCCACATCAGTATCCTTGGGGGCTACGTTGTCGGGGGAGTCAGCGGGAGTGTGCACCCAACGGGTGTAGAACTCCGGCTCGGTGTCGGACTCCATGCAGACGTTGCCGACGGACTCAAGCCCGAAACGGGTGGTGTCGCTAGGAATCGAGACATCGCCGCAGCATACCGGCTTCCCGTTAAGAAATCTTATAGTATATAGCACTGTTGTTACCTCTATAGATGATTAAGGATTGTATGCGCGTGCATTCGCACGCTCATACCAGCAGGGCGAAGGGGCGGACCCCACCGTCCGCGTGCGACGCTAAGTTGTAGCGCGCATAGTCGCCGCGGGCGGCGTCGCCGGCAAGCGCGAAAGCCGCGTAGGAAACGACATCCCTCAGCCACCACCCCTGCCTGTTATAGTTTATCAGCCTTCCGCTCAGGCGAAAAGCAGACATCTGACGGGTCGCCATCATATTGTCCATCGCTCCGGCGGCACAAATTGGAGCACCGTAGACCATCTTCTCCGACATCAGGTTGCACTGTACTGACACCCACTCACTCCCACTCGGAGTGCCCATATACTGCGGAAAGCCTGACGAAACATGCGAGGTGTCCACGCTGTTGGTTAGGGCGTCCATGAACGTCAGTATGTGCCCTGAGCCGAACGCGCTGACTATGCCAGTGGCGCAGGCGGGGATTACATTCTTGTACATCTCTGAGCCCTTGTAGCCGCCCGCGGTCGTGTTAGTGCTGTTCATCCGTGCAAAGAAAATCTGAGTTAGTGGCACGATGGCGACATGATGGGCTATCATGGCTGCATCACCTTTGTTTATCCAGTAGTCGCAGTCGGCTATCACCCAGTTGACGGTGTACGCCGTGCCCGAAATCGTAACCTGCTTCGTGATGTAGTCGCCGGGGAAAATGTCCTTGAACGTGCCATCGGCGATGTGCTCCGAGACTGTTCCGGCGTCAAAGGCGGCGGTGATGTCGCGTCCGCCCCACATGGCGTTGTGCGCCTCAGCGCCATCAGGCCACGACTCGAACACGTTCTGAGCGTTCAGCTTTGACTTAAACTCTCTGAGACCGTTGATATCTACGAGTTTATTGAGTTTTTTACTCATACTATCCTCACAAAAAAGGGGGCACTATGCCCCCTAGTATAACATCAGACCGGCAGATTACGCAAACCGGTCATGACTGGCGTCACGCAAACAGAGCGTCGATGTCGGCAGTCTCGGCAAGAGTGATGTCAGCCGCCTTCTCGTAGGTGGCCTCGGCGAGGTCAGCGTGAGCCTGAGCGTCAGCCTTGGTCTCGTAGGTGTCAGCAATGACAGCGCCGTTGCCGTCCTGATCCGCCTTGGTCGCGTGCGCTACGTTGTTGACAGTAATGACAACGGTAGAGCCGTCAGGACGGGAGAGAGTGATGGTATCGTCAGCTACGGAGGCGGTGCTGATGTACTTCTTCTCGGCGTCAGCCTTGAGGAGGAAACCATCGAGGTCGCCGGAGATGGAGAGGCTGGAGTTCTTCACGAACTTAGCAACGCCGTCAACGGTCTCCTTGGCATAAAGATCATACTCGCCCTCAGCCTTGGCAGGGACGAGGTAAAGCACGCCCTCCTCAGCGTCCTCGATGGCAGGGAGCTCGGACACAACCTGAACGAGGTCAATCTTAAGCTTGCTGAGCTTGCCGTCAACGGACTGATCCATCAGCTCCTTGAAGCGGGACAGGCGGGTAAGGTCAATAAGTTTCTTAGCTTCTACGGACATAATGTCTCCTTAATAAGCCACGGTCAGTCCGCGGCGAAAAGGCCATCGACATCGGAGTCGGTGGCGAGGTCAATATCAGCCCCCGGCACGACAGACTTAACGAAGTCCGTCATGCTGGAGCGGTTAAGGGTGATGCCCTTGTCAGTCGGATCGACAGCCAGCAGGTTCTCCCCGTTGTCAGAGAGACAGTGGGGGCCGTCAACGATTATCTCCCCGTTCTCGCCGAGATAGGCGTAATTGCCTGTCTCACGGTTGATAAGGCCGGACGGGGCACGGCCGCGGAATGTACTCATGCGTAATCCCACTGAGCATAATCTGCTAGCTCAGGCACGTTGCCGACACTGGAACCGGGGAGCGCCTGCCCTTTATCCGGATTCTTGTACAGCTGAAGCAAAGCGAACTTGCCGAGGTTCACCTGAGCAGTATCCGAATCGTCAGCAATATCCCAGTCAAAATACAGCTTATAATACGGAAGAGGAGTCGTAAGCAGGGTCGCGTTAGTGAAACGATCAAGACTCAATACTGTCCCGGTGTGCTTAGTCCCGGAAGGAGACACAAGCTTAATCACAGCCATCGGCCCGGGGGCAAAAGAAGTGCCGAATGAGCTGTTCGCTTCAAAGGTTATATATGGTGCTTTATGTGTAACACCATTGCCTCTAAGCTCAAGATACAGAGCAGGACCATTATTACAAGTAAACGTCAGACGCGAAGACCCGCCATGCCAGCCCATATCAATAAACGGGTATTTATTTTTCCCGAAATTATCGGTATCGATAACCATATGGCAGCCATTCTCAATACGCAGCTCTCCTGAACCGCCTACACGGAAGAATTTCATTCCATCCGGATAAAGGTCCGCTGCCGGGACCTTGTGAATAGCAAAATCCACCGCCGACAATTCAAGCTCCGCAGACAGAGTCATATCCCACCAGCAACGGAAAACCGGATGCTCGCTGGCAGTACCACGAACAATGGTATGAGAAGTTACAAAAATTTCTCCCCCGTTTTCATCGTATTCCCCGGAATCGTTAACATATATATTAATCGTATTACCCGGAAAGATGTGGCTGTTGGACTGGTTAATGGCGTAGGTAAGCGAGGCAAACGGGTGGTCTTCGGTCGAGCCCCACTGGTTGCCGTTCTCATCCTTGCCCCAGTAGTCTCTGGCGTTGGTCTTGCCTACGTAGTAAGTATACGGAGTATCTCTGATGTCAGCAACCACGTCAACAGTAACGTTGCCGTTCCTGTCGAACGAGCCTGAGCCGGACACGTAGCCAGTGATGTTCACAGTACCGCCGGTAGTCTTGTCGGCTGAAGCGGCATGGGACACAGAGGTCGGGACAACGACGTTGCCATTGGCGTCAACGGTGCCGGTGCCGGTGGTGTCGCCGGTCAGCTTAACAGTGTTGCCCGCATGGGTGTATCCGGTGAGGTCAGTCTTGTAGCCAATCTCCTCCCACTTCTGCGTGCCGTTCTCAGTGGTGGCGATGAACCACCCGTCGAAGGAGTCCTTGGTGCCTGCATCAGTGGCGCTGGAGTCCCTGTTGCGGATAAGGTAGAGGGTGTGCACGTCGGCGTCGGGGATCTCAGGGAGCTGCTTTACAATCTTGAACTGATTGAACAGCATGTGGTCCTTGGCGTAGCGTGCTACCATCTCGTTGATCCACTGCTGGTCAACGTACAGGCCGTCCTTGTCCTTGTCAATGCCGCCGTTGCCCTTAAGCTCAACCTCAAGTCCGTCAGTGCTGGAGATGAGGCCGGAGTCGTCCCCGTTGCGCTTCACGCTCACCTGATAGACGTTGTGGCTGAAGTTCTTGGTGTGGTCTACCTTAATGCCGTCCCCGGCGGTAACGACGGTGACGTGCTCATCGGCTATCTCCGGGAGCTTGTCCACCGCCTCCTTAGCCTTGTCGAGTGCGTCAGCGGCGGCGCACTGGGCGTCTGACGCCCTGTCGTAGGCGGCGTCGGCACGAGTCTGCGCCTTGTCAGCGTCAGCCTGAGCGTCAGCGGCGTCGTTGAGCGCCTGAGTTGCGGTGCACTGGGCTGCCGCTGCGTCCTCGGCTGCCTTGTCAGCGGTGGCCTGCGCCTTGTCAGCGGCAGTCTGCGCGGAAGCGGCCTCGTTATCAATGGTATCAAGGAAGGGCTGGACAGTCTCGGTAATAAGGCTTACAGCGTCGGAGCGGGGGTAAGTTACCTTACCATCGTTGGGAGAGGTCTTGAGGAGATTCTCGCCGTCGTTCGACAGCACGCCGTCCCCGTTGAGGAACGCGCCGCCGTCAGAGCCGCGGACGATATAGTTGTCAGGGTCGCTGGAGACGGGATCAAGGTTAAGGTCGGCGTCAGCAGGAATGACATGCTCTCCGGTCTCGTCAAAGACCGCAGGGCGGATTACTTTTGATGTGGGCATAGTTGTTCCTTTTAGCTAAAAGTTACCGGTGTCGGCCGGAAAATTCCCCACACAAATTGTACCATCTTCATATCACGCTGTCAAACAGCCCACTCGCTGTGTCGGGCAGAGGCCGCTTGGCGTGCCGGACTAGGTGCGGAGCGTTCGCTGTACACTCCGCAGTGCCAGTAAAACTGGCAGTCAACGCGACGGAAGATTTGTTGACAGGCTCAGTATACCTTAATCTCGTCGGGTATGTCAAGCCCCGA
>Ga0326514_10002015_pt1 | contig 13015 bp, 5 predicted proteins | sample 3_2548_0518_D_FD_203653 | JGI IMG/M metagenome (GOLD analysis project Ga0326514, IMG submission 203653) | Bovine rumen microbial communities from UC Davis, California, United States - 3_2548_0518 | ecosystem: Host-associated > Mammals > Digestive system > Stomach > Rumen | place: USA: California...
AAAACGAATTGAATTATGGGACTCCCGGTGACTTTACAGGATTGCAGGCTAAGGTAGAAGAATGTAAAACCTTTGTAAATGGTGACATGTCAGCATACGCTCCCAATGCTGTTGCCGAGTTGAAAGATGCCATAACGATTGCGGAAGAAGAGATAGCCGCTTCGCGTGCTTCACAATTTTTAATAGACAGATATGTATCTACTTTGACGCAGCTGCTGTCAAAGGCTGAGGCTACCAGCGGTTACCATCCGAAACAGGTGTTTGAGGTGACGGAAGATCATGGCTTCAAGCACCCTGGCGGTATCGTTTCGCAGGAAGATATAGACCGTGCCAAGCAGTTGCTGGCAGATGGCGACCAGCGCATCAAGAAAGCATGGGATATTCTCTGTGCCAACGAGTATTCGCAGGCCACTGTACAGACCTGGCCCGTGGAGACTATCGTGAGGGGTGGCAGCGGCTCTCAAAACTACATGAACGTGGCGCGTGGCGCGGCAATGGCCTATCAGAATGCCCTGCGCTGGAAGATAGGTGGCACACGTGATAATGCCGATGCCGCAGTGCGCATACTCATGGCCTGGGCGCGCGGCAACCGCTGGGTCAGCGGCGACACTAACCTGTCGCTGGCCGCCGGCATCTACGGCTACGAGCTGGCCAACGCAGCCGAACTGATGCGCGACTACGACGGCTGGAGCAGCGATGACTTCAATGAGTTCTGCCAGTACATGGTGCGCACGTGGTACAACCCCGCCATCGACTTCCTGCGCCGACGCCACGACACCTGGCTCAACGCCCGCTATGCAAACCTGGGCCAGCGTCCCGGCCACTACTGGAGCAACTGGGGCCTGTGCAACGCCCTCTGCGTCATGTCCATCGGCGTGCTCTGCGACGACGTGCACATGTATAACCAGGGCGTCTCCTTCTACAAATACGACCACGTGGGCACGTTCAAGGACCGCTCGAAGAACAGCGTCATCCTCAACGACGGCTGCAACGAGTTCATCGGCAACCTGGTGCCCGTGGTGCTGCCCGACGAGCGCGGTCCCTTAGGCTACTTAGGACAGATGCAGGAGAGCGGACGCGACCAGGGCCATGCTCTCATGGCACTCGGCCTGGCCCTCGACATCTGTCAGGTGGGCCTGACGCAGGGCGACGACCTCTATGCCTACATGGACGACCGCATTGCCGCAGGCCTGGAGCACGTGGCTGCCTTCAACTTCGGCGGTGTCACGTCGCTGCCCTGGATCACCTATAACTACGCCGACTGCCGCGGCACCATGGGCGCCGGATGGGGACAGTCGGCACCCAACGAAGGCGGCAAGGGCGAGTACCGCCCCTACTGGGATCGTGCCATCGGCTACTACGAGGGGCTGCGCGGCGTGGAGCTGCAGTATGCCGAGAAGGCCAGCGCAGCCATTTGCCCCGATGGCGGTGGCGGCAACTACAGCCAAAACAGCGGCGGCTTCGACCACGTGGGCTTCTCGACGCTCACCAGCTGGCGGCCCGCCATCACGGTCGACGAGGCCATCACGCCACTGCATGGCGATATCGTCTACAAGGGAGTGACCTATGAGAACCAGACCAATCTGGGCGGACTGAAGTACAACTACGAGACCTGTCCCACGAAGGCCATCCCTGCCGACGGTGCCGACATCACCCTCATTCCCCAGTTGCCCGAAGGCGCTGACGACAGCGGCCAGTGGCAGTGGAACACCGGCGAGACCACTCGCCAGCTGACCGTCAAGGCTGACCGCAGCTACGTCTACCGCGTCACCTACACCGCACAGAACGGCCGTCAGAGCCAGCAGGCCTTCGCCATCGCCGTCAGCGGCGACGCCCCGGCCGACGCCATGACCAGCCAGGCCACCATCGACGGCACCGTGCTCAGCGGCTCCGATGGCGCCACCGTCGAGGCCACCATCCTCAGCGGCAGCACCGTCACCCTCTCGGCCAGCGCCACCACTGGCTGGACCAACGACTTCCTGTGGGACAACGGCCAGACGACCTCTGCCATCACCGTTCCCGCCCTGCTTACCAGCCGCACCTACACCTGCCAGTATGCCAACCAGAGCGGTGCCGTCAGCGAGTGCCGCTTCAGCCTGAATGTGGTCGACGCCCTGCAACACATCATCGTGGGCAGCGGCGAGAGCCAGACGAACACCACCCAGGTGCTGGCTGGCACGCAGGTCACACTGCGCCTCACCATCCCCTCTACGGCCAGTGTCGACGAGGTGACGTGGAGCGACGGCTCGCACGGACTGACCTACACCATCGATGCCGTCAGCGCCAACACCGAGGTCAGCGCCACCTACAACGGACAGACCTACACCTTTTATATATATATCAAGGCAGCCGACTATGGCTACTACGACCTGCTGACCACCGAGAAGGGCTACAAACTCGTCACCTCGGCCGACGAACTCAGCGCGCTCGCTGCCGACAGCTACTTCGTCGTGGCCAGCGACCAGGCCGACCTGCTCATCGGACTGAAGGACGCACCGCTGAACGGCAACAAGGCCCTGTTCTTCCAGACGCCCACCGACCCCGTCGGCGACCTCTCGAAGGTGTTCACCATTGAGCCTAACGGCGATGCATTCGGCCTGCGCAACATCGACTACGACGGACTGCTGCTGCAGACCGAGTGGGACCGCCCCGACCAGCTGCGCACCCACGACCAGCCGCTGGCCTGCGAGTGGACACGCCTGCTGCTGGCCTACGCCGACGGCTCCTGGACGGTGGAGAACGGTAAGTACCCCGGCAACTGGCTGGGTCTGTGGACCCCCGCCAACGGCTACCGCGACGGCGAGGAGATAGGCTGCAACAAGACGGGCGACGACATCAGCCACCTGCAGCTCTTCGCCATTGACAAGAAGACATTCCATTCAAACTTTATCACAAAAGACATAGAGAAAGATGTCACGGCACTGTTGGTGAACCCACAGTTCACAGGCAACGGCTTCGGATGGACGGTAGCAGGTTCGGGCGGCAATAACAGATACAACGGAGCCGTAGAGGTATGGCATAGGTCGAACGTCCAATATTCTCAGACTGTCGTCGGTTTACCGGAAGGACGTTATACGGTCACTTGCCAGATGGTCAATGGCGAGGGCAGCAACACCGGCTACCTCTATGCCACGGCAGACGGCGTTACGGAAAAAGCCGTAGTGACACAGAGCTGCGCTGGAAGCAGTTTCGATGCCCAGCGTGACCAGATGGCTGCAAATGCTTCCTACGGTCTGCTGACAGTCGACATGGAGGTGAAAGGAGGTACGCTCACGGTTGGTATCCAGGAGCCATCGGCTAACACCTGGCTCGTATGGGACAACTTCACGCTGACCTACAAGGGAACGTCGAATGGTATTAGTGAGCTGTTATACCATCAGCCCGCCAAGGATGTGCTCTACGACCTTCAGGGCCGCCGCATGGCAAAGGGTCAGCTGCGCCAGGGCCTTTACATCAAGGGGGGCAAGAAATTCATCGTAAAATAACCATTAACAGTAACAGAAATGAAGAAAATGCTAACAACCGCCATCCTGGTCGTTTTTGCAATGAACGTGCAAGCACAGACCACCGCCGTGAGTTTCCACTCATCGAACGGCAACTACTGGCACATGAAGACTGAGTCCGTGACCGACAACGTGGGTACGGCCCAGATCGTCATCAACACCGCAGAGCCCCAACAGACCTTCAAGGGCTGGGGAACCTGCTTCAATGAACTTGACTACGATGCATGGAGCCTCCTGTCAGAGACCGACCGCACGCTGTTCACCAAGCGCTTGTTCAACCCCAATGGCGACCTGCGGCTGGGTGTGGGACGCATCTCCGTGGGGGCCAGCGACTACGCCTGCGACTGGTATTCGTGCGACGAGACCAGCTATGACGGTACCAACAGCGACGGCACGCTCAACTATGCCACCGACTTCACGATGGAGCACTTCACCATCGACCGCGACCGCCAGAAGGTCATACCCAGCATCAAGCAGGCTCTGGCCGAGAATCCCGACATGACCTTCTGGGCATCACCCTGGAGCCCTCCACAGTGGATGAAGACCAACAAGCACTATGCGCAGCGTGTGACCAACACCAACGGCTGTCCCTTCGGCGTGGCACCCTACGACAACGACCAGTTTATCGACGACGAACGCTACTACAACGCCTACTGCCTCTACTTCGACAAGTTCATCCAGGCGTATAAGGCCGAGGGCATCAACATCACGGCACTGGCCTACCAGAACGAAGCCTACTCGAACACGCCCTATCCGGGCTGTTCGTGGAAGGCTGCCACCACAGGCAAGTTCCTGGGCCAGTACCTGGGTCCCTACATGGCCGAGCACCAGCCCGACCTGACACTCATCGTGGGCACGATGAACACCAACCGCTACGACGTCTTCAAGACCATCCTCGAGAGCCCGGGCGTGAGCACCTACTGCAAGCAGGTGGGCTTCCAGTGGGAGGGCGGTCAGCAGATTGCCAACATCCGCCGCGACTATCCCGACTTCGAGTTGGTGCAGACCGAGAGCGAGTGCGGCAGCGGCACGTTCGACTGGAACGCCGCCGCACACACCTTCCAGCTCTGTAACCACTATCTGGCTAACGGCGTCACCACCTACACCTATTGGAACGCAATACTTAAAGACAACGGAGCCAGCAACTGGGGATGGATACAGAACGCCCTGGTGCAGGTCAGCAGCGCCACCAACACAGCCAAATACTGTCCCGAGTACTATGCCTACAAGCACTACACCCATCTGATTCCGGCCGGTTCGAAGATCCTCACTTGCGACGAAGCCAACCTGCTGACCTCGGCCCTCACGCCCGACGGCAACGTGGTCATCGTGGTGGGCAACAACGGCAGCACCGACAAGACGCTCACCGTCTCCATCGACGGAAAGCTCGTCGTCTGCAAGGTCCAAGCTAAGTCGTTTGCCACCTATGTCGTGGGCACCGAGAGCACCGTGGCCAAGATGCTAAAGAGCGAAGCTCAGGGACTCGTCGACATCGAGGGCGCATCGCTCACTGATTCGCAGGCCGCAGCACTCGAGAGTGCCATCGCTGAGGGCACCTGCAAAGCCCTGACTGCCGCCGTCCTGGGGGCCGCGGCCGAGGGGAGCATCGTCAACCCGTCGTTCACCTCAAAAGCCGACGGCTGGACAGTGGCCAACGTCGCTGCATCCGGCGACTTCAGGGCAGCCACCGTTCTCGGTAAGACGTGCTACAACAACTGGAGCAACAACTTCACCTCGCTCGACATCCATCAGGACGTCATGGGACTGCCCGAAGGACTCTACACCCTGTCGGCCAAGAGCGTCTGCGGCGAAGGCAACATCACCGACCAGCATGTCTATGCCGAGACTACGACCCATCTGGTCACGTCGCCCGTCAAGCAGGACGACGTATGGAATGCCAACAACTGGGAGACACAGACCACCCAGACCATCTATCTCGCACCGGGCGACGTGCTCCGTGTGGGCTATGCCTCAACCAGTGGCGGAGGCACCAAGGGATGGTTCTGCGTGACCGACTTCGAGCTGACCCGCGTGGGCGACCTTACCGCCGACTTCGACCTCGACGCCAACCGCAAGACCGGCGAGCTGGAGGCTGCCAAGGAGGCCTGGCGGACCGTCGTCGAGGCAGCACAGCAGCTGGCTGCCGACGAGCGCTACGACGAGCAGCTCCGCAGCGACCTCCAGACGCTCATCGCATCGCAGCAGACACAGATCGACGGCCTCACTGAGTCGGCTCTCGTGGGCAACCTGCAACGCCAGCTGCAGCAACTGATGGATGAAGTGAGCGCTCATCCCTCGGCAGCCTACATACGCCGCACGGGCGACGCCACCTTCACCGTGCAGAGTGCAGCCATCAACGCTTCCACCACCAGTGGCTGGCTGCGCGACAACAACAACGCCGCTGGCTACTCCGAGCAGCCCGCCGCCATACAGAGCAGCGTGCACACCGGCTACGGCATCAGCCACTGGCGCGGCTCGGCCATCAGCAACTCACGACTCATCTACCAGACCATCGACAACCTGCCCGCCGGTGTCTACACGCTTCAGGGCTATGCTGCCGCCACCGTGTGGAACAACAATAATGGCAACGACAACCGCACCGGTGTCAGCCTCTTTGCTGCCGGCGAGACCACCAGCGCAGAGACAGCCGTCACCACCGCGACATACGGCGAGTACACCGTCACCTACACCCTCAGCGAGGGCGAGCCCCTCACCATCGGACTGCGGGCTGGCGCCAATAATGGCAACAACTGGATCTTCCTCTCCGACGTCACCCTCAGCTATCAGCCCCTCACCGTGACCATCGACGAGGCGCAGACCACGCCCGCCGCACTGGCTGCAGGCGTCGACGTGCAGCTCGTGCGTACCCTCTCGGCCGACTATTGGAACACGCTCTGCCTGCCCTTCAGCCTCACCACCGACCAGGTGGCCGCAGCATTCGGCGACGACGTCGAGCTGAAGCAATACGACAGCGTAGAGGGCAACACCATGAACTTCACCGACGCCGTCGACGGCATCGAGGCCGCCAAACCTTACCTCGTCAAACCCGCTGCCGACGTCGTGAACCCCACCTTCGAGAATGTCAGCATCACCGCCACCGACGGCACCACCGACGGCACCGGCATAACCTTCACCGGCCTACTCTGCCAGAAGGGCTGTGCCGACCTGGGCCAGGGCGCTGCCTATCTCGCTACCGACGCCAGCATCAAGAAACTCGCTGCCGACGCCGCACTCAAGGGACTGAGGGCCTACTTCAACGTGGCTAACGACATCGCGGGAGCACGCATCAGCATCAACGGCACCCCCACCGACATCCGCAGCATCGACGCCGGTGGACAGGGCGATGCAGTACCGACGACCTATCGGCTGAACGGCCTTCAGTCACGTCCGGACAGACAGGGCATCTACGTCAGCCAGGGAAAGAAATTCATCGTGAAATAACCCCCACAGAAAAGAATTACTAAGATGAAAAAGAATCAATATATCCAGCCTGCGACCATCGTAGACTGCGTCGCCACTGCAGAACTCATAGCCGCCTCCAACTGCTTCACCTCCGAAATGGAGTCTGTCAACTTCAACTACGACACCATGAACGAAGGTGATGGCTCGGATGCCGCTTCCCGCCGCCTCTCCGTATGGGACGACCAAGAAGAGGACTAAGAATAGCCCCTGACCACAGCAGAAACACAGACACATATCTTGCATCAATCAAGTAATTAACTAACAAATAATTAAATTTATGACAAAGACAAAACTTCTGTTCATGTCCCTCATCCTCATCCTGGGAGGGGCAACGAAAGCGGTGGCTGACGACAACACCTACAACGTCAACACCTACGCCGGTATCACCAATGCCGACTTCTCAAGCGGCAACCTCAATGGCTGGAGCCACAGTGGCTTCACCTACAATGGTGGCACGTGGGGAAACGGCGGACACATGAACCAGTATGCCGAAAAATGGGCATCTGGAACCTTAAACAACTACGCCATCTGGCGAAACACCACGGCCATCATGCCTGCCGGAACGTACACCCTCACCTTCAACTATAATGGTGCTGTGGGCAACAAGCAGGAAACGCCTATGACCGGTGTGACGGCCTTCTGCGGCGGCCACAAACAGAGCATCACCACCATCAACGCCACCACGGCGCAGACCTTCACCATGACCTTCACCACCACCGAGGCACGCTACTTCGACCTCGGCGTGGAACTCTCGTCGACCACCAATGCCAACTGGATTATCCTCGACGACTTCCAGCTGCTGTGGAACGGCACTGAGGGTGAATTCAATAATGCCTGCAACGCACTCCCCACGACGGCCAGCATCACCAACCCCATTGACTACAGCAACCGCGTGACCAATTTCGGCACCCACCGCGCCAACAGCCCCGGCTGGTCAAAGATCAGCAGCAACGGCGGTGGCAACTGCGAGTTCGTCTCCGTCATTGGCGATCAGGCAGGCTTTGTCTACTGGAACAGCTCAGTCCAGTCGAACGCTGACCTCATCTATCAAGACGTCACCCTGCCTGCCGGTGCCTACACCCTGCAGGCCGACGCTGCTGCCACCGTCTGGAACAACAACAATGGCGGTGAGAACAAGCGCGGCTGCTACGTCTTCGCCGGCACCTCCGACACCGAGATCACCTCGGCCACCTACAGCACCTACACCTTCGGCTTCACCCTCGCCGAGGCGGGCACCGTGCGCATCGGCATCAAGTCGAAGACCAACGAGGGCAACAACTGGTGCTTCCTCTCCAACGTGAAGCTCACCTACCTCGGCCAGGCCGTGACCATCGATGAGAAACAGACCACCTACACAGCTGCGACCGGCATGCACGACGTGGCCCTCACCCGCACGCTGACGGCTAATGCCTGGAACACCTTCGTGGTGCCCTTCGCCATCACGGGCGATGAGTTGAAGACTGCCTTCGGCGACGATGTTGCCGTGGCCGAATATAGCGAGACGGCCGACGGCGACAACTCTAACGTCAGCTTCAACACCATGACGACGCCCGCCATCTCGGCCAACGTGCCCGTACTGCTGAAGCCCACTACGGTAAGCGGCGACGCCACCTACACCTTCACCAACCGCACGATAGAGGAGGGCACACCCACAGTTGCTGGCAGCAACAATTTCGACTTCGTCGGCACCTACACTACCATCACGTATCTGCCCGAGGGCACCTACTTCTTAGGTAACGGCGACAACAAGCTCTACAAGACCGTGGCCAGCACCACTACGCTGAAGGGTACCCGCGCCTATATCGCTCCGAGGACCACTGATGGCGCACGCATTGCCAACTTCTTCATAGACGGTGACCAGACAACGGCCATCGAAGGCCTGGCTGTCGACGAAAGTGCAGCCGACCACGTCTACGACCTGCAGGGCCGTCGCATGGCAAAGGGTCAATTACGCCAGGGCCTGTACATCAAGGGTGGAAAGAAATTCATCGTAAAATAATAACCATTAACAGCAACAGAACAATATGGAAAAGAAAATGTATATAGCACCCAACCTCCAGATAGTCACGGTCAAAGGTGCACAGATGATTTGCGCTTCTATTACAGATGTCAACGGTACTGCCGGCATTATGAAAGGTGGCGACGGCACAGGCCAGAATGATGCCGGCGCACGCCGCTACTCCATCTGGGACGACGAAGAATAGACATTCTTAAACCATGCGAAAGTTGCCTGCCCGTTCACCGTGACAAGCGACTTTCGCTTTCCACGACGTATAAGCATAGTCGTATTACAAAAAATGCTTACCTTTGCACCCGATTTGAAACTAAAAGCTCAAAGTATGATGAAGAAGAGACTGTATGAAATGAAACACCTGAGCCTGACAATGATGGTAGCCTGCTTCATGGCAGCAACAAGCATGAGGGCTGTAGCCAACAGCACTGACGAACAGACAGACGTGGCCACCTTCCGCACATGGGCCATGACACCGCCCATGGGTTGGAACTCGTGGGACTGCTACTACAGCTCGGTCACCGAGAAAGAGGTGATGCAGAACGCCCAGTACCTTGTAAACAACGACCTCGTGCGCCACGGATGGGAGTATGTCGTGGTGGACATACGCTGGTTTTGCAACCATCCCTCACTCGGCGGCGGCAACTACAACCAACGCGGCACGCAAGACTATGTGCTCGACGAGTATGGCCGTTATCTGCCATCGCCCACACGTTTCCCATCGGCCATGGTCGATGGCGTCAACAAAGGCTTTAAGGCACTGGCCGACAAAATTCACCAGATGGGACTGAAGTTCGGCATACACCTCATGCGTGGCGTACCCAAGTCGGTGGTGGGCAGCAGCTACAAGCTCAAAGGCAGCGAGGCTACCCCCTGGAGCCAGGTGTACGTAAACACCACACCTGCCTGCACATGGCTGAAAGACAACCTCACCGTGCAGAACACCGAGGCCGGCCAACTGTACTACAACTCCATCATGGACCTCTATGCCGAGTGGGGTGTTGACTTTCTGAAGATTGACGATCTCTCGCGTCCGTTCTATACCGACGAGATAAAGATGATCCGCCGAGCAATCGACCAGACAGGCCGACCGATGGTGCTCTCGCTCTCGCCCGGCAAGACGCAGTATCAGTATGCCGACGACTGCCTGGAGAATGCCAATATGTGGCGCATGATGGACGACCTTTGGGACAACTGGAGTGCCGTCGATGCCGTATTCAACGAAGCACATGCCTGGGAGAACGTCACCCGTCCCGGCAATTATGCCGACTGCGATATGCTGCCTTTGGGACAGATCGCCATGACCATCGGCGATGCAGGATATACCAACGCACAGGCCGGACGCTGGACGAACCTCACCCAGAACGAGCAGCTCACGATGATGTCGCTCTGGGGCATCTGTCACTCGCCTCTGTTCTTCGGTGGTGAGATGACCCGCAACGATGCCTTTACCCTCTCGTTGATGAACAACGAGGAATATCACCGTATGCACAAATATGCCGTCGATGCCCACCAAGTAGAGAACGACGAAGACTTGGGCCGCGTCGTATGGACCAGCCGTGACCCCGATACAGGCAACCGCTACCTGGCTCTCTTCCAGCGCGACAACACCCGCTGGGTGGTGGGACAGAAGGCTTTGTACAAGTCGGAGGTGGTGGCCTATACCACCGACGGCCATGCCGTCAATGTCGATATCGAATGGCCAGAGGGCGAGAAGACGCTCGTGCTCGTGGTCGACGATGGCGGCGACAACTACAACTATGATCACGGCGACTGGATCAATCCCACGCTCATCCTGCGCGACGGCACAGAGGTGGCCCTGACGGGCGACTATAAGACACGGCAGTACACGAAGAGCTATTTCAATCGTGTCTATGAGAACAAAAATGTTGACAACGGCGGTAAGATGAAGGTGATGGGTGTCAGCTACGACCGCGGCTTCTCGACTGATGCCAATGCCGCCATCTTCTTCCAGATACCCGACGACATGGACGTAGTGCGCTTCCGCGCCATGGCTGCTGCCGACGACTCGGGCATCAACCAGCCCAATGCTACCACCAGCATCCGCTTTATGGTGTTTGCACAAAACCCGCTCGCTGCTGAGCAGGACGACTATGCCGCACGCTCTGGACTCATCTCGCGCACAGGCACCAAGGCGGTGCAGATGGAGTGCGACGTCACCGATGCCGAGCAGCTGAAGATCTTCGTGAGCAACTGTGGCGACGGTTTTGCCTACGACCGCGCCGACCTCATCAACCCCGTGCTCGTCGATGCCGAGGGCAACGATATACCGCTCACCTCACTGCAGCACACCTCATACACTTCCGAATGGGGTACGCTGCACGTCAACAAGAATGTGGAGAACACTACACTGCGTGTCGACGGACAAAGCTACGAAAACGGCCTCGGCCTGAACGCACAGTGCACGCTCGTATACAACCTACCCGAAGGCCACAACTATAAGACTTTCCGAGCACTCTGCGGCTACGACTCGTCGTGCGACACCGACAACACCTCCACATCAGGCACCACGATGGAGTTCTTCTTCTATGTGACGAAAGCGCAAGCCTTCAGTTTCGACCTCACTCGACTGGGCTACGGTGCCGACGAACAAGTGCCGCTCTACGACATTTGGGAGAGGCAGACGCTCTCGCCCGCCACAGGAACCATCAAGACCACCGTGCCAAGCCACGGCGTGAAGCTTTTCCGCTTAGGCGACAACGAACCCATCGGTAATTGCGTAGGTCACACCCCGGCTGCCGTACGCCCAACAGCCAACTGCAGCTGCTACTCGCTGCAGGGTATGCCCATCAGAGAGCCTTCCAAGGGAGTATATATAGTAAATGGTAAAAAATACATCAAATGAAAATCAAGCTGCTCATTATCGTCATGAGCCTGGCCGCCACCACTGAGGTGGCGGCGCAGACCTTCCTGCAGTACACCACCACCGAGGCTCAGCCTTGGACGAGCGGTAGAACGCGGCTCACCACCAAGGCCGCTGCTGATAACGTCATCGACCTCAGTGATTGCAGACAGGGGCACGTATTCCGCGCCTGGGGTACCTGTTTCAACGAGTTAGACCTCGATGCACTGCGACTGCTCAGTGACGAGGCGCAGCAGCAAGTCATGCAGCGACTCTTTGCACCCGACGGTGACCTCCGCTTCACTCGCGGCAGGCTGACGATGAACGCCAACGACTACAGCCGTGCCTGGTATTCGTGCGACACGGTAGCAGGTGATTTCTCGTTGCGCTACTTTAACATCGAACATGACAAGCAGAATGTCATACAACTCATAAAGATGGCACAACGCTGGCAACCGAATATGAGCTTCTGGGTGTCACCATGGAGTCCGCCAGCATGGATGAAAATAAATCAGGACTATCCTGTGCTGTCAAGTCGCTACAACCAGCAGCCAAAAGAGAAAGACTATCTGCTCTTCGAAGGAGGAGAGGTAGATGCCAATGAGATGCAGTTCTTAGGCGAACGCAAGGGACAATTCCCCAGACGGCTGGCTTGCCAGGACTATATGATACAGGAGCCACGTTATCTGCGTGCCTATGCCAATATGTTCTGTCGTTTCATAGAACTATATCGCGAGGAAGGTGTGCCCATTGACATGGTGATGTATCAGAACGAGGCATACAGCTATACGCCTTATCCAGGGTGCGCCTGGACTCCTGATGGTGCCATACGCTTTAACCGCGACTATCTGGCGCCCCTATTGGCACAGAAACATCCTGACGTAAAACTGTATATCGGCACGTTTAATACCAACCGTCTTGACTGTGTCGAGCGTACTATAGATGGAGTGAAAGACAAGGTAAGCGGTATAGGTCTTCAGTGGGAAGGGCGCGACAACATCGATTCCATTCGCCAACGTTATCCCGACCTACACCTTATATCAAGCGAGAGCGAGTGTGGAAACGGTTCTATGGACTGGCGTGCAGGAGAACATACCTTCCATCTGCTTGCCGACTATATAGGTCGAGGTTGTGATGAATATTTCATATGGAACTTCATTCTCTGCGACAACGGGC